>WNFL01382062.1_pt1 | contig 18855 bp, 15 predicted proteins | sample 5400361 | NCBI WGS metagenome assembly WNFL01 (sample SAMN13153351, study PRJNA577476) | soil metagenome | isolation source: 40 cm soil on Douglas fir-dominated hillslope | place: USA:California | collected 2013-09-17
CCCGCGACGCGCCCACCAAAGGCGGCGCGGCAATGCTGATTTCATCGTTCCGCGGCGCGCGCTTCTTGAAGCCGCGAATGTTTCGTTCGGGGCCGTACTCAGGGCGAGTCCCCGAGCGGACCATTTCGGCAAACAGATCAACGTCATAGTCCGCTTCGCGCGACATGGTCTCGCGAATCTGATGAAGCACCGTCAGGAACTTAGGCCTGCGGTACATGTCGTGGCTCTTGATTTTAGTTTTCTGGTTTTCGATTGTCAGTCTCTCTTTCGGTTTCCGAATCGTCGCGAATCAAAAGATTGATCGGTGAATCCTCAACTAGAACTTACGATCTCAGGTCTGAAATTTCAAATCGCAGCCATCCAACTCACGGTTGAGATTTGAACTCTGAAATCTCAGTTCCTTCCGAAACCAAAAACTCCGGAGTTACGATCATGGGAACAAAGAACCCGGCCGCGGTATTAAATAAACGAATGCGTGCCTGCCGGCGAACATTCGCCAGATGTCCAAAGTTCCAGGTAACTAGATAATCGATTTTATGGAATGAAGCAACTGCGACATGCAATGCGTCGGCGATGAACTTGCGATGAAAGATTCCGCGTGAGACATAACCTTCGGCCAGTATGGCGGCCTCTTCGGTGAGTTCGACCTGTTCCAGATCCTTAATCAGTTTCAAGTATGCTGAGCGATGCGGCTCAGAGACGCGTTCCAGCTCTCGCGCCACCAACGGCGAGATCACCGCCCGGTATTCCGACAGCTCATGCTCCCACCAGCGAATAGTAAGATCACGGCGGAACGGCTCGCCATTGTCGAGATAGGCGCCAATTACCGAAGTTTCCAGATAAGTGCTTGGCTTCATGACCGTGTTCGTTACCTTGTGCCTTCGGGCGTTGGGTTGCTGGTTGGCGGTACGTGCTTGTCCAGTGGCTCAAGCCGCACCACGCCTTTGTAAAAATCGAAAACGACGCGATAAAAGCGGAGGAAGTTGCCGCCGAGAATTCCACTCTGCAGAAAGCCCGCAGTTTCATTCACCGGTTCGAGATCAAGCACTGCGGCATCAACCTTCTCGCGAGAATATGTGCCGATTACTATTTTTGGCAGCAGGGCCATTTTCACGTCATCAGCGACACCCGCAGCGCCAAAAACGCGCATCCGGCTTTCCTTAATGAAAGGTTGTGCTTCCTCGAGCGCGGCCACCTTCTCAGACACGACGGTCACTGTGGCGCCGGTATCGATTATGAAGTTGAGTGGCTTGCTGATGCCGGCAATAAAGACTTCGCCACTCAGGAAACCGCTGGCGGTGGTCCGGACCGGCACGTTTATTCCGGGCTGGACTTCAACTGCCTCAGCCTTCACCGGTTTACCCTGACTGTCAAAGACTCGCGCTGAGTCGTTCTCGCCCCCGCGTTGACGAACCAGAGTCAGGCGTCGCGATCCATAGTCGACGGTAGTCACGACCCGGCCCAGAGCCGCAATGCCCAGATATCCGTCGACTGCATTCTGTTCATCAAAAAAGTGACGAATATAGATGGGCACATTCGTGACGCGGAGTTCACCGATATCAATTGAGTTAAGGTATCCGTACACGATTTCGAAGCGGCCGCCACCGCCTACGGCTCGCGCCAAACCTCCGCGCGCTACCGCCTTGAGGCCCAGCTTACGGGCGGTGTCCTCCGAAAGCACGGACATTCCGGAACCGGTGTCCAAAACGAACCGCATATACTCTTTTGATCCATTGATGCGAACTTTGATAATGGGCCGGTAGTCAGGGGATTCAAACTCCAGCACCGTCCGATCAGAACCTTGCAGGTCGTAGAGCGATCCCTGCTGTCCCAGATAACGCAAGAAATCGATCAAACCACGAATTCTCGCGCGCCGCTCGGCGTCTGTGCGCGGAGCAATAACCAGGAACCGTTCATACGCGTCGGCCGCTTCCTTATAACGTTCTGAGCGCGCCGCGGCCTGACCAAGGTTAAAGACGTAATCAGGTTCACTGGGATCGAGGTCCGAGGCGCGGCGCAAGCCCGTGATACATCTGCCGGTCCGATTCTCGTAGTAATCGACCATCGCCAGACCGGCAATGGCCATAGCCTGGTTCTCGTCCAAAGCCAGTGCCGTCCGAAACTCCTCGACCGAGAGGCGGAAATCTCCCGAGGCCAGCACGGCCGATCCCAACAGCGCGTGCGCGCGAGCGGACAAAGGATCGATCGCTACCACTCGCGCAGCATGATCGAAAGAGTCCTGTAAGCGGCGCAGCTTCAGCAGGGCGTGGCTGAGTCCGAGCCGCGCCTCGTTATCGTGATCGTCTTTGGCGAGCAGGTCGCGATAGAGCTGCTCGGCGCGCTCAAAGTCGCCGGCACGTAGAGCCTTTTGAGCCCGGCTGCGGGCCTTCGCGTTGTCGGGCGGATACGCTATAACGACGGTCGTCAGAGCCAGGCAAATCAAAGCGCCAACCAGTCGGCTGATCGTTGAGGGTGAAACAAACACTGTAAGTCTCGGTTTCATTCCTACTTCAGAATCTCGCCCGTCTTTATGGACCAAAGCACCAGATCGAGTTCATCAAAATCAATCCCAATTTCGCCGGAAAACTGCCGCATCCGACTTTCGGTCTCCAGATATCTATTGCGATTGGTCGGTGGCCTGGGCGAATCGATCACGCCGAGCTCCGCGAGGCACCGCACGATATGCTTATCCAGTATGCTGTATCCTTTGAAGCCTATATTACGCAAATAGTGGCTTGATTCTTTATAGCCGAGGCCTTTGATGCGCGGCTCAGTAGCCAGCCAGTCGCGCCGCTCGAACGGATCGCTAAAACTTTTTAGCCGTTCTCGCAACCGCATTGAGAACGAACCCTCCAAATACTCGCGCGTGGTCACCACATACACGGGCCGAGCGTTGGGAAAGCGATGCGCGCCCGCGGTAACTAAAGCTCGCGTCATTGCCTGCTGGTGTCCTTTAGCCAACAAAGGTCTTACTGCTTCGACCGAGCGCAGTCCCATCTTCGCAGATGCTCCCGCAGTGAAGATGCAATAGACCATCTCTTCCCACAAGCGCGCGTCGGAGGCTGTTTGCCATACCTGGCCAAACTCTCGCAGCCGCGCCCGAATCTCTTTGCGCCGCGCTGCGTGCGCGCCGCGCAAGGTCTCAATTGTTACCGGTTTCTGATCGCGTGCCACAAAGTTTCTTCAACGGTTGAATTCTAGGTGCCCGCTTGTTTGCATGTCAACGAAGTTACGGAGGCGAACTGTCGGTACTCAATACTTGCTTGATAATGCGTCGCCGACAACTGACCCTTAACCGTCAAGGGACTGACTGAGCGCGAGGGCGCCCGCGGGCAGGAGCATCCCGGTCTAAATGCTAGACATCAAAGGTCGGTCCGATTAGGTCGCCGCCCGAGGCGACCTCGCTTTCATGTTATGATGCGTGAGGGAGAGCAGCAGTTAGCGTTAAGGGAACAATGGAAGATCATGCATTTGTTCAGTAGGTCAGCAAAGATTTTCACCTTAGTGCTACTCGGAGGCGCTTTTGCATTTGGGCAGCAGCCTTCTCCGGTGCTTCCTTCGCAGTCTGGACCGAAGCAAACACAAGCGCAGGTGACCGGGCCCGCCGCCTCCAGTCCCGCCGCACCGAATCTTCCAATCAACAATGGATTAGCGCAGCCGGCGTTTTTGACGGAAGTCTATGGCTTGCAAGGAGTGCTGGCCGAGACCGTTGAGGGCAATACAGTCGCATCCCAATCAGTCGCCGAGAAATTCAATCCGGCATCTTCGATCAAATTGGCCACGACGCTCGTAGCGTTGCAAATACTCGGACCCGAGCACCGTTTTCTGACTTCAGTCTGGGCTGCGGGAACGATCGATAGAACAAGTGGAACGCTGACGGGCGACCTGATCATCACTGGACGCGATCCTTCGTTTCACTATGAGCACGCTGTAATGCTGGCCAGGGAATTGAATGCCCTGGGAATTCGCACAGTCAGCGGCAACCTGATGGTGGCGCCGGGCTTCACGATGAACTTCGACTGGTCCGCGAAGCATTCGGGCGAAGAATTCCGGTCAACGTTCGACGCGGCCCGCCGCTCGGCCAGTGCTACCCGCGCCTGGATCGACGAGCGCACGATTGTGGGCGACAACCAAAGCCTGAGCAGCGTTCCGAGCGTCGTGATAACCGGCGAGGTCCAGCTGGGCACAGCCCCGGTAGGAGCGGTCCCACTGCTGACTCACAAATCAAGCAAACTGGTTGACGTGTTGAAGGTGCTGCTCTGCTTCTCAAATAATTTCATGGCTGAACGGATTGGTGAATCGCTCGGTGGGCCCCAAACCATCCGCACCACTCTGGTCAATAGGCTCAAGATCAACCCCGACGAAATCGTTATGTCCTCCACCAGCGGTCTGGGTATCAATCGCTTCACGCCCCGCTCGATGATGAAGATCCTGCGCGGACTACGCGAGGAATTACAGAAGCATAAGCTTACGCTTTCTGACATCCTGCCGGTCGCGGGAATCGATCCCGGCACGCTGGAAGACCGATACACTGATCCATTGGAGCGCGGGAGCGTAATCGCCAAAACCGGGACTCTGGTGCGAACGGATGGCGGCGCCAGCTCGCTGGTCGGGCAAATGAAAACGCAGAGCGGACGCGTTGTCTTGTTCGTCATCCTCAATCAGCACGGCAACGTGGGCCGCTTTCGTCAGAACCAGGATGGCATCGTAGCCGCAATTCAAAATACCCTGGGTGGTCCGGCGCCTTTCGAGTATCGCCCCGTCAGGTTGTCGATGCGTCTCGCCGATTCCGATTATGAAGCTGCGAAAGCTCGCGGCGAGTACGAACCACGCGACCAATAGGCCTCGTTTCAACAGCGACCGACCGACAGATTGTCAGTCAAAAAGGAACAAATTGTCAGAGTGAACTGTCAGCCTGAACGAGTCCTGCGCGTCTCATCACCGAGCGTCACCCAATCCAAAACAATCCTTCTATCTTTCGACCTAACCAAACCTCAGTCCCGGCTGGCATAAGGCTTGCTCCGCGCGTAGGGGGCTGGGACTATGCTCCTGGTGTCGTGGATCGACCATTTCAACTCTATCTGATTCCTCACTTGTATGAGTTCAACTGACGCACATATCAAACTTTGCAACTCGCTGATGGCCGCCGACCGTATGTGGGAGGCGACCATCGATACCTTGACGGACGCTGTCTATATCTTTGGTCCTGATAAGCGCTTGAAAAAAATCAATCGCGCCGGTGAAGCACTTGAGCTGGCAGCGCGCTCATTTCTCGCGGGACGCCGTTGCTGCGATATGCTTTGGGGACTCGAAGCAACGGGATGCATGGTTGACCGGGCCATCTCGAACGGCGCCGAGGTCGAGGTAGAGCTTCCCTCTGAAAACAAAGCCCAGCGGCCGTTGCTGGTGCGCGTAATTCCACAAAACAAAGATCAGCAACAGGACTTAGCCACCGGGTGCATCGTCATTGTTCGGGACGTCTCTGAGTTGCGTCAGGCGGAAGAAGAAGGAAGTAAGAATCGCGCCTTTCTCGCCAGTCTCGCCGATCTTGCGCCAGATGAAATTTACACGCTTGATACTGAGCGCCGCTTTACCTGGATGAACCAGCGCGCGGAGGTTGACAGCGGATTGACCCGTTCAGTGCTGCTCGGCCAGGACTTCAGCATAATCGTCGCCGCTGAGTCGGAGGAGGAAGCAAAGGCTGCCGTGGAATGCACACTGGGTGGTGAAGAGAAACAGTTTGAAGTGCGCACCATTTGTACGGACGGCCGCGTACGCTGTATGGACGCCCATACCTCGCCCTTGTGGAGCGACGGGAACATCACTGGCGTAATGGTTTTCATGAGCGACATTACCGAGCGCAAACTGGCCCAGGCGCGCGCCGCGCGATCTGATAAATTACGCGCTTTGGGCGAGCTGGCGGCCGGGGTCGCTCACAATCTCAATAACTCTTTGACAGTGATTCAGGGTAGAGCCCAACTACTACTAATGCGCAGCACCGCTGAAGCAGGAAACAAGAAGAGTCTTGAAGTTATTACCCAGGCCGTGGGCGATTGTTCGCAGACCTTGCGGCGTTTGCTCGACTTCTCTCGCCGTGACTCGACCAGGCATCCGATGCCTTTGGATTTGAGCGAGCTGATCACCTCCAGTGTTGAAATTGCCCGGCCCAAATGGCAGGCATCCTCTGCCGAGAAAACAGGCAGCATCGAGGTCCGCATTGACGCTCCCGCCCCGGCATTCACGCTGGGCGATTCGGCCGAGCTTCGCGAGGTGGTCCTGAACTTGATCTTCAATGCGGTCGACGCAATGCCGCAGGGAGGGACGATCGAGGCGGGCACGCGAATCGATGGAAAGACGGCGCGATTCTGGATCGCCGATACGGGCGCCGGGATGCCGGCCGAAGTCATTGCGCGCATCTTCGAGCCCTTCTACACCACCAAGGGGGAGCGCGGCACGGGTCTGGGCCTCTCCGCATCGCATGGAATCATCGAGAACCACTCTGGCGACATCAACGTAATCAGCGAGCCGGGTAAGGGCACTCGCTTCGAAGTGATCCTGCCGCTGCACGAAGGGACTTCGTCCGTTGTGGCGGTTCCGGTGGCGAAAACCGGCAGCACCGGGTCGGCCCGAGTACTGGTGGTCGAAGATGAAGAGAAAGTCCGAGTGCTCTTGAATGATGCGTTCCGGGCCGAAGGTCACGATGTAACCGAAGCAACTACGGGCGCCGAAGCCCTTAAGTTTTTGGATAAGCGCGAATTCGACCTGATGGTTTGCGACCTCGGTCTGCCGGAGTTGAGCGGTCTGCACGTTGCGCGCTGGGTCAAAGAGTTCCGGCCCGACCTGCCGGTGATCATCGCCACGGGCTACGCCGAAATGATCGCCGAAGAAGATTACCAAAGGGCCCGCATCGATGACGTCATCCGCAAGCCTTACTCTCTGGCGGACGTGCTGAACCGAGCGAATATGGTATTAGCCGCCCAGCCCAGGCCAGGCAAGTCCGTCCCCGTCTAACATCACCGGGTATTGCTCTTCCCTTCCGCAATTTCTCTCAATCTGCCGCTTGACACTCCGCGCATCGCAGTGAATGATGAGCGTTGAAGCTTCAGGTCTCAAATCAGATCGCAAAATCTCAGGTCTGAAATTTGAGATCCGGAACCACCGTCATTCATGCCTGATATCCTTCTCGTCGAAGACAAAGAAAGCCTGCGCCGAGTGCTGCGGCTGACACTCGAACGCGCCGGTTATTCGGTCACCGAAGCCGCCGATGCGCGTGAAGCTATCAACGAAATAGGTCGTGCTCCTCATCAGGTTGTACTGACTGATCTGCGCATGCCCAATGGCTCAGGTCTGGACGTATTGCGCGCCGCCCGCAGTGCTGACGGCAACGTGCCGGTAATCGTGATGACGGCCTATGGCTCGATCGATGAAGCCGTGCAGGCGATGAAAGACGGCGCCCATGATTTCCTCCAGAAGCCGGTTGATTCAAATCACTTGTTATTACTGGTCGAGCGGGCCCTGGAACAATCACGCCTGCGGACCGAAAACATTCTGCTGCGGGAAGAGTGGTCAAAGCGTTACGGTTTTCCGCGGATCATTGGTGAATCAGAAGCCATCAAGCGGGTAGTGGCTGAGACGCAGCGCGTCGCACAGACGGAGGCGACCGTGCTGCTGCTGGGTGAATCAGGGACCGGTAAAGAGCTCTTCGCGCGCGCGGTTCATCATCTTTCGAATCGCCGCGACAAGCCTTTCGTAGCCATTAACTGCGCGGCTATTCCCGAGACGCTGATCGAGAACGAGTTGTTTGGGCACGAGCGCGGCGCCTTTACCGGTGCCGGCGATCGAAGGCTGGGCAAGTTTGAGCTCGCTTCCGGGGGCACGGTTTTCCTTGATGAGATCGGAGAATTGCCGCTGGCAGTGCAGGGTAAATTACTCCGGGCGATCGAAGAAAAGTCCGTCGATCGCATCGGCGGCCGGGGACCGGTGCCGGTCGATCTTCGCGTCGTCGCGGCCACCAACAAAGACCTGCGCGGCGCCGTGGATAAGGGCGAGTTTCGCGGCGATCTCTTCTTTCGGCTAGCCGTGTTCCCCATCGAGATTCCACCACTCCGCGAGCGTGGCGAGGATGTAGTCTTACTTGGACGTCATTTCGCGACGCAACTCGGAAATGAATTGCGCGGCCGTGCAGCTACGCTCAGCGAGGGCAGTGTGGCTGCGTTGCGTGTACATCGCTGGCCGGGCAACATTCGCGAACTTGAAAACTCGATTGAGCGCGCTTGTATCCTGGCAGACGGCACGAGTCTGGAACCGCGCGATCTGGGCTTCAACACCCTCGAGGCGAGTGATCCGAAGACCTTTGGCTTCGATACTTCCGGCACCTTGGGAGAGGCAGCCGAACGGGCCGTGACCCTTGTCGAGCGGCGAAAAATCGCGGATGCCCTGGCTGAATACGACGACAACAAGACTCGCGCCGCGGAAGCACTGGGAGTCAGTTACAAAACGCTCTTAACCAAGATCAGGGACTACAATCTTTAATCCTTCTTCAGAGTTCAAGCTTTAGCTTGTGCTAACAAACGGCAAACTAAAAATTGAACTCTGAACCAACTCTAAGAAATGAATGACGAGCAGGACTCCGGTCCCCAGTCACATGTCCCAGGTTCGAAATCCGAAGGCGGCAGTTCCGACGCCACACCTCCCAACAACCCAAACTCCGAGGGCCTGGACCCCCGCAGCAGCGCCTCCGAGATAGCCGGTGAGACCGTCGATGTGGTCGGCGAGGCAACGGGTAGCTTCCCGAGACCTTTTTCCGTCGAGCGGAGTGAGAGGGAAAGCACCGCCAAATCCGCTTTTATGGTTGGCGCCGGCATCTTACTCAGCCGCATCATCGGTGTTGTTCGTCAGCGAGTCTTTGCCCACTATCTCGGCATTTCAGACGCTGCGGGCGCCTTCAACGCTGCATTCCGAATCCCCAATTTCCTACAAAACGTCTTTGGCGAAGGGGCGCTCTCTGCATCGTTTATTCCTGTCTACGCCAGGCTTCTCGCCCAGGGGGACAAAAAGGAAGCATCCCGCGTCGCGGATGCAGTCCTTACCTTGTTGGCGCTCGCAACTTCGCTGATTGTTCTTGTCGGGGTGGTGACCACGCCTTTTTTTGTCGGTCTCTTCGCCTATAGTTTCGACCAATCTACCCGCGCCTTAACAATCCAGCTCGTCAGAATCCTTTTTCCCGGAGCGGGGCTTTTAGTTCTGTCCGCCTGGTGTCTGGGAGTGCTCAATAGTCACCGCCGCTTCTTCCTCTCTTACACGGCCCCAGTGGTATGGAATCTCGCGCTGATTGGAACCCTGATTTGGTTTGGGAGACGCGAGGACCAGTTTCATCTGGCTACTCTGGCCGCCTGGGGCTCGGTGGTGGGAAGTGCTTTGCAGTTCGCCGTTCAAATGCCCACTGTCTTGAAACTGATTCGCCGGCTTCGTCCCGTTCTGGACATCGCAAGCGAAAACGTTCGCACGATCCTGAGAAACTTCTTCCCCGTGTTAATGAGCCGAGGTGTAGTGCAAATCTCAGCGTTCGTGGATGCGATGCTTGCCGGGCTAATCAGCGCCCAGGCGGTCGCCGCGCTTGCTTACGCCCAGAGTCTTTACACGTTGCCGGTAAGTTTGTTTGGTATGTCCATCTCCGCAGCCGAACTGCCGGCGATGTCCAGCGCCCAGGGCACAACCACCGAGGTCGCCAGCCAATTGCGTATCCGGCTTGACCGGGGGTTGAGGCGAATCGCCTTCTTTATCGTTCCTTCCGTCGTGGCTATGATGGCGTTCGGAGATGTAATGACGGGGGCCCTGTATCAATCAGGCCGATTCAGGGCTGGAGATTCCAGGTATGTGTGGGGAATTCTGGCCGGTTCGACGATTGGCTTGCTGGCTTCGACGCTCGGTCGCCTTTACGCATCGACCTACTATGCGTTGCACGATACGCGCACGCCGCTGCTGTACGCTGTCATTAGAGTGACCCTGACAACTGTTCTCGGCTACCTGTTCGCGATTCCTTTGCCGCCGGCAATTGGTCTTGATCCAAAGTGGGGAGTCGCCGGGCTGACCGCCTCGGCGGGCTTAGCCGGTTGGATCGAGTTTGCATTACTCCGGAGGTCCCTCAACAAACGCATCGGCAAGACTGGATTGCGACTCGGTTATGTGGCTAAACTCTGGCTGGCAGCCGGAGCGGGTGCCGGCGTGGGATGGGCTATCAAGCTCGGCATCGGCAACCACCATCCGGCGATCATCGCGGCGCTGGTCCTGCTGCCTTACGGTCTTATTTATTTTGCTGTCACTGCAGCGCTTAAAGTGCCCGAGCTTGATACTGTATTTGGCCGCGTCCTCAAAATAGCCGGCCGCGGAAGATAAATGGTAACGGGAAGAGAAAAAGGCTTCGCGCCGCCGCGAAGCCTTGATCGTCCTGGGGTGAGATGGTGCGTTACTCTGGCGACATGCAGGTTGTGGCATCGCCGGTAGTTTCGGGCGTCGAATCCGAAACCAGGATGCCATCGCTAACTAATATTCCGTCACTGACTAAAATCCCATCACCGATCAAAATCCCATCGGATACCAGGATCCCATCACTGACCAGGATGCCGCTGCTCATCAGCACGGTTCCGTCGCCCATGGTGATGCCGTTGCTGACCATGATGTTGTCGCTGACCAGAATACCGCTAGAGAGCTTACTCAGATCGGATACGAGTATTCCGTCACTAACCAGAATTCCATCGCTGACGAGGATGCCAAGACCATAGATTCCCTGGTACTTGGTGATCAAATCCAAGCCTGTGGCCCAGTCGTATTTGAATAGCACGCCCTGGGACCATTTAAAGGTTTGACCCGCGATCGTGCTCTCCGGAGACGGCGGCGCCGAGGCCAACAACGGCGCGCCGACTTCGGTAGAAGGGGACAAGTCCGTCCTCACGAGTTTCGCTAGACGCACAGCACCTTCCAGGTTCAGTTCGCCTGCGCCCTGTTCGAGCATGTTGAAGTTCGCCAGCGGCTGCGCGGTGTACATCAGAATCATTTTGATCAGATTCGGCGTCAGCTTCGGGTTGGCTTCCAACAGCACTGCGACCGCGCCCGCAACGATCGGGGCCGAAACCGAAGTGCCACTCAGCCGTATATTTGTCTTGCCAACGAGCAGGGTAGGATTGAGCAGGACCAGCCCGCTATAGGGCGCCGCAGCGCCGATGATCTTGTTGCCGGGAGAGACCAGGTCTGGCTTGATCAGGTTGTCGTAGTGCTTGACGCTGGTCGAATCCGTCCAGTAACTGCGAGTCGGTCCCCGCGAGCTGTAGGTCGTGACACCGTCATCACTTCGGACATCGGTACCAAAGGTGTTCACCGCACCTACCGTGATCGCCGAAGGCTCGTTGCCCGGCGAATGAATGTGTCCGTATAGCTTTGGATGCAGCGCGTCCTTGCCGTCGTTACCGGCCGCCGCCACAACTACAATGCCTGCGTCAACCAGACGGCGGACAGCGCGGCACAGCGGATCGTTCTTGTAAGAATCAACCGCAGCCGTTCCCAGACTGACATTAACTACGCGAATGTTGTAAGTGCTGCGGTTAGTCATCACCGCGTCCAGCGCTGCGAGAAGCGCTGACATTGAACCCGTGCCCCTTGAATTGAGCACCCGGAAATTAACGAGGTTCGCGCTCGGCGCGATGCCGCCGTACGATCCATACGGCGAAACAATCATCGAGGCCACGAAAGTCCCGTGACCGTACCAGTCCTCAGTCGTGCCTTCACCAGTGAAGTCCCTGCTGTACACGATCCGATTGGAAAGTCCCTTGACCCTGCTCGAGATGCCCGAGTCGAGAACGGCGACGCCGATGCTGCTGCCATTCAGGGTGCTGTTTCCTGACTGCGCCAACATGGCGTCATCGCCTATGGTGGCTTCTACATGCCCGAGACCATCTATCCTGCGATCGAGCGATAGATAGTTGCCGGTAGCGGCGATCTTCTCGATGGCTTTGGTAGGAATATCGACGGCCAACGTTCCAAACTGCGGCATGCGGGATTCAACCTTGACGCCGTACGCCGCAAGTTGGGCTTGCAACGCGTGGCTGTTGGTATTGTCGACCTGCAGTATCGCCTTGACCCGTTGAGGAGCATGGCGGCTATCGATCAATTCGCGCAAATCGGCCGAGACTTTGTCGCCGACGAATTCTTCCGGGTTTGGGTTCGCAGCGTCTTGGGCCTTTAGGCTGTCCTCAGTCTGCTGGCCTGCGTCTGCAACTTCTCGCATTTCGACGCCGGCAAAGAGTGGCGCCAGTAATTCATCGCTGGTAATGCTTTCCTTGAAGGCTATGTCGGTCGAAGCGCCAAAACACTGAACCTGGCCATTCTTGATCGCATCGCGCAACATCGCCGAAGGGGCGCCGTCAAAGGCGGAGGAGGGACCCATCAAGGACTGAATGGGATCGACGACGAGAATGATTTTTGATTCGGATTGGGCGATTTCAGAGAGAATTGCTGAAATATTGTTTACGAGGTCGCGCGCAGTTTTCGAATCGTGAAACAAGGCGTCGAGATTCAATTTGAATAAGCGCTTGCCATATAACGATTCGGGCACATCTGCTTTGACGAGCCGTCGCGCTACACCAGACGCTACCAGATCACGCACGGCGGGAGATTCGCTCAGGACAACCGGATTGTTCTTATTGGAGCTGGAGAGTATCTCAATGGCCCGGTTGGTTTCGTCGCGTCGCTCCGTCAACGAATCAAAGCGGCCCTGCTCGGCGGCGGCGGTAAGATCCCAGGCGTATTTGCTCAGCGCTGTTTTGCGAGCCGTTTCGGGCTGCTTCATATTCTGCGCTTTGGCGCTGTTGGTTACGAGGAGTCCAGCCAGTAATGACATCGCCAGCCCCAGGGCCGTGAGCCATCGCCAACCTAACCGCGTCCGTATTCGTCTTTCTCTTGTCATTCGAAACTCCACCAGACTGCTTTGGACTTAATCTTCAATCGCAGCACTCGAGGGTGCTGGCGCTCTCCTCCTTAACAACGTGTATGCCAAGGCTCAGATCGCCATTTTTAGGCCTGTTTTTGCGATTTTGAGGTTGGAAGGGTCAGTCAGCCGAGGTCATTCTGAAGCCTGGTCAAGTCAGAATGACGAAGGTCGGTCAGCTTCGAACCAGGCCCCTCGGCTTGGCCAGGATAGATTTCTGGAGAAGGCGGGGCATTACTTCTTTACCTCAGTATCCCAAAAAGACGGATAGGCTGGAGCAGCGGCAAGGCGGCGGGGTAAAGACCCCAGCGGCGTCGTTTTGTTTTTCCTGGTGGAAGGCATCCTTGCCGATTTGTCTTCTGCCCTTAATTGACCCGTCTACAACATTGTCCTTATCATCCCGCTGTGAAGCCTGTTATTTCGTCGGCGCAGCTGCGCGATATCGATCTGAAGACGACCGAGCTCTATGGCATTCCATCGTTAGTGCTGATGGAAAACGCCGCTGGCGCAGTTACTCAAGCAGTCACGGCACTGGGTGGCGGAGCGGACGAATCGATCCTGATCTTGTGCGGACCTGGAAATAACGGCGGCGATGGCGCGGCGGCCGCGAGGTTACTCGCGCTGTCCGGGGCAACCGTCGACGCTGTCTTGTTCGGCAGGATCAAAGATACAAAAGGAGACGCGCAGACGAACTTCGAGAAGGCAAACAGTTACGCGCCTGATGTGTCGATCAGGTTTTTCGAATGCACCTCAGCAGACGAATGGAGCCGTCTGGAACGCAACGAATTGTCCCAGCCCTACGTCGTCGTTGTCGATGCTCTATTTGGCACCGGACTGACGCGGCCGCTGACCGGAGTCTACCGTGAAGCTGTTAGTTACTTACTCCGGCTTCGGCGATTAGATGATAAAGGTGCGACGGCGCGCGCTGTGATCCTTTCGATCGACACTCCCTCCGGGCTCAACGCCGATTCAGCTCAGCCTATTGGTATAGCCGTTCACGCAGACGTCACCGTTACGATGACCGCGCGAAAGCCCGCTAACGTTCTACCTCCCGCTGCTAACTACAACGGAAAATTGATCGTCGCAGACATTGGTTCGCCGCCAGAATTGATTCAGAAAGCAGCGTCGAGCCTGTTTTTGATTGAAGAGGCTGACGCGCGCCACTGGTTGATCAAGACTCGATACGCCGCCGATTCTTACAAGAATTCGCACGGTCACGTCCTGGTAATCGCCGGCTCGCGCGGATTTACGGGCGCAGCCGCGCTTTGCGGAAACGCCGCCATGCGCTCGGGCGCGGGCCTCGTTACCGTAGGGACGCCGGTGTCTGCCCAGCCTTTAGTGGCCGCCCAGGTAATGCCGGAAGTAATGACCGCGGCCCTTGCGGAAACTGATCGGGGCGCCGTCAGCGACGAGGCGCTCAGCCATGTTTTGAGACTTGCTGAACGCGCAAACGTGATCGCCATTGGTCCCGGATTATCTTCCGAGGAGGATCGGACGCGTGATTTTGTGAGGGCCGTAGTTGAGCAGCGGAGGACGCCCGTCGTAGTTGACGCTGACGGATTGAATTGCCTGGCACCCTGGCCGGCCGGGTTGTATGGCTCGGTGGATCTGCCTGTAGTCCTAACGCCGCACGCGGGCGAAATGCTCCGTTTGATTGGAAGGAATGATAAGTCCCCCCTTGATGATCGGGTTACAGCCGCACGCGAGTTCTCTGTGGCTCATGAAGTGATTGTCGTTTTGAAGGGTACGCGGCCGCTGGTGGCCGCGCCCGATGGCCGAGTCTTCGTTAATCCGACCGGCAACGCGGGTCTGGGGACAGCCGGCGCCGGCGACACGCTGACCGGAGTAATCGCGGGCTTCCTGGCGCAGGCCTACGGAACTTTAAAGAAGGAAGCCGACGCGTTAGAGACGGTAATCGCTGCACTTTACATCAGCGGTCTGGCGGGCGATCTGGCGGCTGAGGAGATGGGCATGCGAACAATGCTCGCTTCCGACATCCGTGAACATCTGGGAGCCGCCATCTGTGCGCTCGATCCCGAGGGCGAAATACCTTTGCCGAATCCGGAACAATAGCGACAACCTGCGTCACAAATCATGAGCACTACGGCACAAACGTCAGTTCCCAACGGTGAATGGGTCTCTTTTAACGAGCAGGAGACTTTCGATCTGGGTGTGCGCATCGGCAAACAACTTTCCGGCGGTGAGATTATTTTGCTTGACGGCCCGCTCGGCGCCGGCAAGACCGTTTTCGTGAAAGGCGTCGCCCGCGCGCTGGGGCTGAACGAAGAAGATATAACCAGTCCGTCGTTCACTCTGGTCAATCTTCATCAGGGCCGGCTCTTGCTTTATCACCTCGATCTTTATCGCCTTGGGGAAGGCCTATCAGCGGCCCACGCCGTCGATCTGGATGAGATTCTTAGTGATGAAGCCGCGGTCGTGATCGTCGAGTGGGGAGAGCGCCTGGGGCGTTACCCAATGCCTGCGGATGTTTGGCGTATACGAATCTCAGGTGATGGCGACCAACCCCGGCGGATAACAATAGTGGCACACACTTCAGTCTGTGAGTCCAGGAGTGCGGCCGCAGACTAAAGTCTATGAGCAGCTCCCAGTTTGGATCGTAAGGCTCAACTCAGCGCCAAGTCTACGCAACTCAACCGACCATTGAGTGATCGTGGTATAATCACAACTCAAAACAACTTGATCGATAAATTCAGAGGAGAAATTAAGAAATGCCTTATCCAGAAGAAGTGATTCGACCGATGCGCGAAGAGTTGACCCGGCTTGGCGTTCAGGAATTGAAAACACCTGAAGCAGTCGACGAAACACTAAGAGATTCTAAAGGGACCATCATGGTAGTGGTTAATTCAATCTGTGGTTGCGCGGCAGGCAAAGCGCGTCCCGGTATCGCGATGGCCCTGCAGAATGCCGTCCGGCCTGACAAAGTTGCGACTGTGTTTGCCGGAGGCGACATCGAGGCTACCGAAAGAGCTCGCAGTTACTTTACCGGTTTTGGCCCCTCGTCACCCTCAATCGGCCTTTTCAAGGACGGCCAACTCGTATACATGATGGAGCGCTACCAAATCGAAGGCCGAGGTCCGGAACAAATTGCCGGCGAGTTGCGACAAGCTTTTGAGAAGCATTGCACGGCAGCCGCGGCTACGCATAGCTAAGGTTCGGGCCCGTGAGAGAAGGAGCGACGCCGGCACAACGACGGATTCCGATCCTTCCAAACACTGCTTATCATTAGCTTTTTGCCCGCTGCCTGGCGGCCTCTGGGACCATTCTTCCTAAGGCCGAGGAATACCCAGGTCATCGCAGATTTTTCGGGCAAGGTGCTTCTTGATTTCGCGGTGTCGCGGAATGGTAGAAGCAAGTCCGTTTGCGGGGTTGCGATAGACCGTATGACTTCCGCCCTCGCGCACAAAGATGCATCTGTGGGACTCAATATGGCGAATGAGGTCGGCCCTTTTCATTCGCTAAGCTGCGCGCAAGACTAGCCGTTCCCGAGTCACTTTCGAACTTGGCGAGTACTGCCTTTCGAATTCTTCGCGATTGGCTTCCAGAATTAGTTGAATAGCCTCGCTCAGATTCACACGCACTTCCTCCAGCGTTTCTCCTTGCGTATTGGCTCCGGGCAGCTCCGCGACATAGCCGATATACCCACCTTCTTCGGCTTCTTCGTAAATCGTGGTTAATGTCACTTCGGTCATGGTGGTTGATAATACTACTGTCTACTGAAGGCCGACTACTGTTTGCCGTCTGCAATTTCTGGGCAGCGGACCGCGCTACAAAAACTTTCACAACAACCCACGCCGGTCTGGACGAGCTAATCGCGACTATCTTGTCAAAGCCGTTGCGGCTGAAAGCCCGTTCTTGTAGCCGACCCAGCCGATATGCGATCTGCTAGAGGTCATCTGCGGAGACCTTCTTCTTAAATACGTTTCGCAATAGGATTGCCAACCGGAACTTAATCGCATAGCCATCGTTAGGCGACTGAGCATAGCGATCAAACTCCAGGAGATCATAGTCTGCGTCGCCAACGTTTAACTCCGCTTTTCTTCTATTAGCTTCGCGTACCTTGTCGAAGTCGGCCAAACGTTTCCTGGTTATTTTCTGTCCCCATCCTCCGTCATGAGCCAGACGGAATAAGTGATAGTAAAGATTCACTATGCCAACCTGACGTAGCAAGGGGTCCTTCGGCGTGAAGACCTTCGCCATACGTCCGACATTTTCTTGCGCCTTCTTTAAGAAGGCCGGCATCTTTGTCCGAGGTTCGTCAGAGTGCTTCTCGACGAAATCATCAAGGTAGGCCTTCTTGGTATCAACCACCTTCCCTTCTCCCTCGGCAAACAGAAATTTGGCGGCTAAGTCAAAGTGCCGGTATCGCTTATTTGGGAAAGGAAGGGTTGTCGTGAAAAAGGGTCTCTTTGCCAGCCTGCGGATGGCTTGGGGCATTGGTCCGCCATACGCCGTTCGTTTCTCTGGAGCGGAAAGGGGTGCTGACTCATTCAGCCGCAAGAACATTTCCTCGACCATCTCAATATCATCGGTCTCTATGCAGATGACAGATAGTTGGAAACTGTCGAACTGAACTTTTAAGTCGGGGTACTCTTTACCCAATTCACCGTATGTCATTTCCCCAGCGGTTATCTTAGGGTCTTTAAAGAAATCAAACTCCGGTGCTAGTGCAATGTTGCCATCGATGAAACCCCACATCGTCTCAAGTCGTTGCTTCCCGTCGATAATCGCGTAGTCGTATGTCTGGTGGCCCTTTTTGAGAGGACTGCTAAACTTGTGTAGGTATAGCTTTGGAATGTCGAAGTCATTAAGAATCGTATCGACCAAGCCTTGGCGTTTATCTGTGGTCCAGATATCGCTCATTCGTTGGTAGTCGGGATCTAGCTGAATGCGATCACGCATTCGGTACAGACTCCACACCGTTCGACTACGTAGCTCTGTGATTTCAAATTTCATTTTAGCAACTCGCTACTCAAGTCGGCGACACGGTCTAATTCGGGGAATAGAGTTAGCGCGGAATATCCAAGGTGCGCAAGCTCCTTAAGAATATTACTCTTCGACCTAGCTGGAATGGTTCATCTCCAGACATGCGTGCTCGCACCAATCTCTTCGATCGGTGTGTGCAAACGATGATTAATTGTGAACGTTCCGAGTTGTGCAGCCATGCGCCTGGTGTTCCGCGGGCCCATTATCCCAACTGGAGACAACTCGGATGGGTCCTCCTGCACATGACTCGGAAGGTAGCTTTGCAGAACCTTGTCGCGTCCAAACGCTGGTATTTCCGCTTCGAATTCAAACTTGAGATTTGCCACTCGGTTCAGCGCCACAGCATCAAGGCACCACACCGCCCCATTCGCTCTGGCGTGCTCCTTATTCCGAACAGCAAAATAGAGTGCAGCCAACGGACTCTCGGTCCAGTCGAGTAGCCGAGTCGAGGCTCGGTGATGCTGCATGAGGAACATCCATTCCCATTCCTCACGTGGCGGCCTCTCGATGAGAGGGATCGCGTTCTGCATGAACCGTTTGATAAGCGCGTTTTCCGCCTTGAGATTTTTAGGCAGGCGCGCCAAGCCGGGGACGAGTTTCCAATCCCTCCGTGAATGACCCCGAAACCAGATAAGCTGTTTTGGTTTGGCTTGCTGTTTCAAGGCCCTCAGCATTTCCGCTACAGAGTGGATGGTTCGGTCCTTATAACGCATGGAAGTTAACTCTGCCTACTGCCCGCTGCTATTGCTCACGGCCTACTGCTCACTGCCTACTGTTTCTCGGCCCCGGCACGCGGGGCCCGCTTTTGTCTTATCAACCTTCTATTGTGGACATCGCCGTTACGGCTTTCCTTTCATACCCGGCGATGACCG
>WNFL01424073.1_pt1 | contig 18843 bp, 18 predicted proteins | sample 5400361 | NCBI WGS metagenome assembly WNFL01 (sample SAMN13153351, study PRJNA577476) | soil metagenome | isolation source: 40 cm soil on Douglas fir-dominated hillslope | place: USA:California | collected 2013-09-17
CAATGATTCCATATCATTCATTGCATCGGCAAGTTCTAAAGCAAGCTTGTTTTCTTTTGACATACTTTTTGGCAACTTTCGTTGCGATTATCTTTTAATGGAAACTTTGTTACCGGAACGTACGTTATTTATTATTATCGTTAACGTTCGATAACGGTTTGAAATCTTTTGACTTTTTCTTGTGTTTTTCACAGGTGAATTCACAAGTAGAAATTATTTTTCAGGTACACTTAAAAAGCTTCAATTATCCAATTGGATTTAATAATTCAAAGAAAATAAAAGCAGGGAGCGCACTCACCAATGAGTGCTCTATGTAAAAGCTGTGTCATTGCTTTTCTTCTTTGCCGCTAACAGTTGCTCACGCTTTGAAATGCTTACTCTTAATTCATTTCGATACTCATTAAACAACTGGTCAACGAGGGTCCGGTAAAGAATGCAAAGCTTGAGAGCATTCATAAGGTTTGGTTTTGCAATACCGTGTTCCCATTGAGATAGCCGATTAGTGCTTTTCAAGTCAAGGAGCCAGGCAACGTTTTTAAGCGTGTAACCCATGATCTTACGATGCTTTCTTAAACTGTTATGAAAATGTGTTCGACCTTGTACCATTTAATAAAAATGGTATCAAGTTAGTTTAAAAAAATCAGGGGGAATAAGTTGCTATTTATAGGAACAAATGTGGATAACTCAGAATGCCGAAAAACAAACATAAAGCTGTAGATAATTTTTATATTTGCTTCAACAACAACGCTTCATGAAAGAGAGTGCAAGTAATAAAGTGAGCAGTGGAGGAGAAAGTGTGTGCTATCTACTCCATTCTTTTTTACTTGCTTAATCCTTGATGCGTTAACTGCAACCGGTTGGAAGCAGTGCTAATTTGAAACTGACAAGCACAGAACAAAGTTATTAAAACCATAACAATGGAAAAAGAAACGACAACTATTAAATGCCCTAAGTGTGGCGCTGAAATAAATGTAAGTGATGTTCTTTATCATCAACTAGAAGATCAAATCAAAAAAGACTTTGAACAGCAAGCCGCCTTAAAAGATAAAGAAGTTAAAGTAAAGTTGGACAAACTTGAAGCTGATAAAAAGTCTTTTCAGGAGGAAAAAAATAGGCAAGTTGAACTCGTTGATAAAGAAGTTCAATCAAAGCTGAAAACAGAAAAATCTAAATTAGAAACATCTATTCGGACAAAAGTAGAAGAGGAAAAATCCGAACAAGTAAAATCACTTGAGGATGAACTAAAACAAAAATCTGAACAGGTAAAGGAATTATATAAAACAAAAGCAGACCTTGCAAAAGTACAGAGAGAAAAAGATGAATTGAGAGATACTATTACAGCTGAGCAAGAAAATAAATTTAATGAACTGCTTAGTCAAGAAAAGGAAAAAATCAAAAATACGGAAGGAGAAAAATCAAAAACAGAGTTGCAAAAGAGAGACAAGTTGATTGAAGATTTAAATAAACGATTAGAAGAAGCACAGACAAAACTTGAACAGGGTTCGAACAAACTTTCCGGTGAAGTAAAAGAGATTGAACTGCGAGAATACCTTAAAGTTACTTTTCCTATTGACGAGATAAAAGATGTTCCTTCTGGTGTTAATGGTGCAGATGTTTTTCACATTATTAAAAATAATGTTGGTCAGCCAAGCGGTTCAATTTTATATGAGCGAAAGCAGACACAGAAGTTTGATGAGAAATGGACTTCAAAACTCAAGGAGGACGGAAGAACAGCGAAAGCAGATATTTGTGTTATTGTAACGCGAGCAATGCCTAAGGACAAAGAAGAAACACATTTTAGAGATGGAGTTTGGGTATGCACATTTAGCGATATTGGGCTAATAACAGCCTTGCTTCGTGACGGGCTGTTAAGGCAATATTCTGCACTTACGTCTCAAACTGGCAAAGGAACAAAAATGGAAATGTTATATGACTATTTGCGAAGCAATGACTTTCAAAATCATATTCTCGGAATGCTTGATGCGTTCAAGAAGATGGACAAAACATTGCAAAAAGAAAAAGAAGATGCTATAAAAAAGTTTGCTGAAAGAGAAGCTCATATTTTCCAAGCAAAACAAAGCATTTTAAGCTTCTGGGGGCGAGTTGAAGGGATTGCAACTGATTCACTAAATCAAGAAATGAAGGCACTTGAAAATTCTTCTCAACAGCAATTAACATAATCTTTGTGAAAATATCGAGAATCAAGGTTGAAGATTTTCGTTCGATCAAGAAAACAGAATTCCACACTGAATAGAATTTAAAATGCAATAAAAATGGCATCAACAACGACACACAAAAAGGAAATTGTAGATTTTCTTTGGGAGTGGGCTGAAAGCCATGGTGACTGGAGCAAACTATTAGTTAGTAAAATTGTAAGTACGGAAAGTAACTTACTGATAGAAGATAGGAATACTGTTTTCAACTACTTTCTTCAATCAATTAATCTTCACTCTGGTTTACCTGCACTTATAATTGTAAAACCGACTTACATTCCAGCAGCCAAACAAATAGTATTAGAATTTCTATCAGGAATTACAGGAGTTAACCGCCTTGCTAAAAACCAAACGATCAATTTCGGGAAGAATATTACTATAATTTACGGTGAGAATGGAACAGGTAAAACAGGTTACAGCAGAATACTCAAAACACTTGGTTTCAGTTACGACAACTATAACAATATTCTTTCAAACATTTTTGGAGCAGGAGAACCAAAAGCTGCAATTATAAAATTCAAAGCAAACGGTGTTGACGAAACATTTACTTGGAACGGAACGAATAAAAATTCTGAACTAGAGAACATTTCCGTGTTCAATAGTAATTGCGTTCAAATTTCGCTTTCGGACAGACAATTAATTGTTTCTCCCATCGGTTTTCATTTATTTAATCTTATCACTTCTGAGTTACACGAACTCGCAAATTTACTGAACGCCAAGACTGCTTTACATCCAACTGCACTTTTATGGATTGAGACTTTGACTCCAGGAACACCACAACAAACTTTCGTCTCAGAGCTTTCGGGAAGTTCAACAGAACAAAAGCTAAAAGAACTATCCTCTTTCACTTCTATACAAGAAAAGGAGCTGCTAGACAAAGAAACGGAGCTATCAAACTTTAACAGGACACTGTTACAAAATGAAATTCAAAACCTTAATTTCTCAATAGTTGAGATCGGAACAATAATCAATAAAATCCGAATAGCACAAACTCAATTTACCGACACTACTTGGCAAGCCCTCATTGAATTAAATAAACAGGTTGCAATTTTAGAAAGCAAAACTCAAACGGGAATTAAAGAGCTAGCTGAAACAAGAGGAATTGAATTTTACGAAACACTGGAATTTCAGTCATTTTTAAACGCAGCAGAGGGTTACATAAAGGTTATAAACAAACTTGACTACCCAAGTCTAGCAGATAATTGCGTGTATTGTTTGCAACCGCTTGAAAAACCTGCACAAGAGCTCTTGAAAAATTATAGAGCCTTGCTTAACGATAAGACTCAGGAAAATTTATCATTGCTGAAAGGACAAAAGATTATTCTCACCAACCAGGTTTCACAAATAGATGCAAATCTTATTTTTCATCAGCCAATTTTCGGTATAGATGCCCAGCAGAATTCGGTTCAGCCAGTAGAAATAGCGGATTACAATCAACTTTTAGGACAACTTCAAACTACATTCGTAACAGATAAAGTTTCCGATGATTCTACATTTAGTTTGGATTATCCAAAATACATAAAATTCGTCACTGACAAGAGCACAGCATTGAATCAAATTCTTACTGAGAAGCGTAACTTACTATCAAACCTTGCGGCCAAAGAAACAGAACTAAAAAATAAAATCGCTGAACTGAGAGATAGGAAATTACTTTCTACAAAAGTTGTAGAAGTAAAAGTTGCCATTCAGAATCATAAAATTATTTCAACTATTTCAGCCAATGCAGGTAGTTTTAATTCTTACTCAGTCAGCAGAAAAACTTCCGATGCAAGAGAACATTTAGTGCAAAAGAATTTTAAGGACATTTTTAAAGATGAATTGAAAGCATTGCGAAAATCACACTTACCTATTGAATTGAGTTTTGGAACGGATAGAGGGAACTCAAAGGTCTCACCAAGAATCAGCACACACATACTTACGGAGATTTTAAGTGAAGGTGAACAAAAGGCAATAGCATTAGCGGAGTTCATGACAGAATTACAACTAGACAACACCAAAGCACCTGTGATCTTTGACGACCCTGTAAATTCTCTTGACCATCGCATCATTGATGAAGTCGCAAAACGGTTTATTGAACTTTCAAAAGAGCGTCAAATAATTGTCTTTACTCACAGTATTTTGTTTCTTCACAGTTTCATTCAACAATCTGAATTAGAACACCACAAACAGGCGGGAGTTGAATTTATCTTTCATCGCGTAAAAGATAATTTCGACACAACTGGTATTTTAGATGAGGTTGAAGAAATAAATTCATATAGTTACTATACAAAGAAATTAAATCTTGTATTAGCGACAAATCCAGAAGGACAAGACGAAAGCAAATTAGCAGCAGAAGGTTATGGACATCTTCGTTCTGCAATAGAAGTTACTGTAGAAGATAGCTTACTTCAAAAAATTGTAAAACGTTATAAAAAAGGAGTTGCCTTTCCTTCACTTTTACGAATTGAAGGAACTAAAATTGATACTCACAAAGGAAAATTAAATGATATTTATGAAAAGTGCTGCGTGTCAATAGACGGACACAGCAGTCCTACAGAACTTTCAACATCACCGAAGATTTCAGAACTAAGGATTGATTATGATGCATTCAAAACACTGCGATCAAATTTTACTTAAAGGACCCCAAAAAATTTATACTGCTTTAGCGTCTGAATGAAATGACCAATAGCAAACTCATATTAGCAACATCGGCAGACGGTAACGACATTTTAGTTGAAGAGTTTGCAGAATATTTCAGGACGAAGGACAGGAAAAAGCTGGCTGATTTTATTTATTTAAGATTTTATGGACGATATTTAAAACCTTTTGACTTTCCCTCTGAAGACTACAAAACGAATTACAAAAATGGTTTTGCTCTAATGACGAGCTGTTGCTTACTGATTGAAACCTATGTTTCATTCGCGATCAAAGATTATAGAAACACAGACCGTAAGAGCAGGGAGTGTTTCGGCTATTTCTTTACAACAGAAAAAAGATTTTCCGAATTTGCAACTGGCGGACTTAAAGCTGGCGGAAAAATTGCCAATAAAAAGGATGGCGGAACCCCCAATGATTTTTATGATAATGTAAGATGTGGAATTTTGCATAATGCTGAAACAAAAAATGGTTGGACAATAACAAGAGATGAACGCAAACCGTATTTTGACCTAACTACAAAGGCAATTAACGCAACTAGGTTTGCAGGCAGATTAAAAGCAGTTTTAACGGACTACAGGAAAAAACTCATTGAATCTAACTTTGACACTGACGAAATCTGGATCAATTTTAAAAATCGATTAAATGACTTAATCGCTAAATCATAAAAACAAAGTGAGTAAAACTTTCAGACACAACGCAGGTTTTGGAAAAAGAATGGAGTTTTTTGTAATTAGTAAAATGCTTGAACAGGGACTCGATGTTTACATTCCACTAGTTGACGATTTTGGAATTGATGCAATTGTAAGAAAGGGAGACGGTTCGTTTGTTGAACTCCAAATTAAAGCCCTTCAAAATATGTGGCATTTGGTGACGCTGCTCTTTTTGCAGCGATCACACATGAGTCAAGAAGTAATTACTATTTTGTTTTTTACTCACAACGTATAGACAAAACGTGGATACTTTCTTCAAAAGAATTTATTGAGGAGGCGGCACAAAACAAAACTGGAAAGAATGTAGGGAAACGTTCAATTTGGTTCAATGGCAAAAACAAGAAGCAAAATACTGAATCTCCTTATCCCCGATTTAACAAGTATCTCCACAGTAACTTTGACATCTTCAAATGAATCTTGTAAATTAGATATTCACCTGCTTTTTGATAGGTGCTGAATGGTTAATTCGTTGTATAGTGTCAGCAAGCTTCTCAAGATCAGTTGCGAACCTATCCCAATAAATTATAGCATCACCATTTTTTTCTAATCTTGTTACTTCTATGGTGTTCGGAGTTCGCTTCACGAAGTCCGCCCTAGTACAAGCAATAAATTGCCTCTGAACTAGTCCCTGTTGCAAAAAAGGATGTACTATGATACTGTTTAAAAAAGCCCCAGATTTTTCATTAAATGTAGTTTTTTCGCACCTATAAAGAGTACTTTCGTATCGAAATTTGCTTTCAAGATGTAATTCTTTATAGCTTTGCAAATAAGTCAGGGGAGCTTTTTAGGGCTCCCCTGACCGTCAGTATAATTGTTGGATCGGCTAATGAGACCGTCCTTCAATTATCGCAGTTAGTTTATTCCTGCGTCTCTGACTCCCGCCTCCGGGTTGAAGATTGGAAGCGGTAACTTTTAAAAGCCTCGAGAAATTCGAGGCTTTACTCTTCCTCTTTTTAGTATAACGCAAAAATATTTCATAAGCAACTATGACTTAAAACTATTTTATGTAGAGCCAGATGGCATGGGTGAAACCATTGAAACAATGGGTAAAAGGTATATTAATATAAGTAAGTAAATGAGTAAAATATTCTATATCTTTGCAAACTTTTATTTTAATGGTGCAGGAGAAAAAGCACGTCTAAAAAAACAGCAGAAGAAGATAGAACTTCAATACCTGGCAGAACTTTTTATAGAATTTACTCAGCTTCTGAAGAATCTGAAGGTTGATATTTTACTTTCACCTTCACTTCCGTTTCAGTAGTAATCTCTTCCATTAACTTTGGATAGAGTTCATGTGGACGTAATCCATAAATGCAACTTAACTTGAAAAGGTTAACCAGGCTGGGGAGAGCTACTCCACTCTCCCATCGAGAAATCCTATCAGTGATCTGAAAGCCGATGAGATCTGCAACATCCTGTTGCCTGAGATTAAATCTAATACGGGCACTTCTTAAATTGTTATTTGCAATTGATTGTTTGTATTTCATATAGATAAAAGTACCATTGGTAAAAGCTATTAATAACAGAGGAGAAATCACCACAAGTAGCAACTATGGTGGATTAGCTAACCCTATTCGTTGTATAATCCTTGATAGCTTCTCGAGGTCGTTAGCGAAGAGTTCCCAGTATTGATCTGACTTTGTTATTTCTGGGTTGTTCGGAATCTGATGCACGAAGTCCGCCTTGTGCAACTCAGATGGTAAAACCATCTGTTTTGCATTAAATACACTGGATATTTTTTGAGTTCGTAAATTACTTCCATCAAAAATGATACCCTGCGGAAAGTTGAACCATTGTAATTCCAGTCTTTCTTTAAACGCTGCTTTTTCCCAAACATTGCCTGGGCTTTTTAGAAATTCATAAGCCAAGCCAAGAAGCTTTTCAATACTTCGCTCTTTTTCAGGAATACTTATATGTGATGCATGTGCATCTAACAATTCTTGCTCGATAAACTCTAATTGCTGTTGCATAACTGTATCGCTGATAATTCCTTTATAGTTCTTCTGTACCAGCATGTTTTGTTTTTCCTTCAACTCCTTAATCTGCCTTTGCAATCTGATTCGTTCAGCGTTTTGGTCTTCTGTAGCTTTAGTAAAGTTTTCCTTAATGAAGTTTAAGAGCAATGAGTAGTCATTTTCATTGATTCTAAACTGATCAAAGAAATTTTTAAACATACCTTCCATGATATGTTTTCTAAAAGATAAATGTTCACTGCGAAAACAGTAGTACGGATATTTTTTTGTCTTTCCTTTTGACCAGCCGCCAGTTAGTTTTTTGCCTGACGGAAGCATTACAAATCTCCTTAGCGGAAAATCAGGATTTTCTAGTAAGTAATGAAAATTGCTTCGCCCTCTATACTTCAAAACACGTTGCACCTGATCGAATAACTCTTGAGTTACCATTGGCGCAAAATTTCCTTTGTGGCGCTCCCCGAACTTGATAATCCAACCAGCGTATATTTCATTTTTTAGCAACCGATTGAACTGCGATTTTGATATCGCTTTACCGGACTTTGTAACCAATCCTTCTTTCGCTATTATTTTTCGTACCTCTTCAGAGGGAAAAGTATTTTTCGCTACCGTTTCAAATGCTTTTCTCACTAGAGGAGCCATATCATTCAAAACGATATTTGATTTTCCTGATATACGAACATTATCATACCCTAAAGGGGCAGCCCATACATACCGTCCTTCATGCATGGCTTCTTTCATACCACCAACACTACGTTCAGCTCTTACGTCATTGTCAAATTGCGCAACATTCGCGATGATATTTTCCATGAATCTGCCTGCCGGATTGTCCTCAAAATGTTCTGAAGCAGATTTAATGTCTATTCCATGACGTTTAAAAGAAATGCGCAGTTTGCTGTAGTCATATACATTGCGGGAGATACGATCAATTTTGTAAGCGATAACGTTAGAGATTTGATTTTTTCTGTTTTCACAATATGCAATAAGCCTTTGTAATTCTTTGCGCTCTGCGGTCTTTGCGCTTTCACCTTGTTCGATAAAAACTTCTGCAATTTCATATCCGTTCTTGTACGCGTAATCTTTGCAGATTTTTTCCTGCGTTACAAGGCTGTTGCCTTCTTCAACTTGTTCCTTAGTTGAAACCCTACAGTAAATTACTGCCTTCTTTGTTATTTGATTGTGGGCTATTGTGTTCATTGTTTTCTAAGTGGAGATATATTCTTACCAGGATATTTGCGAGGTAATCCAACGCAATATCTTTTGGCATCTTCACTGTGTTTGGATATTTAGCCAAAGAGGAGCAACGACCATTGACGCTGTTACTACACAAACGTCTTCGTTGCTCCTCTTTAAGTTCGACTTTGTTACCAATGGTTTTTCGGCGTTTGTGTAGTTCACTCATAATAACATATCAGGCATACTTTGTTAATAGCAATATTATCGCTTGCAGTGTTTAAGGAATTAAGAGAGGAGAAATACCCAACTCTGATAAGTTTTCCCTTCTTCAATGTGGATGGAGTTTTCTATATGCTGTTTTTGTATGAACAAAAAATCATATGATGACAGCAAGATCACCCCCATTGGAATAACAAATTGGCGAAACATGAGAAAGCCTTTTGGCATAAGAGCGCGTGATCGGTTAGGACATCTTTACGTCATTGGTAAAACCGGCACCGGAAAAAGCACCTTGCTTTTAAACATGGCAATTTCAGACATTCAAAATGGCTATGGGCTTTGCATCATTGACCCGCACGGGGATGTGGCAGAAACGATTTTAAACTACATTCCTAAAGAGAGAATCAATGACGTTATCTATTTTAATCCGGCAGATTTAGCTTATCCGATTGCTTTTAATCCTTTGAAGGGAATACACCCTGATTACCACCATCTCGTCACCTCAGGGCTTGTAGGCACGTTTAAAAAGATTTGGGCAGACTCTTGGGGACCAAGGTTAGAGTACATCCTGCGTTTTGCTCTAATGACCCTGTTGTCTTTCCCGAATGCAACGTTGCTAGATGTACAGCCTCTTTTAACTGATACTGATTTTAGAAATCAAGTCTTGTCACATATAACAAATCCACATATCATTTCATTTTGGAAGAATGAATTTGCTAAGTATTCTCCAGCACTCCGATCAGAAGCAATTGCTCCGATTCTTAACAAGACCGGATTATTCCTAACCAGTATTCCGCTTCGCAACATTGTCGGCCAGAAAAATCGAACCTTCAAAATGCAGCAGGTCATGGATGAAGGGAAAATACTTATTGCCAATCTCTCTAAGGGAAACATCGGAGAAGATGCTTCATCCCTACTGGGTAGTATGCTCGTGACTTCTATTCAACTTGCGGCATTGCATAGAGCAAGACAAAAAGAACATGAACGCAAACCTTTTTTTCTTTTTGTGGATGAGATGCACTCATTCGTATCGTTATCATTTACCGACATCCTTGCCGAAGCGAGAAAGTATAACCTGTCGTTATTCTTAGCTCATCAGTATATTGATCAATTGCATGAGAAAATTCGCGCAGCCATATTCGGTAATGTCGGTACAATTATTTCATTTCGTGTTGGCATAACTGATGCAGAATTTCTAGCCAAAGAATTTCATCCAATATTTGATAAATCTGATTTTGTAAACCTGCCGCGTTACTCCATGTACTTAAGGCTAATGATTGACGGAGCGACATCAAAGGCGTTCAGTGCAAGTACGGAGGCAGTCAAAAAGCATGAACAATCGTTTAAAAATGAGGTGATAAAAAATTCACAAAAAAATTATGGAAGAAACCGAGTGGATGTTGAACGGGAAATTTTCTTTCAAAAAGCAACTGTTAAATCACAAACTCTTTTTACTTCACCTGAATGATTTTTAAATCGTTTGAAAAACTACTAACGAAAAAACTCTAAAGCGGCTGAAAAGTCGAATTATTCTGTGACTTCTATTTCAAGTACTAAGCCTTGATTATCAATTCCGGTAAATCCTACGCCTACCTCACCAGTAAAGTTGATAATTTTAAATTTCCAAACACGATCCGCTCCAGGCAAACGAATTTGTTCAAGAGCACTTTTTAGTGCACCATCGAAAGAAAATTCTTTAGAAGTTCCTTTCACTATTCTTTTTTCAGCCATAAGGTTAGTTTTAAGGTTTGAATATTTGTGAAGACAGCCTACACATGACTCTTTTGATTTAATTGGTTATGGAAGAGGAGAATTCGCAATTCTGAGGAAGCCCGTAATTAATCCATTAGTATCATATTGTATTTTATACAAGCCCGGCCTAGGTTGCGCTGCTGCCGCTTTATCATCTTTACCAACAATCGGTGCTATTAATCCAGTCATCGCTGTAATTGTTTCAGGAATTTTAGAATCGCTTTTTGAGCCGAATTCAGTTAGCAGCCATCCGTCAGAAAGTTTAAAGCTTGTTTCTCCACTCCCCAATCCTCTCTTGGGAGAAATAACAATCTTTTTATTTTTATTAGGTAATGGAATGAATTTGTAAGTAAGGTTTTTTCCTGAGGAATCAGTTGTTATCCATAAATACATCTCAGGTTGGTATGCTACAATACCTTCAGTTTCATTTGCTCCGTCATAACTGGTAACTTTTGTTCCAGAACAGCCGCATATAAGAGATGTTACTAAACATATTGTTATAAAATATCGTGTTTTCATATAGATAGTTTTTTCGCCTACTCTTTGTCAGGATTTTCGGCTTCCTCCTTTATTCTGTCGCTGAAAAAAATATTATGAGTTATTAGGGAGTAAAGGAATGTATAAAAAAATTTAAATCCACTAGGGTTTTCCCTAGTTTATTAATACCTGAAAATACTAGGGTTTTCCCTAATTCGCACTAGGGTTTTCCCTAGTTTTTATTTTTATTGCAATTTCTAAAAAGCGGTTGAAGTTCTTTATTGACGGTTGTTTTGAGACCTTTATCTTATTTTTTCAAAAAAGACATCGTTCCTTTAAACCTGATAACTTACAAAATCCCAAATGCTCCAAAAAATAAAATTCTTCTCGCTTGTATCCTGCGTGTTCCTTTGTCAAGGTCGAGATGAATTTTGAGAAATATTTTTTGAAGCATTTTCTCTTTTTTGATAAAAAATATTTCTCAAAAACCTTGACAAATGCCGCGAAGAATTTTTAATGGCGTTTACGCATTTGGATTTTCCTTTTTTTTAAAAGAAAAAATTATTCACTTTATTGCATCAAGTATAACTGTCCCGTATTTTTGAACGCAAGTTTCACAACAAAATAATATACCGATGGAGATAAAAAAGAACGTAGGTATTTGGGTGAGAGTATCAACCGAGTTTCAAGTTAAAGATGACAGCCCCGAGCATCATGAACGGAGGGGTAAGCAATATGCCGAAGCCAAAGGGTGGAATGTGATGGAGGTATATAAATTGGACGCTGTTAGTGGCAAATCCGTCATGGAACATTTTGAAACAAAGAGAATGTTACATGACTTGAAAAGCGGTCGCATCACCGGACTCATCTTTTCCAAGCTTGCACGGTTAGCTAGGAACACAAAGGAACTACTTGAATTCTCCGAGATATTCAGGTCACATGATGCTGACCTCATTTCTCTCTCCGAAAGCATTGACACCAGTTCATCAGCCGGAAGATTGTTTTACACCATGATAGCCGCTTTAAGTGAATGGGAGCGCGGTGAAATAGCGGAGCGTGTTGCCGCATCAGTGCCAATCCGTGCCAAGATGGGTAAACCTTTGGGTGGTGCGGCACCCTATGGTTATAAATGGGTCGGTAAAAAGCTTAAGGTAGACCAAGATGAAGCCCCGGTGCGCAAATTAGTGTATGAACTCTTTTTAGAACACAAGCGCAAATCAACCACGGCCCGGATGCTGAATGAAAAAGGTCACCGGACGCGCAATGGTTCACCTTTCTCTGATACGACTATTGGCAGATTATTACGCGACCCAATTGCCAAAGGATTACGAAGAGCAAACTACACAAAAAGTTTAGGGACGAACAAAAAATGGGTAATCAAACCGGAGAGTGAATGGGTGCTCACCTCCTGCCCTGCTGTTGTCGAAGAAGAATTATGGAATCAGTGCAATCGTATTCTTGATGAGCAGGAAAAGACAAATAGGAAGCCAACTAAAAAACCGATGCATCTTTTCACCGGAATCGTTTTTTGTACCTGCGGTAACAAAATGTACATTCCTTCGGGCGGAACCAAATATGCTTGTGCAAAAGACAAAGACAATCGAATTGCTGCTTCTGATTTGGAAGAAATCTATTACACTTATCTCAAATCATTTCTTTTGACCGATGAACAAGTTGACACCTATCTTTTGAAAGCAAATTCTGTAATCAAAACAAAAGAAGAACAACTGCAAATTCTTTTAAAAGACCAAAAACGTGTCCAAGGAGAAATGGATAAGCTGGTACAGTTACATCTGACAACTGAAATGCCACAGGACGGCTTTAGGAAGTATTATAAGCCCCTTGATGAACAATTAAAGCAGATAGAGAGCACCATACCGGAAGTGCAGGGAGAAATAGACTTTCTAAAGATTGAGTACTTACACGGAGATCAAATACTCTCTGATGCTAAAAATCTTTATGAAAGGTGGCAAACCTTAACTCATGAATCAAAGCGCCAAATCATCGAACAGCTAACCGAGCGCATCACCATTGACAAAGAAAACATCCAAATCAAATTCTCCTATAATCCTTCCATTTCCCAAATTGCCCCCGAATCCCAACACAACCTCATCCACGCGTTGCCTTTTTCCAACCTCAAAATTTCATTAAAAAGAGAGATTAAAGGAATGCCGCTAAAGTTGAACAGTATTGGCGACCACATCCGCAAGCGGAGAGTAGAACTAAAGTTGACCCAAGAGGCGGCAGCCCTCCAACTAGAAGTCAGCACCGATACGGTGACTTTTTGGGAAAGCAGACGATTTCAACCGAAGATTCATAACGTACCAAAGATAATTAAGTTTCTAGGATATAATCCTTATCAAATTGAAAAAGAAATTCTAGGCGCTAGAGTAAAATATTACCGCCTTATGCACGGATTGAGCCACAAAAAATTCGGCATTTTGTTTCAAGTGGATGCCTCTACGGTTGGCAGTTGGGAGAATGAAAGAAGTTCACCACATGCAAGCACAAAAGCAAAGTTGGAAGTACTATTATCCACTTTAGTGTAATCAAGAACATTACTTGTTAAAGTTTGTTCAAGGCGATGTCGTCTGGTTGTGTTTTGATTTACAGTTAAAATATTTTACAAAACTAATTTCTAACAGGTTTCCTTCATATGATGGGTTAAAATTTCCTAAACCTTGTCCATTACTTCCGTGCATACATTTTGTTGCTATGTTCACTGCAAATTTATTTTCCAATCTGCATCATCCCTTCATCGTGGATGATTTTCTCCTTTTATAGCTTGCTCATGGATAGGAGCCTCTTTAGCTGGTTTCTCGCGCGCAGGGGCTTCCCTTGTAGGTTTCTCCCGCGATGGCGCTTCCCGAGGTTCATGAGGATGAGGACCCTCTCGTCCCTTCTCACTATTTGGGGTAGAAGATTGTTGTTTAGGAGGGGAAGGATTCGCAGCCGGAGGATTAGATGGTTTATTGGGAACAGCAGTACTAGGCTTATTGATTTCAGGCTTGTCTGCTTCTTTTCCAATATTCTGTGACCAAGCAGGTACTTTCGGATCGTATGTAAATCCTAAGTCTTCTTGACAGCTTTTGCTTTTTAGCTTTTTGTCAAACGCGCTCCAAAATTTTACAGGAGCAATTCCTTTCTTTTCTAATTGAGCATCAAAAACATCTTTTTGATGGGCTGTCCATAATGGATCTTTTTCTGGGATGTCTAACTTACCTGATAACCCAACTACATAACAGAATTTTGCATCATGTGTTAAAAGCTTACAAGCGAATGATGCAACGAAAATTGCTTGTGCATGAATAACTCCCGATGTCAACAGCAACATGAATAGAATAAGAATATTTTTTTTCATTTTTATTTAGCTTTTAATTTTTACCTACTCTGTTCGGTTTTCAGCGACCCCGTTTTGTTTATTAAAGTTTATTTCTTTTAATCTTTATGTTAGCCGCATGTGCTACTCTCCGAAGTCGTATCGTTTGATTCATCTTTCAACTATGTTAGAAGTTCGCTTTCTCTTTTCACAATTACCATCTCGTCAAAGCTGTTACGAAGAAGTAATTTTTTCAATGTTGTTATAAATCGTCTTAGTTCTCTTTCCAAAATTGAATTGTAATCTGGACTTAGTTTATTAAAGTCATGCGGCAATAAATTTGAAATGCTATGGTTAATGCCCGCAATAATCGTTGGAAAGTCAACGAACTCAAGAGTTTCATTTTTTATTTGCGTATCAATATTGATACTTCTTGGTCTTCCAGCATATTTAAAGGAAACATTCTCAGTTTGTATTTGTGATTTTAGTTTTTCAAATTGAAGATTTACATCGTCACTAATTTTATCAGGAACAATGACATTGACTTTGCATTTTTTGTAAAGAATGTCTTTGACTGTGAAACCTCCATTCTCAATAATATATCTGCAAATTGGAGTAATAAGATTCGCAAAGTAAACCGAAGCTAAAGTAGCTGATGGAAAGAAATTTATTTCATCATCAACACTCGCAAGAAACATATCTTTTATTTCTTTAACGGCTGTTGCAATAGAAGCATCCGATGACTTGTCAAAATATGCAAGTGTTAAGCCCTTAAAATCGGATAACAGTTTTACATCTTTCTCTATTAGGAACGCACACTTTGATGTTCCCATTCTGCCTGTAAACAAACCAAGTTCAAAGATGACATTATCTCTTGGCTGCATTACTTCTTCGCCTCTGAACATTACTTTGTCATCTGTCGTGCCGATTAAAATACCAAAGTCAAATTGCAGAGATGCTTTCAACAAGTCAGAAAGAAAGTTTTGATTTATTTTAAAAACAGCGGTGTCCCAAAGTTTCTCATTCCAAATTGTAACATCAAAGTCGGGCGATAATTGTTCTCTCACCTTTTCAGCAAGTAATGTTTCCTCGGAAGAAGAACCGATAAAAACTTTTCGCTTCAAATCAATCATCAATTATAATTTAAACTTATCACCTAAATGTTTTGACCAGTATGATACGGCTAAATTTATATCGGATGAACTTAGTGCTTTGGCTGCATCATCCTTCAATTTTCCCAATGCTTCTTTGAATTTATCTTTTTGACTACTGTCAAGATTACTTAATATATCATCAAATGGCTCAACAGGGCATTCACATGAAACAGACCACCAAAAATTTGAATGCATATTGTTAACCGTCTTTGACAATGCATCATCATCTCTATCTCTGCTTGCTGCAAAATTTTTGCAAGCCCAAATAGTCAATGCTATACCACTTGGGGTTTTAAATGATTGAAGGTTTGCCCATCGCTTTAAATACTTGATAACTCGCAAAAGCTGCCCGTCATTGCTTATCTCTTTTGACTTACGATTATTGTTTACCCAATCAACAAACTTTTCAGGGTCGTCTTTTACCCAGTCATTATTTTTAACTGCAATATACGCTTGTGAGTTAGTCCCAACTTGATAATAAACAGGAAGGTCAACATTGAACTCACCAATGTAATTTACTCTTATACATTTTTTCAAGTGCTGTGCTCCGCTGGTAGTTTGGTTCTTCACTGCTTCAAGAACATTTGATTGCATTGAAGTTGGAGTAAGAGTTGGCTTTTGCGGAAAGAATACTCCTAAATCAACATCAAAGCTTCCGTCTTTTTTCTGAACTATTGTGTTCATTTTGTATGAACCCTGAATAAAGAAGTCAGGAACTGGAATTCCACTCTTGTTTCTAAAGTAATTTGTAATTACTGTTCTTAATGTAGAATGTCGCTTCACAATCAAATCTATTTGACTTGAAGTTAAAGAAATCCGTTCTTCAAACTTTTTGAACTGTGAATGTAGGTTAGCCATGATAGTTTTATTTTGTTTTGTGTTTACTCTTTTCGGTTTTCAGCTTCCCCGTTTATTTTTTTGCCACGCATTTCTTGCAGACAGTTTCAAGTTACGATGTCGCCCAAGCATTGCGGCTAACATTAAATATGTGAAACAAACCTATCAAAACTTTCGCTAAGCCAATAGATTTACAAGGAAAAACGAAGGTTTTTTCAATACAGAGTTTCGCTTTTTTCATAAGCGTTTATTTAATAGTGGTTGAATCTTGCTCAAATGTGTTCCGCTCACGAAGGTTTCTTTTTTCCTTTACGAATTGATTCTACAACTGCTTTCAAAACACTTTCTCTTTTTTGGATACTTTCATCAGAAGGAAGCGCGACATATTCAACTTTTACCCGGTATCCTTTTATTCGTTCTTCGGTATTCGCTTCTATTGCAACCTGTTGATCCAAGTAAAGAAACAGTGCATCCGGTTCAAAGGTCAGCAATTTTGAGAATGAAACCGCATCCAACTTTTCTTTGGCCAGATTCGCGATACGTTCAAGGCTCCGCTTGTCAGTTGAGCAAACAATAACGGTTTCATAACCGGCAGCAAGACATTTTTCAATATTATGATTTTCCCAGTTTTCAGTTGTCGTAACAGAAATCTCACAGGCAATCCGTTTTCCGTTCCGCAATAATCCAACATCCACCCTACCCTTGCCATCCGGTGTCGGCTCTTCAAGCGTTGCCTTGTAGCCTCGTGATTCTGCCATGCGCTTAATAAGTGTTTGCAAATACCTATGTTGGCTTTCCTCCTTCTTCTGGACAAATGCTTTAATAGTTTCTTTCTCCGAGGGAATAGAATGAGGCGCAGAAGTTGCCATGACCTGAGGCAAAGGTTCAATATTTCTCTTTTCCTCAACAGGAACGTATGGTACACCTAGCTTTATCTCTACTGCTTTCTTTTCCTCCCGGAGATACTCCAATGATGCTTCTACTTCTTGTTTAGCTGTTCCGTACTTCAACCGTGAAATCTCAATAATCTTATTTCTCCAATCCTCTGTTAAAGCAGGATCAGTTTCCGGCAGAGGTATCGTGTGGAAAGTAAAATCAAATTCAGGGCGGTCAATTCTTGCAATGGCATCTCCGACACCCAAGTTCTGTAAATCCTTTGCTTCAAAGAAAGAAAAACCATCTTCAAACTTCTTAGCATCGGCATCACCCACACGGAAACATATTCGAGTACCTGCATTGGATAACACTGAACTAGCAAGTTCGCTGTCGTGAATCAACAACTGCTGCATATCCTGATGCACAAGGATTAACCCAAGATGATATTTTCGTGCACCTGACAATATCGAAGCCATTGAAGGTGTGATGAAGTGCTGAAACTCGTCAATATAAAGATAAAAATCGTTTCGTTTCGTTATATGCTTTATTTGCCGTGCCAATGCCGCCTGATGCAGTTTTGACACAATAATGGTTCCCAAAAGATAACTGTTCTCTGTCCCAATTAACCCTTGCGAGACTTTTACCAAGAGCACCTTATCGTTATTAATCACTTCATCAAAATTTACTCCCTTCTTTTGCGCCACCATGTTGCGAACAAGCTTGGGCCGGAGAAAGGAATCAAGGCGGGTGAGAATGGGACCGATGGAGCTTGATTTGAGAAGGGGAAATTCTTTCTGCCAATAGTATACAATGTTGGGGTCGGTAACGGTTTTTAAGAATGCATCCCGAAAACTTTTCTCGATCAGAAATCTTCGCAAGTCAATCAGCGATCCGCCCTGCTCACTTTCAACAAAGGCAAGAATGGCATTGGCTAAAACTGAATTCATTTGATCTCCCCAACTGGTGGATAGTCTGCGAAAGACGGCAACCAAGTCAGAGGAGAGAATATCCTTTTCAATCTCCGTATGCGCAGAGAGAATATTAAATCCTACCGGATACTCCGCATCAGCAGGGTCAATGAGAATAACATCATCGATGCGCTCATTCGGTATTTGTGCGAGAATACTTTCAATCAAATCTCCATGCGGGTCAAGAACAGCCACACCCCTACCCGCTTGTATATCCTGGATAATTAAGTTAAGGACAAGCGTTGACTTGCCGGTGCCCGTTGCGCCAATGATATGAGTGTGTTTCATTCGCTGACTAGCAGACAGCGATACCATTTTTTCTTTACCTTGATGTTGGTTAATGCCAAGAATCCATTCGTGACCTTGAGTTATAGCAGGTGCAGCTTTTGTTTTCCGTAACTCACGTTCAAGTTTTTCCGAGACAATAGAAGCCCCAGGCAGATGCACTAAGGTTGCAAGCTCACCGGAGTTAAGAAGCATTCCTAACCGATGTGATTCCCGGAACACAATGTCTTCGTAATAGTTTTCAGATGTG
>WNFL01214973.1_pt4 | contig 18832 bp, 18 predicted proteins | sample 5400361 | NCBI WGS metagenome assembly WNFL01 (sample SAMN13153351, study PRJNA577476) | soil metagenome | isolation source: 40 cm soil on Douglas fir-dominated hillslope | place: USA:California | collected 2013-09-17
ATAGCCCCTGACTCAGCATTAAGTTGTATTTGTCTGTAAGCTGAAACCCAAGTTCTCGGCGTTGAAGGCAAACATTAGTGCAACAACAGCTGCGCATTACATTAATACACTGCTCCAGATTCCAAGAGGAACAGCTACCCCATTAATACCCGAATACGACAGTTACTGTACGGTTCTTTTCTTTTCTTGAGGCACCTTGAGTGTTGAGCTTGAACTGAGCGAGCCAAGTAAATTTGAGAAAGTCAACGAGTTGACATATCATCCGGTATCTATGGTCTGAAGTCTGTAACAGCGCGGGATCGGTGAGATTGAAAATAACGATTCGGACAAGGCAGTAGGGGTTCTGGCTGGGTTGCCTGACGGAAAATGAGCCTCAGATCAAAGAATACCACAAGAAACTGCCATTTTTAGATGAGAATAGGAGGCTTATATACGCGTAAAGGATATCCCAGAACGTTCGAAAGAATATCATGATCGTATTTATACAACGCCCTCAGCAAAGGTGACTGACATGAATCGCATGGGTATCAAAGGGAGGCCGAAAAGCGTGTATGTACTCCATGTGACGAGAACACTAACAGTCTTCGCTGCGTTTCCGGCTGTCGTTTAGAGGGTACAACCCCTGCATGGACTGGTGGGAGTTCTCATGAAACGAAGCTCGGCAAGAGATGAGGGCGAGGGTTGGGACTAACAGGCAGTATGGCGGCAAAGAGGGAGCAGCAAACAGAACATTTTAATTTCTAGGTATCTCTGTCTATATTACTGGTATATACGACGCCTTAACGATGTGAAGTCCTGTACTTGTCCCTCCAAGACGCACTCCTCGAGCAAAGGGCAGAGGGTTCTATCCTCCAGAACCGAGTAGAAGTTTCCTTGAAAAGCAAATACCCACCCAAGTTTTGTGTTCTTCGTTTTGACCCAACCCCACCGCCCAACGCCAGAACACCTCAGCCGTTTCACTTGCGGGCCACCCTCCAACAAAGTCCTTAACTCGTATTGGCCTTCAAAGTTGATATTACGCAGGATAATAGTATGAACAGTTGGTAGCAATCCTCGCAAGCTGCGTATAAATACACTGCGTTGAACTGGCCAGGGCGCCTCGGGGTCGATATCCACCTCGAGCGTCCCAAGCGATGGCAACTTCATTCCCAGGATGCGGGGAGCAGTGGATCGAAGCCCCTTGAGGGTGAGCTTCTGAACAGAGGGAAGGGTTATTGGATCGCGAGATATGAACGGCCCTTGAAGACGGTCCAGCGAAGGAAGTATGAGATGTCGGAGATTTTGGAATTGTGAAAGCGTGCTTTGGAATATGGCGAGGCTTTGGGATGTGATTGAGACCGTCGCCGCAGATGCGCAAATTGACTGAGGAAGTCGGAACTCGTTGATGACTTCGATGTCGATTCGGGAGAGGCAAGGCGTGGAGGGGAGAATAATCGAATAGTCATTGGTCAGCGGATGACCAGACCTCCATTGTACAGTGCGAAGGATTGGGGTTGGTGAAGTGAGTGACAAAAGCAGATTTAGAGGCTTTTGTCGAGCGGTATTCTTGTACGTTAACCAAAGTTCTTCCCAACGGCCTACTGTTTCCAAGAGAAGGCGTAAAGCCGTTTCGTAGTCATCTGGGTCGTCCATATAGCCCGTCAAGTAAATGGCGAGCGGACAACACTGGGAGCGAATGAGGCGACTGCGGACGTATGCACGAAGGGATTGATAGGGAGTTCGTTGGAGTACCGCGGGATCGAGGATGATGAATCGCCAGAGCATCCCTTGATTAATAGCGATGTTGTACCACAAACGACAGACCAAGCTGAGATGTTCGGGTTCGCAGAGGTTAAAAGATTCAACGTAAAACTGGAATATGGCGCCCAATAGCTCAGGCGGGAGGCGTTGAATAAGCACATCGGGTCGTTCTGGCGGAGAGGAAGACCTCGAGGAGTCGGGCGTCGTCATATAACAAAAGATTGGCTGGGAGCTGACGGGGATCCTCGCGTGTTCTCCCTGCCTCGCCCGTGCCCTCGCTGCCTTTTAAAATTTCTCGACAGAAGCGGGCGGAAGCCGACCTTGGACTGCGGCACCGGCGCAGCGTCAAGAAGGAAGTGGAATTTACGAATTAGCAGCGCAGCCCTTATTGTTTACTCGTCTTTCTGCTCCTACTGGACCTGGGCGCGACGACAGTCAGAAACTGCAGTCACTGCGAACGACAGCGGTTGCAGTAGTGTCAGCGCCTGCGGTTCCCAGCGGAGCCGTATCGCTGACTTCGACATCCAGTCAAACCCAACGGTCACACTTAACCTCTCTATCTGGCTGAAATCGCAGCCAGCCCCCTTACAACAAGCCAGCGAAAGCCATGCCCTTTTGGCACACACCGACTCACCAGTTCAGGAAGTATTTCAACCGGCATCTTGGTGCCCTTGATACTTCGGAAGCACGCGAGGATGCGGGCAATCGAATGCTGCGGAACCAGACTAGCCCTTGGGCCAATGTTCCCCCAGACATCCTCTACTATATTTGCGACCAAGCATTCTCAGATTCTAATGCACACTATGGTGTCGAGATGCTTGCCCTCGTGTGCAAACTCTGGTACCAAATCGTCACGGGTTATGGGCGGCCATGGAGAACCATCCGAATCGAGCCTTATTTGTACAGGTCAACTGTATATTCAACAACAAAAAGTTACGTAAACACACGACTCAAACACAGTCACCACTATCCACTCGATGTGACAATCCATCCTGTCCTGCACCACTATTTGGGGAATCACAACTTTCTCCAGAAGGATATAAGGGATGCGATAGATGCTGTAATCGGAGAGGGTCTTCACACCCGCCGGTGGGGGACCCTCAATGCCATAGTCCATCCGTACGTTCGAGGTCGGCTCAAGCACCCAACGCCTATCCTCCATCGAGTAGCACTAGACGGTATAAATCAATACGGATGGGACCTTGGTAGTTTATTCCCAGTGGCCCCCAAACTACAAGTTCTTTCTCTCAGAGGGAAGGACAGCATGTATTATCTCCACCTTCCTGCCTCTACCTCTGTAACCCTCGATAATCTACAGCTGGAGGGATTCGGTATTTACACCTGCGTATCCATCTTGGAGAGATTTTCCAAAACGCAGCGACTGACATCGCTCGAACTCACTGGATCCTGGAATGATATCTCCCAGAGAGCACCCGTCACGCTACCCACTGTGAGGTCCTTGACCTTGAATGCACGGGGCCCGATATGCGTTTTATTTTCCGCTATAATATTGCCCACTCTGGTGCAGTTGATTGTCATCGGCGGCGGGAAAGCTGATGAAAGGAAAAACGCGATAGTTGATCATTATGCCTTCAAATCTATTGGGAGTAAACTGGAGACATTACGTCTCGAGTCCTTGCATTTTGACAACGAGGGTCATCTCGAGAGTATTCTAGTGGCGGCGCCTAAAGTGACGAGATTGACGATGAAGGGTATTACTTATGGAGCATACGACGATCCGCTCTTGGAGGATGCGTCCATGGATCCAAGGTGGACCTCCTTGGAGAGTGTAGGGGGGTGGATAGCTGCATGGCGGGACCCAGGAAAGTCCAGTGAACCGGACTACGTGACGTTGCTCAAGGACCCTATGGTATTTCCTGTACTCGAGCACTGCATTGTCGAAGATGTCGATCGCAAGGATCTAGTCCTGCTACGTCGGCGACGAGAGATTGGATGAATATATGAACTTTGAATAATTCTCATCACTCTACTACGAGATATAATCAAGTTGGTAAGGGGGGTCGATAACGTGACTCCCACGCCGCGTTGAGTGAAATCGCCTTAGAGGGCCTTATGGACAATCGCTACGTCTGTGCAATAACTCAGACCACCTATAACCTTGGCACAAGGTTTAAACAGAGTACCCGGTAATCTTGCGCTCCTTCATTGTTGGTTCCTGTTCGGTTGTGCGTCTTGTTTGTGTTCGTATGACGTCCGCCTCTATGTCTCCTGTCGTTATGACGTCCCCCTACTTCCTGTATTTATAGTGCGACAATAGGTCAAGGAATCCTCACGGTTCCTTCCCTTTGCCCACGCCCACGTCTGGCATTCATTCTCTCGGTGGGCGAGCAAATAAATCAGTTATCTTGTGGCAGCAAGGTCGTAGACCAGCGTAGCAATAACAAACAAGGAATACAAGGCGCTTGACGGCTGACGTTCATCTGGGTCTTCTCGATGAGGAGGATGAGAAAGAAATACGCCATCAACGTTGCAACTTGCCACCTCGATTTCGCTTTCCAATCTCCGCCAGATGCTAGCTGAAGGGGTGTTAATATCCTCTAGAAACACTCCACAATACACTCCTCTTCCGTCAGAGCTGCTCAGCCACATATTTCGCCATTATTTGCAACTGAGCACACCATATGACCCAAAGGGAGGGCACACCTTAGGGGAAAGATGCTTTCCAGAACATCTTCTCCTCGTTTGTAAAGCTTGGCATGATGCTGCAACGGCCGACAGTTCGCTCTGGCGCGAAATCATCCTGGACCCCGAAATCTCTCGTGTGACGCCTTACAAGTCACTTTACTCTTACACCAGAGTTAGGTCAATTCGAAGTCGAACGCAGCTATTGCATGTTTCTATCAATAACGACCGGGGTCAAGTCAAGCGTCTCGCGTACTTGCAGGCATACTACTACCTGATAACAACAATGTCTCGCTGGGAACGACTATTTTATTATCTCGAACATTTCGACTTCGATTCATGCATCACTATCCACCATCTCACTGCCGCCACTCCGAATCTTCGTGAGGTGGTTATATGGTCCTCTACCAATGCTTTGGCGGTTATCTCCGAAATTTTGCCTGAAACTCCAAACCTGACGTTCCTCGAAATCTATATGCCGTGTATCGGACCTCTTCCACCCTCGCTCTGCAAATCTGTCACGATAGCGTCGATCCAAACTTCCGACGTTCAAGCCTGGACATATATACTTTCCCAACTCAAAAGTATCCACACGCTCATCCTCCAATCCGTTCACTTCATGATGTCCTTGGCCACGCGATTTGGCTTTATGAGGGCGTCACCCCTCGAGTTGCCTTCGGTACAGACCCTCATCCTCGTAGGCTCGTTGAATTTACTGCAATATCGACTTGGGCCCATCAAACTTCCTGCTCTGCGGACACTCGAGGTAGATCTGAGTCCCTCTGGTGTAGAGAAGCAGTGGTCGAAAGCGAGCGCTGGAATGCGGGAGCAACTCAAGGGTTTATTTACTGCTGGATTACGGAAGGTCGTGTTGAAAAGTGTATGGTTTGATCATTTGGAGGATGTAGTCGACATCCTTCAGGACACCAGGGAGGGGGTAGAAGAACTGGTTTGCTTCAATGTAACATGTACTCTACAATGTGGCATGACGCGGGAAGTGGCGATCGATCTGGGTGCCACTTTGATGCAGCAAGGGGCTGTTTCTTCCGCATCAGCCCTCTGCATGCTAGAGGGCTTGCTCAAGGAACATGGAATCGAGCTGTCCGATTTAATGGTTGGATAAGTTTCTATTTTTTGTAGAAAATTTTACCAACTTAGCGACTTTGATGATATCAATCTGGAAGCACATATGGAGTCATAGGCGGACAGTGGCTGAGGATGCGACGCAACGAGTAAGAGATGTGAATTGGCGACCATTGGCTCACTAACGACCTAGGACAGAGGTGGCAGGGTCAGCCAGGGAATTCCCTCGAGCCGTACGTAAACCTCCTTAGAGGGGGAGGGTGTATGTATATAGGAAATAGGAAATCTTGAGGAACGAATAGAATAAAATTCATTATGAGATACCGTACTAAGACAACAATAAATCAATTCATGGCAATGCATATACTGTATATAAGGCAGGTGTTGCAAAGAGGAGGGTGGCCTAGGCGCGCGGCGCGCGCAGGTGGCTTTGGGGTTCGAACAGAAGAAAGATCAGACCATCGAAGCTGACCAGGCAGGGGCGATTTAGGGACCGCCTTTTCTGGCAGGAACCGCGCCAGTCGGAAAGCCGCGCGCCAGAAGCACTCGGAGTTGGTCGGCTCCACCCAGTGTTGCATAATAAATGCCAATACTGGCACACAATAATATACGAAATACAGGGAATTCCGGGGCATGTCAAGCTTGGGTGGTGGTCGCAGGAAGAAATGGGCCGGGATGCTTGACAGCGTTCCAAGTATCGTCGGGATACCGACGCATTGTAGGATCTACTGAGAATGTTAGATAATAAAAAAAGACTACCGAATTAAGGGTTCTAAGGGGCCAACAATTTGCAGATAGGGGAATGGGGGATGCAGGTGGATAGGGACCGACATAAATAGTTACTTGGTCCACGCAGTATTTTAAAGCGAGAGCCTTGAGTACAGCACGATGCCGAAATCCTATCAAGAACACCTATCGAGTTCAGCGATCACGATGCGCATGGGAGGCTTTCATCCTTGTAGAATGAGTGACCAGTGCGTTCCACTGACTCTTCGAATAACCCCGGGCACTGTCGGATTATCCTGGGGTCGCACAGATGCATGGCCAAGCGCAGTCCAAGCTGTGCGGTCGACTCACATCCATCGTTGTGTGTCCGTCTTGAGTCATGTGAGGTTACTAATGACATTTGTGTGCTGCGGCCAGGGAGCCATCTCTTTATTCAGTTCCGATCGGTCGTACATGGCCGCGTCGTAGCCAGACTCCAAATTAATGGGGTCAAGTGGATGTTATAAGCTGCCGTTTCTACGAAGCTCCCCATCAAAACGATTCTCCAGCCAATCCGAGCATATAACATGTCCGACGATCCGAATACCCCTAAGCATGAGAGATGGAAGAAACTTACTCACTTTCTCATCCACGCACTATACATCATTCTCTCCCTGATGCTCTTCCTCGCCGCTTTGTCGAATGTTATCGCCGGTCCCACCGCTCAAGGCGTCCTCGCTCTCATTTTCTATGGAATCTTCGTCTCTATTTTTCTTGTCATCATCGACATAATCTACTTCCGCCGTCTCGACAAACCATGCAGAACTCCCGACTTCGTGAAGCACTACCTTGGCTTCCTCACTGGTGTGGTCGGTCGAGGGGTGCTCTATCAAATGCTCGGGTTCCCCTATATGATGGATGGAAATTATTACCGGTATTGGAGGAGCAACGATGGAGTAGTGTCGGTCGTCATCGGCATAATCATCTGGAGTATTGGATTCTGCCTCATGACCATCGCGATTTTGGCGAAGGCATACAATTTTGCGGAGTGGATTGAGGACGAAGAAGACGAGGGAGGGTTACAGCTAGAGTCTGACGACGAGGAGATTGGGTTGCTGCGAGACCAAGGTGGTTTAAGCAGGATTTGAAACGAGAGGGGTTTTAAGGTGGACCTGTCAAACTGTTGAGTATTAATTGTGTTTCTTGTTTGTATTTGTCTGAAATATGACGTCCGCCTATTTGTCTCCTGTCTTATATTTTCCTGTATGACCCTTCCTACTTCCTGTATTGATAGTGTGACGATTGGTCAAGGGAACCCTCGCTGTGCTTTCCCTGGTCCACGTCGCACTAGCCTCCCACACAAACTTGGACATTGTACGGTTTATTCTATATTACCCTTATGTATGTTTGTGAATGGCGTTGGATCATAACCGCAGGTTTCTATGAGAATGGCTTGAGTCCAGATAAGAAGATAAGGATAATGAACCAGAAGCCAGACACGAGAAACCACGGGGTCAAGAAACAGCCAACCCAGAAGTCCACCATGTTCACCTGAAGCCCCATTTCTGCATCACACGGAGTTACGTTTATGCTGTGCAGTTACATCTGATATGCAATACATTGCACGTGGAGGTGGCCCAAACGCGTGCCACGATCAACCAACGCATCTCATGCCCTATTCAGTTTCGATCGATGATACGTGGCTTCATTGTGGCCAATGTCGTACTCAATGAGGGCAGGTGGATGTTATAAGCTACGGTGGTCTCTTCCAACAAGACTCCCCATTCAACAGACTTCCAGCAGTCGATTAGCAATCCGCCATGGCCGAAAATCCAAACACTCCTCAGAATACGGAATGGAAGAAGTTCACCCGCTTTCTCGTCCACGTATTCTACTTTTTTCTTGCCATTTTGCTCTTCATCGCTGCCCTTCCTTATCTCACCGAATTTACCAGCCCGGCCATCATTCTCCTCCTTTACTATGGAATGGTCATCTCCATTTTTCTTCTTATCATCGAGATAATCTATTTCTGCCGCCTCAAGAAACCATGCAAAACACCTCGTCTTGTGAAGCGCTACCTTGGCTTCCTTACTGCTGTGGTCGGTCGGGGCATACTTTATCAACTGCTCGGACTCCATTACTTGATGATGGACCGTTGGCAGCGATGGGGGAATAGCGTCATACTCTCAGTCTTCTTTGGCTGGGTCGTCTGGTTTTTTGGGCTGTGCCTTACGGCCTTCGCTATTTTGGCGAAGGCGTATGATTTTGCGGATTGGATTGAGGACGAAGTGGAAGAAGAGGACGAAGGAGAGCTGCGGCTGGAGTCTAATGATGAGGAGGACATGAACATAGGTCTCCTGGTGGACCAGGTGGTTTGAGCGAGCTCTGAGTTATGAGAGGGTTTAAACTGTGGAGCGGTCAATTTGAACTATGCGTGGTCCATGTTATGTTTCCCTAAATCTACGCTGAAGAATGTTGGATCTTAACTTCGAGCTGGCTGGAAAGCAAGACAACTCACTATCTTTACTAGCTGGTAACTAGCTGGTAACTACATAGACTATTAGGCCATTAGTTAGGTGTCACTGTGCAGCCGCAGGCGAATACTGTAACCGCAACCTGCGGGCGGTCTCATTGTCGGATAGTGTGTATACAAGGGTGTGGTGTGGCATGTGTGATATAATATGGCAACCATTGACTTCGGACAGTCGGCTGGGTCTTGTAGGCGTCACAACGTTCAATCACAATTTTAAGCTACGTGCTTACGTGGCCCGATGGTGAATGTCTCTGAATGACAGAAGTATAGCCCAAGTTCGATCCACATCCGCTACCTTATCTTTGCTGACATTGGCACACGTTTCCAATCATCTTGAGCCACAGTTCCAGCACCGTTGGCGTACTTGTCCTGTTTCCTAGTATCAGAGAGGTTGACCGCGTCTGCCATTTTAGTAAACCGTGCCAAACTTCCCTTGTGAAGATATGCCCTTTGTTTAATCCACCCGCTTTGCCAAGGAATATATTATCAACCTAAATGAACACCCCACATGAGCAATTTCGGGTGGTGGAGGAGCGGCGGAGCTGTTGGAGATTCTTCCGTAAAACTGTCTAGGTAGCTCAGCGGCAAGGGCAACCTTCATGAACAGGGGAAGTCCCGGGTTCGATCCCCGGTCCGGCCTTTCGTCTCTCTTCCTACAGGAGCGCTTGCAGTGAAGTCTTGGAGGATGCCTCTGTTGCGGTCACGCTTACGGAGGCGGTAACGCGCGAGGGTGTAGACAGACCTATATAACGCACGACTCGGTGAGAGAGAACCGTAGTATCAAAGTGATATCGTACCTAACGCACCGCACGACGGGGTGAGAGAGAGAACCATGAGGGAGCCTCTCACCGAGTCGTGCGCCATGAATTTAAACAAACAGGCTCTCTCTCACAGGAACAATAAGCAAGCCAAAATACCACACATAAAGCGTGATGAGTCATATGCCATCAACATACTGAGAGTTGCGGCTTGTTTGCTCCACGATGCCCAGACGTGGTTACGTACTCATTATCACCAACCGGTCCCCGCAGATCTGATTGAGAAGGACAGAGGCCGTCGTCATTGGAAAACATAGTGGGTCTCTAGAAGTACGATTCTCAGTGAATAATACCGTTCGTATCGTCGCCTCTACCCATCCCTACCAGCTAATAATTTCGCGTAGGTGGAAGCGCTCCGCTTGTCGCTCCATGAACTCGAAGGATTGCTAGAGGAATACACCCCAATGATGGGCGGGTCGATGGAGAAGGCGGTGGACAAGGCGATTGAATATGGCGTTGCCTTTGCAGGTATTTTGTGTCGTACAGGAGATTTTGGAGGCTGTGAAAGAAACAAAATTCCTACATCTCCCATGAGGCCTTTCTATGAAAAAATATATAGAGAGTAACAGGGTAGAGTTGAATGTACGAGAACCAAGCGTGGCGTTCAGATTCTGATTCGTGAACGAACTGTTCTAAAGGATGACAGATTTATTGGAGGCCGAACAAGTCAATAAGCAAAGATGAAAGAAATCGCTAACGACTCAGAACAGGAAAGATGCACGGGGTCATCACGAATGAGAAACGGAAGAAGTGAGCATAGCACGTTTGGGCTCGTTCGAAACTGTTGCACGGCGCGTATTCAACGACCTGCTAGCAAGCTGAGCATGCATGGACTAGAGGAAGTTGAGTTGTTGGCTTATTGTAAACGTAGGTGCGATGAATGCGAGCAGCAGGGCGCGATGAATGCGTGAATGAATGCGAACAGCAGGATGCAATGAATGCGAACAGCAGGGTGCAATGAATGCGAACGACAGGAACCGCGGCAGGTGCGGACGGCAGCAAACGGCGGTCTTTATTCACCACATGGTGGCAACAGACTAGCAGCGAGCCGTACAGTATATGGTAAATAAATACACTTCTAACAGCTTACGAGAAATCCCTGGCAGCCTTTCAACCAACTCCGCTCTTGATAATATATATATGTCACCAAGTCATTTTCTCCAACCCAGAGGATAACCCCGGAAGTTTTCTCCGAGTTTCAAAGGTCTTAGAATGCAGCTGTAGGATAACTCGCTCAGCGTGCAATACACAAGCAATCGCTGAGCGGGAGATAGACCAAACACAAATGGTTAAATACTAAGTACCGGGGCTGCGGTGTGAGAAAGAATAAAGGCCTCGAGGGACGTAAGAAAGAGGCCGAGGTCAATAGTATAACTGAAGCTATAATCGGACAATGTGAGATTAATTCTCCAAACCTTCTTCCACCACCCGGGCTCCTCATCGTGTTTCGATATAACCGCCCCATCCCAAATCCGCTGTTATGACGCGCTGGCGATCTATCCACTTACACCTCCGCCTGTTCATTCGAAGTGGTTCATGCTCGCCTAGTACACCCCGCATCACTGTTGGAGATTGTGGAGATTGTTGCTCGCATGTACTTTGTTTTCGACTTGACTACGATTTCCCACAATGCTCCTTTGCTACGTCGCCTTTCAATTGATGGAAGATCGACGCATTGTTTCTGGTATAGAGGGGCTGAAACGGACGAGACCTTGTTGAATACTCCCGTCGTACGTACCTTCTCGCTCAGGTGAAAGAATCTCATACGATTGGAACTAGCAGGGGAACGGGTTGTGTGGGTGTGGCATGCCCACGAATATAATGAGAAAATATGGCGGCTGAACTCCTTAGATTGCGTTATCATTCGTTCTATAATATGAGACCAGAAGTGGTTTCTAGCATACACGCGCCAGCACGGTACAACTTAGAGCAGGATTCCATCTACGACAATCAGCCGATCTCGCGCCTTATGAAGTTTCTAGCTAACGACAGATGGATCGCACAGGCTGTGGTGGAAAAAAGGTCTGCGTATTTGGAAGGTGCATGGAGAGAACTGCTCGTTCCACTGGGGAACTGGAGGGAATTGCCGTGCGGGGAAATACAGAGAGAACACAACCCATAATCACTCCTATTAGAAGACAGGGCCTGTTCGACATTGGAGGGGCTCGATGTGGACAGACTTGTTGTTGACACGGGTGGTTCCTACGCACTGGCTTTTCGCATGGGAGATGTCACCACATCGCAATGACATCCCACCGCTGCTTCCTCGGCCACCTATGGGCATATGTGTCCATCATCTTCCACAGAAACAATATTAATCCCCCACCCCACGAACTTGGCGAATAAGAAGGTCACTTAAAATCCCACTATTCAACGTGTCACATAATGCGATTGGGCAGTTGGCTTGCGCTCGATGCAGCCCCGTGTCTCTGCCTCCCTGGGCACTGTGCTTGATGGCGAGCTATATTTTGACGAAGCTCTTGTTTCCCACTATGAGACCCAGTCGATAACTACTAATGTAGATTGCATTCGACACGACTTACCAATATTTACAGGTCCGAAACGTGGGTCCTCTCCAGTGGGCACCTCGGTTCTCAGTTGAATGGAATCTCAGATCACTGAAGAACCAAAAAAATTCAGTACCATTGATAACAAAGTCACGGGCGTGCCACTGGAACGTACCACCCTGACAATCGACACTTTCCGCGACAAGCGTAAGGGCGAACCCCGACATGCCCACGAATATGCGCTAGAGCACGGTGGATGCGGTTGAACGCTGCGTGTTCACAACGTGTTTGCGGTGGGTCCAGAGGTACAGCACACGTCCACAATTTTCCTGTCTCCATGCTGTCCAGCCAATCGAGAAGGATGGACTCCCCATTGGGTCTCTGAGGCTCTACTTGCTGTTTGAGTACCCACGGCTGCTTCAGGAGCTCCTGCCATAATTTACGATCCTGTTCAAGGTTGCGGTCGGCTTTCATCGGGGGACGGTTGGAATCGTGGACGGGAGGAAGGGAGGGGGACTGTGAAGATTGGGGAGAGAGGGTTCTTATCATGATACGACCCTGGCTAGCAGGCTTTCTGTGCTCCCTGGAAGTCAACGTCTAGCGGACAGTTTGTACCAGAGTTCGATCCCCACGCACATTCTTAAATACAAATGATAGACAATCAGACTTCTGTCACGCTACGAATCGAGCGGCTGACCTGCCAGCGAGATATCAAATGAATCGCAGACTGGAATATTGAGACTGGAAACCAAGCAAAGAAGTGAGTGCCTCGTGGATTGCCCGTTTACCCGATGGAGTGAATAGAAAAATGCAATTCAAATTGCTTCAGCATTGAGATATTTGGGGAAGATTACTGGGCATCGTGGGCATCGTGGACTCGTGAATGGAAGTGCCGTCCGGATCTTTCTTCTCAGGGTTTTACTTTTTGTGTGCATCCAGTTGACTTGTGGAGCTCAAGGGTCTATAAAGGACATGATTTTTGGGCTGATTGTGAGGCACATTACATTCCCCTTCGCCATGAACTTTGAGGCAACTCCGTCGACTTGACTGTCTTGTACTCCAATTTGTTTGAGACGATGAATGGTTACTTTAACTATACCATATATAGGTTGATATATATATGGGGAAAATGATCGCGCGACGTTGTCCTTGTAGTTCGCTTCCAGCGATGACAAGTTGTCCCTTAAACCGAGACAAAAGGGCGCCACATATGACGGATAACCTTATGCATGTTATATGTAAATACTTAGGAATGGGGAGGAGCCTGAGAAATGAGTCTATTTGAGTCTATGAGAACGATCGATTCCAGGCACGGATCGCAACCTATAACTGAACAACACGTGACCGAAACAATGGCGTCCGTCTAATAACGAGCGCACTATGCGTGAGCTCAGCCTGGCCTTGCTGCACATGTGGCTTGATGTCGAGCCAAATTTTGCTGGAGCTGGGCATTCCCGCTATTGCCATATCGATCACTTAGAGTGTTCCTCAAATTTTAATGGACCTTTTGCTTACCACCATTCGCAGAGGAGATGCTTGGGCCCCAACAAGTGGACATGGAGATATTCCGGAGAGGAAAATCGTGCAGTACTGGTTAAAAATAGAAGAACTTAGCTCAATGACATGTAACGAGCCATCTTACGCACCATCCTTCTTGCTTGCAACTCGGGTACCCTCCGCACACGAAGGGTTTATGCTCCAGATGGTTGCGAACATGCGTAATAGCACGATCAAGCCGTAGAAAGGTCTTACGACACCAATAGCCCGCTTGGTCCACTAGTGGCACACAGCATTCTAAATGCTTACTGCCATCCTTTTCAACCTCGTTCAGCCACTGGGTAAGGATCGACTTTCCGTTCCAGGTGTCGGGTTCAACTTCATTATTGATATACCAGCCTTCCCTTTTGAGGGCTTCAAACATAGCGCGGTCTACCTCCCAGCATTCATGAATCGTGTATTCGGTGGGGACCATGGGCTGCTGAGGCACAACTACTATATATAAGAGTAAGCATTGAAAACAGATTGAAAAAGATTATAGAGCCATCACTTCCTTGAAGACTTGCTTACCTCTCGGGTCCATATTTTAGGGCGAACTTCTGACCACAGTCACGAAATTGAGTTGAGGGACCCAAGGGAGCGAGTGGTCTTAAAATTTCCAAGGACCACTACCGATGTCGGGAGGGGTGTTTATATAGGACAGGGCGGTTCCCATAGGAATGGAGTAAGGGTTGGTGGATGTCATGCTCGTCAGTCTGACATTCCTGGAAGTCAGCAATCTCAGTGGTCCAATTATCCTTGATCATAAATGCGCGAGACCCACGCGCATTGAGCAATAGGGATACCATGCCGGTTGAATTCAGAATTATCGATGTCTCTCGCCGGATTTTGATGGTCCAAAGGTAGCTCTTCTAGTAACCAAAGTCCATATATTGCCTCAGGAGCAGGTTCATGGTGCGGTCTCTGTCATATCCTCCGGCTGCCAAACAAAACAGAGAATGGATGATCCTGCCTCGCGTCCGGGACTTCCGTACTGATCGTACCGCGCTGACGCCGGGTATATTCCAGGTTCGGTTACCGTCGCCATTCTGTACGCAGACGTACCTTCCTCGCAACCAGCAGGGTAAAACATGATGACTCGTAGGACCGGCCGTACGAGACACCCGAGATTGACGGAAATACCAGATGGTTCACGCCAAGACGGTTCGACGGCCATTCTAACTTGTAGTGATAGCGGAGTCAAAGCAAACTGGTTCGCAGGTGGGGAACTCAAAAATGGGTCCGGGTCCAACCAGCCTTGTATCCGGGTGATCCGAGATCCGAGAGGTTCCAAGGACCATGAGGGTCCATCTCCCAGAGTCGCTTCATAAGCGCCAAGTGCGCACTCGCAGCAAAGGAGCCCATTGGCCTTCATGAATGGCTAGGTATATCATCTCAAAGTCCAATTTACGCAAGAAGTGAGGTAGTGGCCACGATGAAGCGCACATCCCTGTATGCAACCCGCAACTTGTTTGCCGCAACCTGCCTCCTGTCAGGTTGTAAAGCGTATTTGACAACAAAAATCGTTCCATAACAATACGCATATCGTTGAATTCAAGGTTCTCTAGTTCTATGTATCATCCTGGTGTCTCCAGGGGCCTTGGACGTCTATAAAGGAATCAATTTTCATGAGAGGTAATGACCACTGAGTCGTTGGTATGGCACAATGAATGTATTAGATGTTCAAAGCTGAATCCTTCTATTTCAGGACCATATCTTTTCCGCTTGTTATACAACCAATGTTCTGCTAGCCAGTGGCCGGGAACCCCTCTACCCCTGGCTGGGTCGGTCTCTTGGGGCAGCTCTCCTTGTGTCGATGTAAGTTCTGACGAAGTTCCTCCTTCTTGCTGTGTTATGCTCATCAGCACTTATAAGCTAGTTTTTGAGTTTTCAACTCACCACCATTCGCAAGGTCGACGGTCGGGTCCGTTATAATGAGTATTACGATTCTCCTTCGAGCCGAAACGAGCAGTACTAGTTGCGGTATTAGTAGACCATTCGTGTGGGGGCGGCGTCTCGACATACCAATCTTTATTCCCGCACTCTCCTTCGCAGGGGTATGGTTTGAGGCCGAGGTGGCCTCGGACATGTGTAATGGCACGATCCGGACGGCCAATTGTATATGTGCACCACATATCTTCTTGCAGCGGGACGCAGCAGCTCCAACCTTTTCCCTCATCGTCGTCAAAATGGTTCAGCCATCGAAATAAAACTGATTGTCCCGAGTGGTTTAATGGCTCCTCTTCTTGATTCAATAACCACATTTCTTGAGAAAGTTCTTCCCATGCTTCGGAATCGATTAGCCACTTATCTCGACGCGATGCTTCACTAGGGACTATAGGAAAGTCTGTAACAAACCGAGTGAATGGAAAATTGAGATAAAGGGTCCCTCCACGACCGACATACGTACTTACCCGATGGAGGGGGCATTTGAACCGTAGTGAAGGTAATTACTGTGGGGATGGTGAGCGTAGGCAAGTGTTCGAGCAGAAACTGGACTTGTTTTCTCGTCTTGCGGTGCTGTTTATATACGGGACCTGCATGACGATACAGGATATTCGATAATTTGGTGGATCTTAGGCTCAGCCAATACCCAACAAATGGAAGATGACTTGTTTCCCATATCACACCGCAGAGAAAACACGTTCATTGATAAAATTTTGGCGTTCAATTGATCGCTTTCCATCCGAATAACGCGGCCAGGAAAGCAGAATGAAGAGCGAACTTTCCATCTCAATAGTGATTCTGGAGTCCGTCTTGCATAATTCGACATCAAGTTTTGGATAATGGAAAAGGTCCCACTTCGTTCCCATCGCGTGAAGCTTCCACGAGAGCGACTTCCGTGGCAGTACGACCTATCTTCCAGGTCACCGATACTGAGGTCACTGATACTGGAGTGTGAAAGGTCTTCGTGGCCTCATACGTACGCAGTTCTTGCCTCTCTCCGAACACGCCTTTGTGAACGGAGGCTTCTCGGAAATGCAGTATAGAGGACATGGAAGATAACGTCTGATGAAGAGAGATTGTCTTAAAGCGGATCAATGTCCAGTATGAAGCCGATCGCGGAGTGTCAAAAGGAGTGGGTGCGTTTGAATAAGGCATGATTCCAGTTCCTATCGGCAGTGAGGACGAGTCACCATGTGAAGCGGTTCCAGAACGTTCAACAGAGACCCAAAGGGTCAGGGCTGTGGGCATGCAAAGAGGCGGGGGGTGAGCGCCTTCTGCCTCGTGGTCTCCAGAATCCGTGAATACTTCCGTCCCGGGATCCGAGGTACAGAGTATTAAATGAGGACAAAATATGAGTGGCATATATACGAAGCATACAAGAATAACAGAGAGTCCAAATGATTATCAGTGATAGTCGAGCCTGACAGTCGTTGCTCGCAGTGCATTAAGGAGAAGTACTCTCTTGGCCTATGCTCTGCGTCCGGGGCACCGTTGTACATGTCGTGCAACGTTTTGGCGCATCTCAACTTTACCACTGTGGCGTTCATAAGTAGGGCATCCATGGCAAGGCGTGGAGCAACGACAGACCATTGAGTGCATGTAATTTTCTTTGGGTTCCAATGTTCTGCCCTGTTTTCCTTGGAGGTGAAAGCCATAACGCTGGAAAAGAGCAAGTAGAGTTGATCATTGGCGTTTGTCGCAAATAACCGGGTAAAAAAATAGGAGCTAACCAGTTAGGCATCTGACAGTTTCCACCATTGTCACAGCTATACGGACGCATTTCCAAATGTTTCCCGCGAATGTGAACAATCGCACGATCCACTCGAGAGAATCCAGCTCCGCAAGGGCGACCGCCAGAGCCCTCAATAGGGACTTTACATGTCCAGTACCTTCTGTCCGGAAATTGCTCCAGCCAGTCGGTGAGGATCGATTGGCCCGCGTAGTTCTTGCCTTCTTCTACACCAGATGTATTGAAAAGTTGATCCTTTAGGGATTCCCATCGTTCCGCCGGTGTACCTTGAGATCTAAGTATAGGAACTGGCCCATCATATTGAGGATAGGTCCATGTAGGGGCATCCGCAGCATTGGAGAGACCTATAATTAATAGATAATGCATTAATAATTCAACGTTGGGACGACGACGTGAAGACGAAGGGTATCGAATCGGGAAAACATACTCGAATGCAAGTCACCGGTCAATTGCGAGACCACGTCAGGTAAGCCCTCCAGAATGAAGACTACAGCTGCTTCATAAACACTCTCAAAGTGAAAAAACTGGGAGTGGTACTGGTGCCAATCCTTGAAAACTGGTGAATTGACGATGTAGATAATTTCGGGATCGTATGTGGCTTGTTGAACTGGTTGATGGTAGCTCATGGTGACCAAGGTTTGGAAGAGGGCGACTTATGGTAGTCACCACCAAGATGCTGGTTTAAAAACAACCATCCGGAGCCGGGGAGGCAGGATGATATTGGAGAGTCGAGTCTGGCTTTCCAAGCTACTCACACAAAAAGAGGTTCGGTTAAGATGTGTTGCACATTGGCTCCTCCTGTCTCCCTAGGAACTGGGCCGCGAGCGTTCCCGGTGCGAAGCGGAGGAGGGGCTCTCCATCCACGTTCAGAGAAAAACTGATGGTAGAAATTTTCCGACCCATTCTTTCTCCGGCTTGACAATTCAAATGGAAATGGAGGAGTACGGACGAGGGATGGATCAATGCCAAAGGGGACACCCACGTCATATATAGAATTGAACATATCATTGTAAAAGTGTCAAAGTATCCTTATTGCGAAACGGGAAATTGAGGGGGTCGTCTGAGCCGAATCGTTGAAACCTTCGGGAAACGGCGTGGCAAATGTCATGTCGTGGTCTTTGTCTTTCAGATGGCCTCCGAGGTTGGCAGATAACTTCTTATGGGCGGTTTGCTGCAGGAGAGCCCGCTCGCGCCGTTGCAACCCAAGCGCCGTCGCGTCCGGATCCGGAGTCGCTGAAAACTTCGGGCGTTCACCAATCACCAACCTCGTATTGGCACGTCTGTAGTGCTTGGGGCCGGGCGTGTGCTGGTCCAGATGGGACCATATAGGCGGCTTGTCCGCCTTAAGCGAGGCGATCAGAGCCAAGTTAGACTTCTCCGCTGCCACCCTCCTCCCTCCCTTGATTCACGCAAGTGGCGTCTGGCATATGGCGTAGTACCCACTGGCCCATTGAATATCGGCCATCTCACCTGAACGCTTATGAGCATGGAGGCCAGCCTTGACTGTTGACATATTTCCGGCTTGTCATTCAAACCCCCCGAATTCCTAGCTCAAGATCCATCTTGTGTC
>WNFL01078988.1_pt1 | contig 18831 bp, 23 predicted proteins | sample 5400361 | NCBI WGS metagenome assembly WNFL01 (sample SAMN13153351, study PRJNA577476) | soil metagenome | isolation source: 40 cm soil on Douglas fir-dominated hillslope | place: USA:California | collected 2013-09-17
AATTCGTTGTAGTCGATCAGTTCCGTCACAGTCGGGTTCTTGCCGCAGGCCGGGCAGTCGGGACTCTTGCGCAGCTTGAGTTCGCGGAACTTCATGCCGAGAGCGTCGACGAGCAGGAGGCGTCCGATTAGCGGGTCACCCTGTCCGAGGATCAGCTTGATGGTTTCCGTCGCCTGAATCACACCGACCAACCCAGGGAGAATGCCGAGCACTCCACCTTCAGCGCACGATGGAACCAATCCCGGCGGTGGCGGCTCAGGATACAGGCAGCGGTAGCATGGGCCCTCTTCGGTAGCGAAAACGCTGGCTTGTCCTTCGAAGCGGAAGATCGATCCGTAAACATTGGGCTTGCCGGTGAGGACGCATGCATCGTTAACAAGATAGCGTGTTGGAAAGTTATCGGTGCCGTCGGCGATGATGTCGAACTCGCGGAACAGTTCGAGCGCATTCGCGCTGCTAAGGCGCGTGTCGAACGTGCGCAGATTTATGTAAGGATTGATGGCCTTCAGCTTTTCGGCGGCGGAGTCGAGTTTCTTCCGGCCGACGTCCGCGGTGGTGTGGATGATCTGGCGTTGCAGGTTGGTGTAGTCGACCACGTCGAAATCCACCATGCCGAGTGTGCCCACACCCGCAGCCGTAAGATAAAGCGCCAGTGGCGATCCCAAACCGCCTGCCCCGATACAAAGCACTTTCGCGGCTTTCAGCTTCTGCTGACCTTCCATGCCGACCTCTGGCATGATCAGATGGCGCGAGTAGCGCAGGATTTCGTCATTGCTTAGAACGGCTTCGGGTTTGGCTTCGGTCAGGGTGGCCATAAAGTCCTCTTTTAAATTTTGAGTAGGTCGACGGCGGACTACCGACAACAAGGACAACAACAGCGCGCGGGGCAGGTCATTCGGCGATGTGTCGAGGCGCAGGTCATCGGCTCAGCAGCCGCCAGCAATCGACGGCACTATGGAAATGGTATCACCGTCTTTGAGCGCCGTGGCTTCTTTCTGGAGATAGCGCATGTCTTCGTCGTTGACATACACATTCACGAACGCCCGCAGTGCGCCGTCATCGGTGTAGAGGTGGCGTTTAAGCTCGGGATGTTGAGAGATAAGCCCGCTGAGAGCCTCGCCAACATTTTTTGCGGCAACGTCCACGATTGCCTGTTTGCCTGCGTATTGACGGAGCGGAGTCGGGATCTGGATGTGCGGCATGTCGCTATAAAGATGCTATCGTACTGGCTCGGGATTCAGGGCCACAAGGAGATGCCCGCTCAAATTTGGCCGGGCGCGCTCACTGCTTGAGAGCGATTCCACTTTGAACTTTGTTGCCGGTCGTATTCGTGAGCAGAAGCTGCGCCCCTTTGGCTTTCCCAGCCGCCACTGAGTTCAACGCAAACGCAATCTGGGGATGGTCGTTTCCGGCTGTCAGCGACATGTTTCCGCTCCCATCCGAGTTGACTGTATACGTACCGGTGAAGGTCTGCATGCTAACAATGCCGCCGTTTACGTCGGTGGTTGAACCCTTGACCTTCCCTGCGCCGTCAAAGCTGGCTATTCCAACAATACCCTCCTGTAAATCATTCACATTGTCATCCCACACGTTGAGTTGGAGACTGAAATTTCCTTTTACACTGGCCAAGGTGTAAGTCACCAGTGTTGTAGACTGCAAAAAAGCGGTCCCGCTAAACACGAGGTTGCGGTTGTCGTTCGTCTGTAGCAATTCCAAGCCGTGAGCCAGCCCCCCGGCACTTGATATGAGGGTTATAGCGAAATGAGGTGGATTCGAGCCGGTTGTAAAGGTAATCGCGCCAGTACCATTCGAATTGACCGTATACGTTCCGCTCGCGGTACCGGTCTGAACTACACCTCCCGAGATCGATGTGTATGACGCGGTCACATTTCCCGCGCCGTCGAAGGTCATGATTCCTATCGTGCCTTCCTGGTTCATATTCACATCCGCTCTCCATCGGTCGAGCAAAAAGCTGTAGCCGCCCTTCAGACTCGCATTGTTGAAGCTCGCATGGGCGAAAAGCGCGAGGGCGATCACCATGAACATCAACACTCCGGCCCGCAGAACACGTGAGTTGAAAATCTGCACGAAGCACCTCCTTGAAGGCGATGGCCTTATTCCGGGTCTAAGGCGGCACCGAGTCTACACCGCTATAGCCCAATTGCCAACGTGAAATGATTTTCATCTGAAGAGCAGTGGATTAGAGGGGGAGCCTATTCCTAATGGACAACCCATTGCTCCCGGTTCCTGCCGCCATGCGATGGGGAAACCGCACGATGATATGTCATGATGCTTCGCAGGGCTTCAACGTAGGCTTATCAGTCCACTTCCGCGTTCTCGTCCACAAATTTTTTGTCGGCCTCGTCTGTGCCTGCCAGCTCGAACGAATTCGTAATTTTCGCTACACCCTTCTCCACGCTCGTAATCACGTAGGAGCAGCAAAACCAGTGTGCTTCGGCGAGGTCAGTCGTTGACCACCGTGCCGGATGGTCGGGATGCGAGTGGTAGAAGCCAACGATATCTTCTCCACGTTCACGCCCTTCACGCTGGATGCGAATCAGTTCCTTGGGGTCGATTTGGTAGCGATTGTGCGGCGAGTCATCACGAGTGTTGCCGGCGCGCGCGATGCGGGTCACACGCTTGGAGCCATCGTCGGCAAACTGGCCAAGCAGCACCCCACAGCACTCATGGGGATACGTTTCTTCGCCGTGCTGGCGAAGGGAATCGTGGACGGCGCGGGGAATCGTGAGCATCGTAATTTAAGAGGTTAGAGGTCAGATTGCAGAGGTGAAAACATCAACGAAGTTGCGGCCTTTAACCTCTGCAATCTGACCTCTAACCTCTGGCCTTACCCTTCGTTCCAGAACCTCTCACTCAAATACTTATCGCCGGAGTCAGGGAGAATAGTAACGATCAGAGCCGGCTGATTTTTCTTCAAACGCTCGGCAACTTTCAGGCTGCCCACGATTGCGGCCGCGGCTGAAACGCCGACTAGCAGACCCTCTTCACGCGCAAGCCGCTTTGCCATGGCATGAGCTTCTTCAGTGCGGACGCCAAGATTCTCATCGGCGAGTGAAGCGTCATAAATGGCCGGGACCAGAGTGGACTCAAGATGCTTGGTGCCTTCGATGCCGTGAAATGGAGAGTCCGGCTGCAAAGAGATGCAACGGATGTGCGGATTGAGTTCTCTCAGGCGTCGCGTCGTGCCGACGAAAGTTCCAGTCGTCCCCATGATCGATACAAAATGCGTGACGCGGCCTTCGGTCTGTTGCCAGATTTCGTTGGCGGTGGTCAGGTAATGCGCGCGCCAGTTGGCGTCATTGGAATACTGGTCGGCATAGAAATAAAGATCGGGATGCTTTACCGCGAGTTCATGGGCGACGCGGGTGGCGCCGTCGGAACCTTCTCCGGCATCGGTGAAGATGATATTTGCACCGTATGCCTGTAGAATGCGCTTGCGCTCAGGGGAAACATTCTCGGGAACGCACAGCGTGACGGGAAATCCCAGAGCAGCGCCGAGCATGGCGTAGGCGATGCCGGTGTTGCCGCTTGTGGAATCAAGAAGAATTTTTCCAGTCATCAGCTTCCCGGAGCGGCGCGCTTCCGCTACGATGCTGCCGGCTGTACGGTCTTTCACCGATCCGCCGGGGTTGTACCATTCGGCCTTTCCGAAAAGCTGGATCGTCGGGAAATCGCGGGTGAGCGTGTCGAAGGGCAGCAGCGGAGTGTTGCCGATGCGGTCGAGCAACGTTTCTCCCGCCAGACGTGCAGCCGCGGCATCAGAAGTGGGATCGCGCGGTGCGATGGAATTGAAATTGGCCGCAGTCAAGTTTAGAAAGCCCTAATGACCAGAGTAATGTGCCTGTACTCCCGAAAAGGTATATCTATACTACGACCTTAGATTCCGGGCGACGAAATTCGGTTCTACGGAATCTTCGCCTAGGGAATCGAGGGGAGCATCCTGAGCGACGCGGTCGCATCTAACTTCGCAAGATAGGAAAGAACAACAATGTCAACCAAAGTCGAAGAACGAACATACGAAGACGCAGTCAGTTGGCTGCGCGATCACGGTTTTGACCTGATTGAAGCGCCCGGCACGCAGAATCGTGTGTTCCTGAGGAAGTACAACGTGTCGGCGGCCATCCAGAAGACCGACGATGGCGGCGCGAAAATCTTCGCATATCCCGGGTATCAGATTGGCGGCGAGATCTCGAAGCTGGTCAACAAGGGCTATCAGCAATTCCTGAAGACGTCCAAGACGGAAGTGCCGGCGACTGAAGGCGCTGCACCAGTTCTCGGAAGAACTGAAAGAAGCGTTGGACATACCAAGCCTTTACAACGAGTCGCTTGGAACGGTGAGCGAGTCGTATCAGTACGACCGCATCGAAAATCGCGACAAGCCTGAGGTCGAGCGGCCAAAGCGTCCGTGGCAGGCCGTGAAGACGAAGGTTGTAGCGGCGAAGAAGACGCGCGCATAATTTCGCCCATTTCGCACTTTCCAGTTCCCGCCTATACTAACGGTCCATGACCGGCGTGACCCAACCTCTGCCGGATGTTCCCTGGTACGACCTGGACGACCCTTTTTCTTCTGAACTTGATGAGTTGGCGAAGCGATATCACCTGCACGAATTGCAGGTTGAGGATTGCCGTCATCCCCAGCGGGCCAAAACCGAAGACTACGAAGGATACATTTTCACGGTGCTGAAGGCGCTGCAGCCCGGCAAGACTCCCAAATTTCTTGACTTCGATATCTTCCTCGGCAAGGACTTCCTGATCACCGTTCACGCTGGTTCCTGTCCGGCCGTAGACAAGGCCGTGCAGCGCGCCCAACAGCACAGAACACAACGCCTGGACAAACTCTTCTACATTCTTGTGGACCACACCGTCGACGAATACCTGCTTCTGCTGGACGGACTGGCGGAGCAGGTTTCGGACGTCGAGTCGGAAGTGCTGGAAAGGCCGGAACCGCCCGTGCTGCGGCGCATCTTCAGCATGAAGCGGAATCTGATCGACTTTCGGCGGCATGCCGGCGCGATGCGAGAAGTGGTTAACCAATTGATGCGGCGGGAACAAGGGTTTCTGGGCGACGATCTCGATCCGTTTTTTCGGGACGTGTACGACCACATTGTCCGCACCGTCGATCTGATCGAGACTTATCGTGACCTGCTCAGCAGCGCAACCGATATTTATCTTTCGGCGGTCGCGAATCGCACCAATCAGATCGTCAAGGTTCTTACCGTGTGGGGAACAGTAGCTCTGCCCTTAGTGGTGATCACCGGATTTTTCGGAATGAACCTACCGATTCCCTGGCAACACAACCCACTCGGCGCCGTTTATGCCAGCCTGTTGATGGTTGGAATTGGAGGACTGATCCTGTGGTATTTCCGCAAGCAAGGGTGGTTCTGAGGAGAAGAGTCGTGAAGATCTGTCTGCACAGTCTCGTTGTCATGGTGATCTGCAGCGTGAGCGCGTGGGGTGAACCTGCGGCCATAATAGAAGAGATCCGCTCGGTGATTGTGAAACAACAAGACGCCTGGAACGGTGGTGACCTGGAAGCGTTCATGTCGGGATATTGGAATTCGCCAGAGCTGACATTTTTTTCTGGAGCCCATGAATCGAAGGGCTGGCAAGCGGCGCTTGATCGCTACAAAAAGAGCTATCAAAGCGCCGGACACGAGATGGGCAAACTGGAATTCGCGAATCTTCGAATCGAAATGCTCGGATCGGATGCGGCATTCGTCCGCGGCGAATTCCATCTGATGATGTCCGATGGCAAGACGCCGCATGGGCTGTTCACGTTAATCTTTCGAAAGTTCTCGGACGGATGGAAAATTGTTCACGATCACTCCGCGGGAGAATAAAGCAAGATTAGAGGTGGGCGGGGCAGATTGCAGAGGTAAAAACCTTATGACTCCGCCAGCTTTTACCTGTGACCTCGCACCTCTGACCTCCCTTTACGGGTGTGGCCATTTCGCCAGAATCGCCCCCATCACCATATAGCAAACCAATTGATATCCAGTGTTGATCAGGAAGAGTTTCATTGGCTGCTTCGTGAATAACGCGCCGGTCAATTGCGTAGTTGCGACGAAGCCGAGCCAGATCCCGAATCCGACTTTCATACCATAGAAAATTGAGACAACACTGGTGAGGTCGATAATTTTTGCGAGGACAGCGGCCGCGATCAACGTCGCAACGAATGCGATGCCGTACAACTTCCCTGCTTCCTTTTGCATTTCCGCCAGTTTTGCCTTGTCCTCGGGATCGTAGCCCATTAGCCGCATCCATGGACGCGCGAAGAGCAGCGGTGAGTACCACAGGAATCCGATGACCATCGTCGCAACCGAAGTCACTAGCACAGCCCACGGATTGATTCCCGAGAATGTGTTGGGGCCGATGATCATGACGATCACCTCCTGAGATAGGTACTTATTTCGGATAGTAGTCCGGTAGAGGAGTGGAAGAAAGTTACAACTTGGGATCAGGGATTGATGCTAAGGGAGCTTTATCGCGAACGCCCGCGATCCATAGCTTCGTTCGCCAATCGATCCGCGTCCACGTTGTGTTCGCGCATGGCGTGACGAATTTCGAAGTATTCAAGCTTGCGAACCAGTTGTTGCGCTTCTTCGTACAGCTTTCGCAGTTCCGGATGCTTCACTTTGTAGATCCCTTTCATCTGGCGGACCATCAGTTCGGAATCACTGACAACCTTGAGCGCCTTGATGCCATGGGCAATCGCATAACGCAGCACTCCAAGGAGTCCCTGGTACTCAGCGTAGTTGTTGGTATGGTGTCCAAGATATTCGCTGAGTTCGGCGAGCTTTTTGCCAGCCGCATCCTGGATCACAACGCCGTAGCCCGCAGGACCGGGATTGCCGCGGGCGCCACCATCGATGTGAGCGGTATAAGCCGCGCTTGCATTGCTTGGCAAGGCGGCGAAGAGTCCTTGAGTGTCAGAGGGCCGATGCGTCGCTTTTCGCGATGTGGTCATAGATCGAGTTTACATGCGGGCACTGATGGGATTCCGGCAGGATTGATGCCAGTTGGATAGCAAAGGCCGGAGTGTGATGGCCTATGCGACGCTTTCTTCCAGCCCGATCGATGCAAGCACCTTGGTGGCTGCCTCTGTGCCTGATCGAACACAATCCGGCACTCCGATGCCCGCGTAACCGTTGCCTGCAAGAGCGAGTCCGGGGAGCTTGCGGCGCAACGATTCAATACGCTGCACACGCTCAAGATGACCGACGGTGTATTGCGCCATCGCGCCCTTCCATTTGTAGAGCCGGGCAAAAATCGGGTCGGAGTCGAGGCAGAGGACTTGCTTTAGTTCGTCGCGAACGATCTGCAGAATGTCGTCGTCATTACTTTGCAAAATATGCTCATCGCGCGAGCCTCCGAGAAAGCAACGAACGATCGCGCGATTCTCCGGCGCACGGTGCGGAAACTTGTTATGTACAAACGTCGCCGCCAGCATGCGGCGGCCTGCACTCCGCGGCACCAGAAAGCCGAAGCCGGGCGGAAGCGAACGGCGCACGGTCTGATCGTAACCGAGCGTAACGGTGACGGACGAACTGTACCGGATTTCGCCCAATTCGCGAGACAGAGCTTCGTCAGTTGTCTGCAACAGCGCGGATGCAGCTGGGGCAGGAGTTGCGATGATTAGTCCATCGAATTGGTCACTCTGGTATCCGGCAGAGACCGTCCAGCCATCGTCCTGCGAGATCACTGACTGCACGGGCGACGAAGTCAGCAACGCATTGGCATCCAGGCGCTGCACCAGTGCGTTCACCATTTGCTGCATGCCTTCCTTGAGGGAACTGAACAGGGGTGGCGGCGGACCTTTTGCGGCGGCACTCATCTTCTTGCGAGAGGAGAGCATTGCGCGCCCCAGGCTGCCATGCTTGGCTTCCATATCGGCAAAGCGCGGAAGCACCGCCCGCACGCTGAGTTGCGAAGCCTCGCCTCCGTACACGCCCGAGAGCAGGGGATCGGCCAACAAGTCAACCATCTCCGGGCCATAGTGGCGCTCGACCAGTTCAGCAACTGTCTCGTCCGCACGCGCCTGCTGCGGTGGATGGAACCACTCGCCCGCCATGCGCATCTTAGTCCGCATGGAAAACAGGGGAGAGAAAACCGTCGGCAGAATTTTTGTGGGCACCATGAACATCAGCCCGTCCGGCATGACGACAAGTTTGCCGTTGGCAAGGATGTAAGTTTTGCGTTGCCGGTCGTTGGAGCCGATTAGCTGATCGCCGAGGCCGATCTGACGACAAAGGTCGGCAGCCCAGGGCTTCTCGGTTAGAAAAGAATCCGCCCCGGCTTCGACTAAGCACCCTTCCACACGCTCCGTGACCAGTACCCCGCCCAATCGTGGGCTCGATTCGTATACAACGTATTCGACCGGCACACCCGCGCGCCGCTTTTCTTCAAGCGCAAACGCAGTCGCGAGACCGGAAATTCCGCCGCCGACGATAGCGATGCGTTTCATGAAAAACAGCCGTGTAGAGACGCGACTTGCCGCGGCTTCGTTGCGTACTCGTGATCTGGCGCTGAGGGAGATGCGGCAAGCCGCGTCTCTACGCTTGGGTTCATCGTTCCCGTTGTTTGTTCGTGATTCGTGTGCGCACTAGGTCCGCCAAGGCTGCAGTCAAGGTCTGCGATCCGTTCAGCGACTCGGCGCGCCACAATTGCATTCCTTCCTTCTGTGCGAATTGCTTGAAGAAGATATCGACGTCGTACAACACCTCTACGTGGTCGCAAAGAAATCCAATAGGCTGAACAAAGACGCCGCGATGGCCTTTCAACTTGAAACTCAGAATGGTCTCTTCGACGGTCGGACCGATCCACGAGCCACCCGACATGCCCTGACTCTGAAACGCAAAGACCCAATCATCGGCGGACAAACCGGCTTCCTTCGCAACCAGCGCAGCCGTTTCCTTCGACTGCGCTTCGTAAGGATCGCCTTCCGTAATCGTTCTCTGCGGAACGCTATGCGCTGTAAAGATTACGGGCAACCTGCCTCCATTTTCCGCGCATGCATTCGCATATACTGAGCACAGCTTCTCCGCGAATGCTTTGGTGAGCAGCGGATGATCGTGCCACTCTTCGACGAAATCCAATGCAAAAGGAAGACCCGTCTCGCCGACCACTGCGCGACGGTAGAGTCCGACGCTGGTGCGTGAGTTTTGGGGAGCAAGACAGATTGCGATCACTCGCTCGAAGCCCAGCTCGACAATGGATTTCACAGCATCGGCGATGAAAGGTTTCCAATTTCGCATGCCGGCGAAGACAGGCATTTGCAGCGATTGCGACAATTGCGCTGCTTGCTGGAGTGTCCAACAAGTCAGCGGTGAGAATCCGATTAGCGAATAACGGTGGCGGATCTCCTCGACGGCTTGCGGCGGCAACGGGCGGCCACCGGTTACATGTCCGAGGTACTCAGGAATTTGATCGCGATTTTCAGGAGTACCGTGCGCAAGGAGTAGAACAGCCGCGTTGGAGTGCGCGGTGGCGAATGCGCTTACGCGATTCGCGCAGTAGCATTCCGCGCCGAGTCGAAGAGGACAACTCTGGGCACTCATTTCTTGAACTCCGCCGAGTGCTCGCGTACAAAATCGCAGAGCGCCTTCACGTTTTTCACCGGAGTTTCCGGAAGAATGCCATGACCCAGGTTGAAGATATGACCGGCACGCCCCGCAGCCTGGCGCAAGATATCTTCGGCTCGCGGCTTAAGTTCCTTCCAATCCGCAAACAAGAGAACAGGATCGAGATTGCCCTGCACAGCGCCTTTGTAGTTGAGACTATTCCACCCTGTATCGAGTGGGATGCGCCAATCAATGCCGATTACGTCCGCTCCGGTTTCCTTCATCGAGGGCAAAAGCGTAGCGCTGTCCGTGCCGAAATAAATCACCGGCACTCCGGTCTTCTGCAGTCGCTTCACAAGTTCGGTCGCGTGAGGCAGAACGTAACGGCGGTAGTCTTCGACGCTCAGGCACCCGACCCAACTGTCGAAAATCTGAATCGTGTCGGCTCCAGCGCTCACCTGCTCTGCTGAATACTCCGCCATCACGGAAACCAGTTTGCCCATAAGTTCAGATCAAGCCCCCGGGTCGGAGTACATCATGGTCTTGGTGAACACATAATTCCGCGAGCTCCCCCCTTCGATCATGTAGCTGGCCAGAGTAAAGGGGGCACCGCAAAAACCGATCACAGCAAGTGCGTCACCAAAATGCTTGGATACGAGCTTGACCGCTTCCGAAACATATCCAAGGTGAGCGGCACGATCGGTGCGCAGCGCTCCCACGTCCTGAGCGCTTCGAACTGGTCTTTCGATCTTGGGCCCCTCGCCGGCGGAGAAATGAAAGGGCAACCCCATGACCTCGAGCGGCAAGAGCAGGTCGGCAAAAATGATCGCTGCGTCAACCTTCAGAATTTCGACGGCCTCGATCGTGACGTGTGCCGCGATCTCGGGCTTTTTGCAGATCTCAATCAAGGAATAATTCTTGCGGATGGCACGATACTCCGGCATGTAGCGCCCAGCCTGGCGCATAAACCACACGGGCGTGCGCTCGGTCGGCTGCGCCTTCGCAGCGCGTACAAAGAGAGAGTTGGGGGCAGACATGAACTATTCAATTTATCACCTTCAATAAGGCAGAGACCCGCATGCGCGACGTCAGCTCCCAACCAACTTGACACTCTGAAGAGGCTTGCATACATTCGCATGGGTCTAGAGGATTTTTTGCACTGATGAAGTCCGTTATCGGCTACCGCGTGCCCGCCACAGGAACGCAACCCAATCATCTCCACCCGCCATATGCGTCTTCGCTCAAACGAGCTCCCACGCAGCCTCTTGTGGCGATCCCATACACGCTGTCTGAGATTACGGGACCATCTTTCGGTTCCGAAGTGGTTTCGCCGCGGGACCAGGACCTCACGCGTCAGCACCAAGGAGAACCTCTCGGTGAACGAATTGTCGTCAGCGGCCGGGTGATGGATGAAGACAGTCGTCCCGTGGCCAATACGCTTATCGAGATCTGGCAGGCCAATGCTGCCGGACGCTATCTCCACGAAGTCGATCAGCACGATGCTCCGCTCGATCCAAATTTCACCGGATGCGGACGCATCATCACCGATGCGGAAGGACGCTACCGTTTTGTGACCATTCGTCCGGGAGAATATCCATGGCGTAATCATTACAACGCGTGGCGGCCCGCGCACATTCATTTTTCGTTGTTCGGTCCCGCCTTTGTGACGCGACTCGTCACGCAGATGTTTTTCCCGGGAGACCCACTATTACCATTCGATCCGATTTTTAATTGCACGGCCGACGAGAAGGCTCGTAACCGTTTAATTTCAGTTTTCGACTGGGAGACAACCATGCCGATGCAAGCGCTCGGTTACTGCTTCGACATCGTTTTACGGGGCCGCGATGCAACTCCGATGGAGGTCCACCACTAGTGCGTTTGCAGACGACAACCTCCCAGACAGTCGGACCTTTTTTTCACATCGGATGCCATTGGCTGCATCAGGAGCAACTGGCCGGCGCAGGTGTTGCTGGCGAGCGCGTCACAATTCACGGACGTGTGCTCGACGGAGATGGAGTGCCGGTTCCCGACGCTTTCCTTGAAATCTGGCAAGCCAATAGTCACGGCAAATATGCGCACCCAGAAGATACTCAGGAGAAGTCATTGGAGCCGGGCTTCACCGGCTTTGGGCGCATTCCGATTGATGCTAGTGGTACCTTCCGTTTCGTGACGATTAAGCCGGGACCCGTGCCCGGTCCAGATAGCAAAGAACAAGCTCCGCATCTGGTCGTATCGATCTTTATGCGCGGACTGCTGAAGCGCCTGACAACACGGATGTATTTCCCGAATGAATCCATCAACGCAAGTGACCCGATCCTCAACCTCGTCGATCAATCGCGGCGGCCCACCTTGATCGCGATAGCAACAAGTGCCGTGTCGAACGAACTGGAATGGAATGTTATTTTGCAGGGGAGCCACGAAACTGTATTCTTCGATCTAGGATTGTGACCAACCTGGATGACCTTGCTAGATAGACTGTTCGGTTCAGCGGCGATGGACTCAGTGTTTTCGGAGCCGGCGCGTCTCCAATACATGCTGGACTTCGAAGCGGCGCTTGCCCAGGCCGAAGCGCAGTGCGGCGTGATCTCCCCTACTGCCGCACCGGCGATTGCGTCGAAGTGCAAAGCGAACCTGCTGGACATGGCCACCCTGGCTAGCGCCACCGCGCTCTCGCTGAACCCCGCGATTCCCCTGGTCAAACAACTTACGGCGCTGGTCGCGAAAGACAACGCTGAAGCCGCTGGTTTCGTTCACTGGGGCGCGACTAGCCAGGACGTCAATGACACGGGCCTCGTGCTTCAGATGCGGAAGGCTTTCGATCTGCTCGAAGCAGACCTATCTTCTCTCTCCGAGAGTTTGATTCAGTTGGCGAGGAAGTATCGCTCCACTCCTATCGCCGGCCGTACGCTGATGCAACACGCTCTGCCAACAACTTTCGGAATGAAGGTCGCTGGTTGGCTAGACGCTGTGAATCGTCACCGCGAGCGCATGGCACAAACGCGAAAGCGAGCGCTGGTGTTGCAATTCGGCGGCGCGGTAGGGAGTTTGGCAGCTCTTAAAGAAAAGGGGCTGCCAGTGGCCCGGGTGTTGGCGAGTGAACTTCAGCTGGAGCTTCCAAATGTGCCCTGGCACGCTCATCGGGATCGGGTTACGGAAGTTGCCACCATGTTGGGACTATTAGTCGGCACGTTGGGCAAGATCGCCAGAGACATTTCTCTGCACATGCAAACCGAAATTGCCGAAGTAAACGAACCCGTTACCGAAGGACGCGGTGGTTCTTCGACCATGCCCCACAAACGCAATCCTGTGAGCGCAGGAATAGTACTGTCGGCCGCTACCCGCGTGCCCGGACTCGTCAGCACGATGCTGATGGCGATGGTGCAAGAGGATGAGCGTGGTTTGGGCAACTGGCATGCAGAGTGGGAGACGCTCCCTCAGATCTTCCGTTTAGCCGGCGGAGCGCTTCACCGAATGACTGAGACTGTTCCCAATCTCGAGATCGACGAAAACCGCATGCGGGACAACCTGGAAGCGACTCACGGACTGATCTACGCGGAAGGCGTTGCCATGGCGCTTGGGAGTCATATCGGCAAGTCCGCAGCGCACACGTTGATCGAAGCGGCCACCAAGCAGGCGCGCCAGTCGAGAAAGCATCTGCGCGGAGTTCTTGCTCAAACAAAGGCGGTTACCGAGCATCTGAACTCCGCGGATTTGGATCGGTTGTTCGTTCCCGAGAACTGTCTGGGAGCCGCGGAGGAGTTTATCGACCGAGTGATTGCCGCGAGTCTATCCAAAAAATAAGACTCGGAGAACATTATGCCGTTTGCACAATTTGGAGAGCTGCGAACCCATTACGAATTGAGCGGGGGCCAAGGGCCCGTACTCGTGCTATCCAACTCTCTCGGTACCGACTTCTCTATGTGGGATCCGCAAATGGCAGAACTGGCGCGGCGTTTCCGGATTCTGCGCTATGACACGCGAGGACACGGCCAATCCTCGGTGACGCCGGGCGATTACGCAATCGAACAACTGGGACGCGACGTCCTCGGACTGCTCGATACGTTGCAGTTGGGACGCGTCCACTTCTGTGGTTTGTCGATGGGCGGAGTGATCGGCATTTGGCTCGGTATACACGCGCCCGATCGCTTGAATCGTCTGGTGCTGTGCAACACTGGCGCACACATCGGTACAAAAGAGACCTGGAACGCCCGCATCGCAACCGTTCGTAAAGAAGGAATGAAGCCCGTTGCGGCCGCCGTCATCGAGCGCTGGTTCACTCGGGAGTTCAGCGCCTCCTTCCCGGATCCAGTCGCCAGAGCGCAGCGAATGCTCGAGACTTCGCCACCCGGCGGCTATGCGGCATGTTGCGCCGCCGTTCGTGACGCGGACCTGCGTGACGCCGTCTCCCAAATCAAGTCGCCAACTCTAGTCATCTACGGTGGAAAGGATCCCGTTATTCCCATTGCCGACGCGCAATTCCTGGCAAAAAACATTCAGGGAGCGGCAGCAATAGCACTGAACGCTGCCCACCTTTCCAATGTCGAACAAGCTGACGCTTTCACGGAAGCGGTGAAGAACTTCCTCCCCCAGGTGAGGACCAACAATGGATGACGCGAAGCGCTACCAGCAGGGTATGAAACTCCGGCGGGCCGTCCTCGGAGATGAGCACGTGGATCGGTCCATCGCTGCGACGACCGACTTCAACCGCGACTTCCAGAATTTCATCACGCGTAACGCCTGGGGAGACATCTGGAGCCGTCCAGGACTTCCGCGCGCCACGCGCAGTCTGCTGACATTGGCCATGTTGGTTGCCCTGAATCGCGATGAGGAATTTCGCCTGCACCTTCGCGCCGCTTTCAAAAATGGTGTCACCCGCGATCAGTTCAAGGAAGTCCTGCTGCAAAGCGCCATCTATTGCGGTGTGCCGGCGGCCAACTCTGCCTTCCGTTCGGCAGCAGAAGTTTTCGACGAGATCGACGAAGAGAAGAAGGTGAATCCGAAGAAGAGGAGACGCCCCTAATTCTGTGCCGATTTCAACACGCACGCAGGTCGGAATCGTCGGGGCAGGACCAGCGGGTCTCGTCCTGTCGCATCTTCTGCATTTGCAGGGGATCGAGTCAGTCGTAATCGAAAATCGCAGCCGCCAATATGTGGAGGAACGCGTCCGCGCGGGCGTGCTGGAGCAAGGAACCGTGGACCTGCTCTCCGAGATGGGTGTCGGCGAGCGGATGAAGCGTGAAGGCCTGGTCCACTACGGGATCGAACTGCGCTTCGAGGGCCGAGGCCACCGGATTGATTTTCAGGAACTCACCCGCGGCAAGGGAATCACGATCTACGCTCAGCACGAAGTTCTCAAAGACCTCAACAATGCTCGGATCGCGACCGGCGGCAACGTGTACTTTGAGGTGGAAGACGTCAGCGTTCATGACCTTAACGACGCTAAGCCAAAGATACGCTATCGGAAAGATGGCAGCGATCACGAACTCGTCTGCGACTTCATCGCCGGATGCGACGGCTCCCACGGTATTTGCAGGCCTAGCATTCCGGCAGGGGTCCTCACTGAGTACGAGCGAGAGTATCCCTTCGGATGGCTCGGCATCCTCGCCGATGCGCCTCCATCGACGAAGGAATTGATCTACGCATACCATGATCGCGGATTCGCCCTGCACAGCATGCGGACGCCGCAAATCGGTCGCCTCTATCTGCAATGCGATCCGGACGAAGACATCGATGCCTGGAGCGATCAACGTATCTGGAAGGAACTCCAGACGCGGTTGGGTTCCGAAGGCTGGGAACTCACGGAGGGGCCGGTTTTGCAGAAAGGCATCACCGGCATGCGCAGCTATGTTGTCGAACCAATGCAGTACGGCAGGCTGTTTCTTGCCGGAGACTCGGCGCATATCGTACCGCCCACTGGCGCCAAGGGACTAAATCTCGCGGTCGCCGATGTACAAGTCCTGGCCCGGGCGCTGGCTCGATACTATGCCACCGGCAGCGAGTCTCTGCTCAACGAATACTCCCGGAGCTGTCTGCGCCGCGTCTGGAAGGTGCAACGCTTTTCCTGGTGGATGACGTCGATGCTCCACCGCTTCCCGGATGAGAATCCTTTCGACCGCCGACGTCAGCTCGCGGAACTCGACTACGTAACCAGCTCTCAGGCAGCCGCGAAAGCCTTGGCGGAAAATTACGTCGGGCTTCCGATGGAATGGAAAAACGACTGAGTTAGACGAGCACCGCGCACTCCATCATCGCCGGATGCTGGGCGTTCACAATTTCCTCGTGGTGCGGAGCGTTTTCTTTCCAGTCAGTTTTTTGTCCCGTGAAAGCTTGTCGATGACTTCTTGCGGCAGAGGCACTCCTTTCATGCGATTCGATTCCGTCGGATGAGCCGCCGCCCAAACTCTGATCTCTCGCCCGTCCAGCGTGAGTTTGCCTGCGCGGAAAAACTTGTGTGTGATCACGAAACTGCTTTTGCGCCATTCCGCAACACCCGATTCGACTTCCAATTCATCGCCGTAAGAAGACGGCGCAAGAAAACGTGCATTGGCTTCGACGACCGGAATACCAATCACATCGTATGCGAGAAAGAGTTCGCGAATGGGAAGCCCAGCGGCCGCGAATAGTGCAGTCGTGCAGTCGTCGAACCAACGAAAGTAGTTGGCGAAGAAAACGATATTTGCAGGATCGCAATCCGCGAATTCGATCAAAATGCGCTTACGATTCACAAACATGTTCCGGCACTTCCTTCCGAAGCCTCACTGCATGTTTCATGCAAGTATCTCCGAGCGGATGATTATTGAGTCGGCAGCGATGCTCGTCGAGTGCACTAATCTGTGGGAACTCTTCTGGAAGCGGAAAACTGGCGGAGAGGGAGGGATTCGAACCCTCGGTACAGGTGTTAGCCCGTACAACGGTTTAGCAAACCGCCGCATTCGGCCGCTCTGCCACCTCTCCCGCCGTGAGTTTTTAGTGTAACACTGAGACTTGGGAGCAAAAAAAACCTATCATTGCTCGGATAGTGCGCCAGCTCTTAAGACCCTTCGGCATCGAGTTGGATCTGACCACCAGCGGAAACTTGTTCAGTTCCCCAAGCACTCAGATATTCTAGGGCGTGCTTCCCTCAAACCCAGCACCCGCAGCGACAGCACCTGGCGAAAATTCTGAAGAGGCCAGGCGGCGCTGGCTGATCATCGCTGGACAGGTTGCGTTCCTGCCCACCGGCATGCTCACAACGCTCCTCTGGCCGATGCTGCCGATCTTGAGCAGGCGTTGGCATCTCAGCGACAAACAGGCGGGAGCCCTATTCCCGACTCAATTCCTGGCGCAATTGGCGGGTGTGCTCCTCTCCGGCGTAATGGTTGCGCGCTTCGGGTTCCGTTCGACATTTCTTTCCGGTTTATTGCTGATGGCGGGCGGCGTCGGCACGCTGTACCTCGGGACTCCATGGCTTGGCATGGTGTCTGTGGCCCTGTATGGCCTGGGACTCGGGTTGGTGATTCCGACCGATAACCTGATGATCGCCGAGGTGAGCACCGGTTCCCGTGCGGCCGCGGTGAGCCTGCTGAATTTCTTCTGGGGAGTAGGCGCCGTCATTTGTTCGTTGCTGGTGGCGTGGGCGGAGACCCACGGACTATTGCTGGTTCTTCTCGAATCGATCGCACTGTTTCTGGTGCTTTTGACCATAGCGGCTTACAACCTACCCTTCCCTGCCGCCAGGAAATCCACGGACGTGCCTATTCCATGGCGGGAGATCTTGCGAAGCCCTGTCACCTGGCTGTTTGCATGCGTATTTTTTCTCTATCCCGGCACAGAGACCGCCGTCGGCGGATGGATTGGATCGTATGCAACCAGAATGGGCGCGCTCGGAGCGAGCATCGGGGCGATGATGCCGGCGCTGTTTCTGGCCGCCCTCACGGCAGGCCGCGGCGTGGGAGGTTGGCTCTTGCGGCACGTATCCGAACAGCAGGTACTTCGTGCAGGATACGGAGTCGCGGCGATGAGCATTGGGCTCTTGCTGTGGTCTCCCTCGATGTATGGTGTCGTCGCCAGCGCAGCCATTACCGGCTTCAGCTTCTCTGCTCTTTATCCCATCGCCGTAGCGAGACTTTCCCAGCGCTTCGGGATTGCGGCGCGGAGCATTGGCGCGATCATGTTTTCGCTCGCTGCGCTGGGGCCGGCGGCTTTGCCCTGGTTGGTCGGGATGATCTCGCAGTCAACCGGAAGTTTGCGCATGGGATTTGTGGTTCCATTCGCTGCGACGGTCATTCTGTTTTTCATCCACCTGAAAGATTGGTAGAGACGCGGCTTGACGCGGCTCCGACGACGGTGTGATCACGCATCGCAAACCGAGACGGGAGATGCTCCGTCTCTACGATCGTGAGGCGTGGGCGCGCTTGCTTCGCGTTACGCGGAGAGGCACTTTGGAAGCGAGTTCCACCCGGTTGCGTCCACTGTGCTTGGCGCGGTAGAGAGCTTGATCGGCGGCATGGATCACCTGCTCGGGCTGGCGAAGGCGCGTGCTTGGTTCGGCTACTCCAATACTGACTGTCACTGATAAATCGCCCGCCGGAGGCTGAACGACAGCCGACGCCTTCTTTCTCCCAGTCTTTCTACGTTCTGATTCAGCTGCGCGGGCTTCGCTCCTTCTCTCAGAACCGCGAAAATGGAAAACAGAATCCTGAATCCTTTGCCGGAGCGCCTCCAATCGGTCGAATGCTTCTTTCGCTGAGGTGTTTCGAAACAGGATGGCAAATTCCTCGCCTCCACAACGAAACGCCTGCCCACCCCCGCCCGCATCGGCGAGTCGCGAGGCAACCATGCGCAACACCTGATCGCCGGTGTCGTGTCCGTAGGTGTCGTTGAAGTACTTGAAGTGATCGATGTCGACAATGGCGATGGCATATTGCTGATCGAGTGAGAGCAGCGCTTCATTGAAAGCCCGGCGACCACGGATGCCAGTAAGTTCGTCGTGATACGCCAGCACGTATGAAGTTTCGATCAGAGAAGCCGCCAGGATCAGACCCGCGGTAGCGACGTATGCGTCCGCGACTTTGCCGACTGGCGACAAATCCAGCCAGAGAAATACCCCAACCAGCGACCACACAATGCCCGGCTCCATCGGCTTTTGTGTCTGGATAAATCGAGCGATCACCGCCACTGCGGCGGTTACAAAACCAACGAACACCCAGGGCGGCAGTCCGCCGGGCGCTGCCCTCAACGTGCTGCTATTCTCCGGCCGGCATAACACAGC
>WNFL01412317.1_pt1 | contig 18831 bp, 14 predicted proteins | sample 5400361 | NCBI WGS metagenome assembly WNFL01 (sample SAMN13153351, study PRJNA577476) | soil metagenome | isolation source: 40 cm soil on Douglas fir-dominated hillslope | place: USA:California | collected 2013-09-17
GGTCAAGGTAAATAATTGAGTTTCAATTTCCTGGAGCATTTATTTCTCCTTTGTTTTTGAATGCTTCTAACTTCCCAAATCTTATCAGGTTTGGGCATCGTTGTCAACTTTGGTACTACTACGCAGTGTTTCTTGACACATTCTATCTGCGCCTGTAAAATCTCCCTGCTTAAGGCGCAAGCCTATATTTTTTATTCCTTGAGGAGGAATTACCTACATGTTCACTATGGGACTTACCGCAGTTGAACAGATCGCGATCTGGGCTGTTTTTGCCGTTGCTTGGCTTGGCCTGGGCTATGCGGTCTTTCTACGTTCCCAAATCCTGCGCGAAGACAAAGGCACCGAAAAAATGCAGGAAGTTTGGAATGCGATCAAGGATGGGGCGAATGCTTACTTACAAAAGCAATTCCGCTCCATCAGGCCATTGATTTTCATTTTGGCTATCGTTTTATTTCTATCAGTTTATGTTGTTCCACCTTCACCTGAGGCGCATTTACGTTTCCCGTTGATGGATGATGCCCAGCTTAAGCTGTGGATTGGCATTGCGCGCGCCATCGCCTTTATTATGGGCGCCGTCTTCTCGCTGACAGTTGGTCAGATTGGCATGCGCATGGCAATTGAAGGTAATGTGCGAGTGGCTTCTGCCTCCAAAAGATCGTTTGGTGAAGCGCTACGTATTGCGTATCGTGCCGGAACCATTACTGGCATGTTGACCGATGGCCTCGGCTTGCTCGGCGGCACGATCATCTTCATGATCCTAGGCGTTGCAGCACCTGATGCTTTACTTGGGTTTGGTTTCGGTGGAACCTTGTTGGCGTTGTTCATGCGTGTGGGTGGCGGTATCTTTACGAAAGCCGCAGATGTCGGCGCTGACCTCGTCGGTAAAGTGGAAGCAGGCATCCCTGAGGATGATCCGAGAAACCCTGCCGTGATCGCTGATCTCGTAGGTGATAATGTTGGTGATTGTGCTGGTATGGCCGCCGACATCTTCGAATCCTATGAAGTTACGATCGTTTCGGGCCTGATTCTTGGTCTGGCGCTCTGGCACATTACCGGCCGCCTTGAATGGATCGGATCATCTTCCCCTTGATCGTCCGCGGCGTGGGCGTCCTTTCATCAATCATCGGTACCTACTTCGTTAAGGCCGGGAAGACTGGCAAGGCTGCGGATGCCATGAAGGCGATATTTAGCGGCTTCCTGACCTCTGCAGTGATCTCTGCTGCATTGTTTTATGTCGCTGGTTTCTTCTATCTAAACTCACCTGACATGAATACCTGGGGTGGATGGTGGCGTTTGCCAACCGCTGTAGGTGTTGGTGTCATTCTCGCCATCGTGATCGATCGCTTGACTGAATACTTCACCGGAACCGAAGCGGCTCCAGTAAATGATATCAAGAAGGCTGCCGACACTGGTCCGGCTACTTTGATATTGAATGGAATTTCAGTTGGATTTGAATCCTCTGTTTGGTCCGTACTGGTGATCGCGTTGACCATCGTGGCTTCTATCTTCATTTTCGGCACCATTCCGGGTGTCGAAGGTGTTGAGCGCGCAACATTCATTTTATACGGTGTCGCCATGACGGGTATTGGCATGCTGACACTCACTGGTAACAATGTTGCCATGGATTCATTTGGTCCGATCTCCGATAATGCCAATGGCATTGGCGAGATGGCCTGGTCTGGCAAAACAGATAAAGCGACCAAGGATGCCCAGCAGATCATGGCTGACCTTGACGCGGTGGGTAACACAACCAAGGCCATTACCAAAGGCGTAGCTATCGGTTCTGCGGTGATTGCCGCTGTATCGCTATTTGGTTCCTTCCTTGTAGACGTATCCCGCGCACAAAATAGTATGGGCGTTCCGCTCGAGCTGCAGATTCAATCCATTGGCATCCGAGTGGATATTCCTCAGATCTTCGTTGGTATGCTTATCGGCGGTGCATTGCCTTGGCTGTTCTCCTCCTTTGCTATCCAAGCCGTAGCGCGTGCAGCTTCCCTGATTGTTATGGAAGTTCGCCGCCAGTTCAAACTTGGCGTGTTAGCTGGTAAGGTCAAGCCGGATTACAAACAGGCTGTTAGCATCTCCACCACTGCTGCGCAGAAGGAACTAGTATCCCTTGCTTTGCTGGGTATTGTTACTCCAATTGTGGTTGGCTTGCTTTTGGGCGTGGAAGCGCTTGGCGGATTCCTGGCAGGTATCATCGTGTCCGGCCAATTGCTGGCTGTGTTTCTCAACAACTCTGGTGGTGCTTGGGACAATGCCAAAAAGTTGATCGAAGATGAGCCTAAAGATCCGAAGAATAATCTCGGAAAAGGCTCCGAACGTCACAAGGCCGGTGTGGTGGGTGACACCGTTGGCGATCCCTTCAAAGATACTGCCGGTCCGGCGCTTAATCCCATGATCAAAGTGGTAAACCTTGTGTCAGTCATTGTAGCTCCGGTAGTCGTGCAATATTCGGGTGTGACTGGCAATACGTTATACATTGTTTGGGCAGTGGCGGTTGTTCTGCTTGGCGTTTTGGCCTGGGCAGTGATGAGCTCTAAGGCTCCTGCTCCTTCCATGACTGCGGAAGTTAAATCTGGAAAATCCAAAAAATAGTAAATTCTGATCCTAAAACGGCCCGCTAGAAATAGCGGGCCGTTTGCTTATTTGACAGTGATGTGCAAGTTTAATCCTCTTGCCCTACATGTATAATTCGGTTAGTAGAAAAGGAGTTTTATGAAGGTTGCGATCCTTGCTGGTGGACTAGGAACGCGCCTGTCTGAAGAGACGGCGATCAAGCCCAAACCCATGGTGGAGGTTGGGGGCAAGCCGTTGCTTTGGCATATCATGAATATTTACGCTGCACACGGGTATAAAGAGTTTGTGATCGCCCTGGGATATAAGGGAGAAATCATCAAGGATTATTTTTTGAATTACCATTATTATTCACGCAGTTTAACAGTGCAGCTAAAAACAGGTGATGTAAAAATACATAATGATCACGGCGAAGATTGGATAGTTCACTTGCTGGATACAGGGATGGATACCAATACTGGGGGGCGTGTCAAGCGCGCAGCGGAATTTATTGGTAATGAACCGTTCATGCTAACTTATGGTGATGGTGTCAGCAATGTGAATATTCCAGCCCTGATCGAATTCCATAAAAGGCAAAATAAACTTGTGACCTTGACGGCCGTGCGCCCGCCTGCGCGTTTTGGGCAGATGATTATCGAAGACCATCGCGTTGTAGAGTTTAAAGAGAAGCCACAAATCGGAGAAGGCTGGATTAACGGGGGCTTCTTTGTACTTGAGCCTGAAATTAACAAATATATCATCGACGACCGAACTGCCTGGGAGTTTGAGGCGCTTGAAAATATAGCAGCGGCTGGGCAGTTATCCGCCTATCAACATAATGATTTTTGGCAGTCGATGGACACGCTTCGTGATGTTCATCTGCTTAACAAATTATGGCAGGAAGAAAAGGCCCCATGGAAGGTGTGGTAAATCGCGACTTCTGGCAGGATCGGCCTGCCTTTGTCACCGGCGGGACGGGGCTGGTTGGTTCCTGGTTGGTAAAAAAATTAATTGAAGCTGGTGCCGACGTGATCTGTCTGGTACGTGATTGGGTGCCTCAAAGCGAACTCGTGCGCGCAGGCTATATTGAAAAAGTAAAAGTTGTGCGTGGAGATATTCGTGATCGCGACATTCTTGAACGCGCCCTGGGCGAATTTGAAATCGATACGGTAATTCATCTTGCTGCACAAACCATTGTCACGATCGCAAATCGAAATCCTGTTTCCACCTTTGAGACGAACATCGCTGGTACATGGAATTTGATGGAAGCCTGCCGTAGAAGCCCAAAAGTTAAACAGATTGTAGTTGCGTCTTCCGATAAGGCCTACGGCGACCAGGAGATTTTGCCTTATCACGAAAACACACCTTTACAGGGACAACATCCTTATGATGTCAGTAAATCCGCTGCCGATTTGATTTCTTATACGTATGCCAAAAGCTATGACCTGCCCATTGTCATTACTCGTTGCGGAAATTTCTATGGCGGCGGTGATTTGAATTGGAATCGTATCATCCCTGGCACGATCCGTTCGATCATTCGCAACCAGGGTCCTATTATCCGCTCGGATGGCAAATATATTCGCGATTATTTTTATGTGGAAGATGGCGCCGCGGCTTATATGTTACTGGCTGAACAGCTTGCCGCACGACCAGAGCTCAAGGGCGAGGCTTTTAACTTCTCGAACGAGATTCAAGTGTCAGTACGCGAGGTCGTGGAAAAAATCGTTGAATTGATGAAATCCAGTCTCCAACCAGAAATCCTGAATGAGGCTAATAATGAAATCCGTCATCAGTATTTGAGTGCAGAGAAGGCGCGCAAGTATTTAGATTGGCATCCTATATTTACGTTGGAACAGGGACTTCAAGAAACAATAGATTGGTATAAGGAATTTTTTGAACATGAGCGAGAAAGCTGATCAGCTGCGTGCGCAAATTTTGGATTTAGTGGCCCAATATTCTGTGGAAGCGTTCCCCGCGAAATCGTTTGTGCGAGGCGAGACGCATGTGCCTGTATCGGGCCGCGTATTTGACGGAACGGATATGCAGTTATTGATTGATTCCGGGCTGGATTTCTGGCTGACCACCGGACGATTCGCGGATCAATTCGAAAAAGAGTTCGCGCGCTTTTTCAAGATGCGGCATGCCATTCTTGTGAACTCAGGTTCGTCAGCAAATTTGCTCGCACTTACCTGCCTTACTTCACCAGTATTGGGAGAGCGCCAACTAAAGCCCGGCGATGAAGTGATCACAGTTGCTACTGGCTTTCCTACAACAATCAACCCGATATTTCAAAACAACCTTGTACCTGTGTTCATAGATGTTGATATTCCAACATACAATGTCGATATATCCCTTCTTTCAGCAGCATTCTCAGATAAAACCCGTGCAGTCATGCTTGCGCATACACTCGGAAACCCCTTTAATCTCGAGGCAGTGACTGCATTTTGTAAAGAACACAACTTGTGGCTGATCGAGGATTGTTGTGATGCTGTTGGCGCAACTTATAACGGCCAGCCTGTTGGGAGATTTGGCGATGTCGCCACGGTTAGTTTTTATCCTGCACATCATATTACGATGGGCGAGGGCGGTGCGGTGCTAACCGATAAACCACGGCTTAAGAAATTGATCGAGTCTTTTCGAGATTGGGGCCGCGATTGTTGGTGCGACCCCGGCAAGGATAATACCTGTGGCAAACGTTTTGATTGGCAACTCGGTGAGCTTCCTCATGGTTACGATCATAAATATACATATTCGCATATCGGCTACAACCTGAAGATGACCGATATGCAGGCAGCAGTTGGCGTTTCACAGCTTAAGAAACTTCCGGATTTCATTGAAAGGCGTCGCGAAAATTTTCGCTATCTCAGTGAAAGATTGGGAAGACTGCAAGATCATTTTTTGCTGCCACAGGCCACATCCAATTCAAACCCAAGCTGGTTTGGCTTCCCGATATACGTTCGCCCTGAAGCAAGTTTCACGCGCGATGAGATTGTCCGCTGGCTTGAAGATCATAAAATCGGCACGCGCCTGCTCTTTGGTGGAAACCTGACGCGCCAACCCGCATATCACCACAAAAATTATCGCGTGGTCGGCGATTTGACCCGCGCCGATGAGGTGATGCATCGTGTCTTTTGGATCGGCGTTTACCCCGGCCTTACACAACCCATGCTCGATTATATTTGCGACATGATCATTGAGCTATGCGAGACAGCTGCGTAAAATGCTTAATCCTCTTGCCTCAGACCTTGAGCACATTCTTGACCATACCCGCGACTTGTGGAATGAATTGCGCGGTGCGCGCCTGTTTCTTACAGGTGGGACTGGTTTCTTTGGATGCTGGCTCCTGGAGAGTTTCATCTTTGCGAATAAGCAATTTGGCCTTAACGCATCCGCTTCGGTTCTGACCCGCCGGCCAGATTCTGTTAAACAAGCATTACCTCATCTGATGCTGGATCCCGCCGTAACTTTATTAGAAGGGGATGTGCGAAATTTCAAATTTCCAAAAGGCGAATATTCCCATATCGTTCATGCCGCGACAGATGCAAGCGCGAAGCTGAATAGTGATAACCCGTTATTGATGCTGGATACAATTGTGGAAGGCACGCGCCACATGCTCGATTTTGCAATTCAGTCCAAAACTGAAAAATTCCTACTCACCAGTTCCGGCGCTGTATATGGAAAACAGCCGTGCGAGATGACTCATGTCGCTGAAGATTACAATGGCGCACCGGACCCTCTTGACCCGCGCTCTGCTTATGGGATTGGTAAAAGAGTCGCTGAACAATTATGTGTATTATACGGGAAACAATATAGAATTTCGTCGACGATTGCACGTTGCTTCGCATTTGTTGGCCCATATCTTCCACTTGACGCCCACTTCGCGATTGGCAACTTTATCCAGGACGCGGTCAATGGCGGCCCCATTATTGTCAAGGGAGATGGAACACCTCATCGTTCCTATCTCTACGCGGCCGACCTCACCATCTGGTTATGGACAATTCTTTTGCGAGGGCTCGCAGGGAGCGCCTATAATGTCGGAAATGAGGAAGATGTCACGATCGCAGAAACCGCCCAAATGGTCGCGCGAAGTGTGAGCCCAGATATCCTGGTGGAGATTCGTGGAATTCCGAATCCATCCCTGCCTGTTGAAAGATATGTCCCATCTACGAAAAAAGCGCAGAGGGAATTGGGGTTAAGACATTTGATAATGATTGAAGATGCCATTAGGCGAACTGTTTTGTATCATCAAGGCGTTACGACATGAAAACAAAACGTCCGTGCCCAATTTGCAAGAGTGTTGAAGTAGAGCTTTTACATACCCAGCGGTTTGAACTGCCGGACGGACATCCGCTTTCTGATGAATATGATGTCGTTGTTTGCCTCCACTGCGGGTTTATTTTTGCGGATACCGCGGTTTCACAGGTCGATTATGAAAAATTCTACATGGAACATTCCAAATACGAAGATGTTAAAACCGGGACAGGTGGAATTGAAAACCCGTTTGATTGGAAACGCCAGCAAGAAACGGCAGGTCAGATCTCAGGTTTTTTGCAAAACCCCGAAGCAAAGATCCTGGATGTAGGTTGCGCCAATGGAGGCATGTTAAAGGCGCTGAAAGAAATTGGTTATCATGTATTATGCGGCATTGACCCTTCGCCTAATTGTGTTGAGAATACACGTCAATTGGGAGTGGAAGCATATCAGGGCTCATTGTTCCAACCATTTCATAAAGATAATTATGATTGCGTCATCTTGTCACACACCCTGGAGCATGTGGAGAATGTCGGCGGCGCATTAAATTGGATTCGGGAACATCTTAAACCAGATGGCTTTGTTTTTCTCGAAACCCCAGATGCTTCACGCTACGTGGATTTTAATTACGCACCATTCCAAGACTTCAATACTGAACATATCAATCATTTTTCCCTGACCAGTCTCGAAAACTTGATGTGTTTGCAAGGATTTGAATTGTGTGAAGGCGGCGTAAAGACTTTACAAACAAGTTTGCAGACGCAATATCCGGCAGTTTATGGATTTTGGAGGCGAACTGAAATGCCCTGTGCCGTAGTGAAAGACACCCACTTGCGAAAAAAGTTAGAAGAATATATTCAGCAATCAAAGGTGATCATGGATCAAATCGAGGTTCATTTACAGGCTGCTCTTGCAAAATCGTCTCAGGTCATCGTATGGGGAACGGGCCAATTAGCAATGAAGCTGCTTGTGGAAACATCGCTTGCTCATGCAGACATTCTAGCTTTTGTGGATAATAATCCCATTAATCATGGCAGAATATTGCGGAATGTTCCCATTATTGGACCAAATCAGTTGAATGAATTGAATGTGCCAATCTTAATCACTACACTTCTTCATCATCATGCAATTGCCGAACAAATTCGCAATATGCACATTAAGAACGAAATCATTTTTCTCGGCGAATAAAGCATGAGTGAGAAAATAAGACTGCTTTTGGAAAAACAGCCATTACCGAATATTCCCTTTTGGGAGAATACGCATTCCAAAATATTTATTTACGGGACAGGCGAGATGGCCCAATCTGTATATCGTGTCTTAATAGAAAACGGACTTGTAATTTCAGGTTTTCTTGATCATCGCATACTAGTTAACCCATTTTTGAACGGATTGCCCGTCCTTAATTCTGAAGGCGCTTCTGATGCGATCGTTGTTATAGGTATACATAATCGTGACGCCGAGATTCCTCCCATTTTGGAGCGATTAAGATCAATAGGTGTACGACAAATTATTACGCCTGTTGAATTGTACGATTTTTTTGGTGATGCGTTAGGTATACGCTATTGGTTAACCAAGAGGAATTATTATTTTTCTTACAGAGCGCTTATTGAAGAAGTAAGTTCGATGTGGTCCGATGAAGCCAGCCGCTTGCTTTATGAATCTGTCCTTGAATTTCGTATCAATGGTGATTACTCTCTCCTTCCGGCACCAGACTTGGTTCATCAATATTTTCCATCAGATATTCCTTCATGGAAGACACCGCTTCGGTTTGTAGACTGCGGCGCATTTCATGGCGATACTCTCTTGAGTTTTCAGCAGTCCAATATTTCATTTGAGGCCATCTCAGCCTTTGAGCCAGATGAAAATAATTTTCGTAAACTTGCTCAGTTTATACATGCAAACCGGAAATATTTTCCAGCAGCAAATTTATGGCCATGTGGGGTGTCCTCTTCGACGCGGCAATTGTCATTTGATAAAGACAGGGGCGAAGCTAGCGCAACTTCCCTGTCAGGAAATTCTATGGTCCAGTGTGTTTCACTTGACGAAGCTATTCCATACTTCATGCCCACCTTAATCAAGATGGACATTGAGGGCGCTGAATATGATGCATTGTTGGGAGCCTGTCAAATTATCAACACATATTTACCTGGGCTGGCTGTATCGCTTTATCATCGCCCTGAGCATCTCTGGCAACTCCCAATGCTAGTGGAAGCTATAGCGCCTGGAAAATATAATTATTACATGCGATCCCATGCAATGAGTACTTTTGATACTGTCCTTTATTGTGTCCCAATTCGTGCCGAAAAGACTGTTTGATTTATACAGAGGTTATGTGGATATTCTTGATGTCCTGAAAAGATTGGTAATAAAACTTGGCGTATATCAACTGCTTGAAAAGTGGATAGCCTCTAGCTACAGCGGCGCAGGTATTTATGTTATTTTTATGCACACCCAGGCAGCTAAAAAGCATATATGTTTACGGCTTGAAAAAAAGAACGATGGATTGAAGCTGCTCGTTACCAGAAGCGATAGCTCGGTAAAGATATCAATGCGCCATTTTGCGTACCTACAAGACATTATCAACAATTTTGATTATTACTTCAATGCCGTACAGCCTGAAACCTTGGATAATCGAATAGTGGTGGATTATTCCCTGCCTCGTCAGCATGTCTTGCTGCCATCCGGTGTATCTTTTTTCTTCAGTTCTTTTGCTGAGCCTCTTGAAACAACGGAAATTTATTTGCAGAAAGGTGAACTTAAGAAGGGTGATGTTGTCCTTGATTTGGGCTCTTATTGTGGTTCAACAGTTTGGGGGTTTTCACGGGCAGTTGGTAATAATGGAAAGGTGTATGGTTTAGAACCAGACCCCTTAAATTTTGAAGTTCTTTGTAAAAATATTGAGTATCATCAACTATCGAACGTAGTGGCTATTAATAAAGGGGTATGGTCTGTTAGCGATGTCTTGCTCTTTCAGAGCGAGGGTAATATGGGGTCGGGCATATCAAAAGTCCAGGATCGGGCAGCTAACTTGATTAGCGTTCCGGTTATTTCATTAAGTGATTTTTGCGCCGAATTTAGTATTAGTAGAATTGACTACATCAAAATGGATATCGAAGGCGCAGAGGTTGAGGTTTTGAGGTCTTCGGGCGATATATTAAAAAAATATAAGCCGCGGCTGATCATCGAACCGCATGTAATTCGAATGCGGTTAGTAATTGATGATGTTTGTAAGATATTATCGGAATATGGATATAACACAGAGATTTTGGCACAATCTGATTTGCCTCTGCCTTTAATATATGCATATCCAATTGAAGGCGAGCAATAACTATGCGTGTCTCGGAATATATTGCAAACCGACTTGCCGAATTTGGTGTGCGCTATGTTTTCATGCTGACGGGAGGCGGTTCAATGTTTCTTAATTATGCTATTGGCAAACATCCGCAAATAAAAACCGTCTTCAATCATCATGAGCAGGCTAGCGCAATGGCCGCCGAGGGATACGCCCGAATTGCGGGCAGGCCAGGTGTGGTGAATGTCACAACTGGCCCCGGCGGCATAAACACACTTAACGGTGTCTACGGCGCGTTTACCGATTCCATTCCCATGTTAATTATTTCGGGACAGGTCAAGCGCGAAACCTTTATACGTACGTACGATCTTCCCGATCTTCGTCAACTTGGCGATCAAGAAGTGGATATTGTGTCAATGGTGCGGGGCATTACCAAATATGCCGTTACGGTGACAGATCCTCAAACCATTCGTTACCATCTCGAAAAAGCATGGCACCTTTGTCAAATGGGGAGGCCAGGCCCGTGCTGGCTGGACATTCCTATTGACGTGCAATCAAGCCAAGTTGATGAAGGCCAATTGGAAGGTTTCGCTGCTTTTCTAATTCCCGCACCCGCTCCTGACCATTTACGAGACTCGATAGCTCGAACACTAGCATGCTTAAGAAATGCTCAACGCCCGGTCATCCTTGCTGGGAGCGGTGTGCGTATTTCAGACGAGATTGAATCGTTTCTCGATCTTGCGCATAAACTTGGTATCCCTGTTACAACAGGCTGGACTCATGACATCATCGCCTCTGATGACCCCTTATTCTGCGGTCGCCCTGGAACAATTGGTACTCGCGGCGGGAATTTTGCAGTTCAAAACTCAGACGTTCTTTTTATATTGGGCAGCCGCCTTAATCTACGCCAAACGGGTTATGCTTGGAAATCGTTTGCGCGTGGTGCATACAAAATTTGGGTCGACGTAGACAATGCCGAGCTTAATCGCCCAACTGTTAAACCGGATTTTCCTATCCACGCAGGTTTACATGACTTCTTCATCGAAATGAATATGCAATTAAAAGATTGGGATTCCTCCCGGTTCTCCAATTGGCTCGCGTGGTGCAAAGAGCGTAATCAAAAATACCCCGCCGTTTTACCAAGGCATCGCGAGTTTAACGGGAAGATTAATCCATATAATTTCATGGATGCATTGTTTGAAAACCTTGGTAACGATGATATTGTTGTCACGGGAAATGCGACGGCTTGCATTGTTTCGTTTCAGGTTGGCAAGATCAAACTCGGCCAGCGCTTGTTTTCCAACTCTGGTTCTGCATCCATGGGATATGATTTGCCCGCCTCGATTGGCGCGGCAGTTGCTGGCCAGGGCAAGCAGGTTATTTGTCTCGCTGGAGACGGAAGTCTGCAGCTGAACATTCAGGAATTACAGACAGTTGCCCATTATCAATTGCCGCTTAAGATTTTTGTACTTAACAATGGTGGCTATCTTTCTATCCGTACGTCCCAAAGAGGATTCTTTGGTGAGACTGTGGGCGAAAGCCCAGAGTCAGGCGTTTCGTTTCCCGATACGATCAAATTGGCAAAAGCGTACGGGCTTGTCACATGTCGCCTTGATTCAGCAGATTTTGTTTCTGGTTTGCGCAAGCTTCTCTTAACACCTGGTCCTGTCTTATGTGAAGTAGTCCTTGACCCAGCACAAGGATTTGAGCCGCGCCAATCTTCACGGCAACTTCCTGATGGACGCATTGTGTCGGCTCCGCTTGAGGATATGTTTCCATTTCTGGATCGTAGCGAATTGGCTGAAAACATGCTCATTCCGTTATGGGAAGAGTAAAATAATCCCGTTCATTTTCTTTAACTTTTCTCATAGGAGGTAAATTGATGATTAATCGGGACATTTTTGAGGATTTGTTCGTTCTGGAACTCGCAAATAATCACTGGGGGGATATCAATCGTGGCTTACGGATCGTGAAGGAATTCGGTGCAGTTGTCCGTTATAACAACGTGCGTGCTGCTATTAAACTTCAATTCCGGGATATAGATAATTTCATTCACAAGAAATTTTTGCACCGAGAAGATATTCGCTATATCAAGAAGACTCTCGACACACGCCTGACTCGCGACGAGCTTGCACAATTGGTAGAAGCCGTGCGTCGGGTGGGTTGCGTGCGGCTTGTTACTCCATTTGATGAGAGATCAGTGGATCTATGTTTGGAGCTAGGTGTCGAGATCATAAAAATTGCGAGTTCCGATATTACAGACTGGCCGCTGCTGGAAAAGATCGCCAAAACGCATAAACCCGTTTTGGTTTCCACAGGTGGGTCATCCCTGAAAGATATCGATGATATGGTCACTTTTTTTGACAATCGCAATATTCCGCTTGCCATCAATCATTGTGTTTCCATTTATCCTGCTGAGGATGGTGAACTGCAGCTTAATCAGATAGATTTCCTAAAACATCGCTACCCCGGCCATATAGTTGGTTTGTCAACACATGAATATCATGACTGGCGATCCTCTATGTTGATTGCGTATGGCAAAGGTGCACGTACCTTTGAGCGTCATATTGACATCATGACTGACGAAAAGCCGATTTCACCTTACTGCTCCACGCCTGAACAAATAGGTGAATGGTTTCAAGCCTTCCATAAGGCTCGTGAAATGTGCGGAGCGCCCGGTACCGAAAAAGCGCCATCTTCACAAAAGGAGATTGATTACCTCACAACTTTAGTGCGCGGTGTATATATAAAACGCGACCTTCCGGCCGGGCATATTCTTACTCATGACGATTACTATCTCGCCATTCCATTGCAGAAGGGACAACTTTCCTGTCGCGAGTTACTTAACGATCAGGCGCTTTCTAAAAAAGTCAAAGCTGATGCACCTCTAATGGTTGATGCTGTGGATAGTTTATACAATCGCGACCAGGGTCTTCGGAAGCAGCTATCCAACCGCGGTATGTGATTGGAGTGCTCATGAAGAAAAAGTTCATTAGTATTGTCACCCCTTGTTTTAATGAGGAGCATAATGTGGATGAACTTTACGCGCGCATTCTGCGTGTTATGTCCGGACTGCCTTATCGCTATGAGCACATTTATATTGATAATGCATCCCTGGATGGAACTGCAAAAAAGTTGCGCTCTCTTGCTGCTAAGGATAAACGTGTAAAGGTGATTCTGAACACTCGAAACTTTGGCCATGTCCGTTCGCCAGTATATGGAATTTTGCAGGCGAAAGGGGATGCAGTCATTGCCATGGCCTCGGATTTGCAGGACCCTCCTGAGCGAATTCCAGAATTTTTGCAAAAATGGGAGAAGGGGTACCCAGTTGTCATCGGAATTAAAGAGAAGTCAGAATCTTCTGTTTTGTTTCACTTTCTTCGTACTATCTATTATCGCGTTTTGCGTTCGCTTTCAGATGTGAATCTTATAGAAAATTTTACGGGTTTTGGGCTTTATGACCGAAAAGTAATGAATATCGTTCGGGAAATTGATGATCCATACCCCTATTTTCGTGGTATAGTCGCCGACCTTGGGTTTGAAGTTGCAAAAATAGTTTTTACTCAACCACGACGAAAAAGGGGGGTTAGTAAGAATAATTTTTATACGTTATACGACCTTGCTATGTTGGGTTTAACGAACTATACCAAAGTCCCACTTAGGCTTGCCACCATGTTTGGTTTTCTCGCAGCACTTATTAGTTTCTTGATCGGCCTTGCCTATTTGATTTATAAGCTGATCTTTTGGTTTCAATTTTCTCTAGGTTCAGCTCCCTTGGTGATTGGACTCTTCTTTCTTGGCTCGGTGCAGTTGATGTTTCTCGGTATAGTGGGGGAGTATATTGGAGCGATTTACACGCAGGTGATGAAAAGGCCACTTGTGATTGAAAAGGAGCGCATCAATTTTTAAGGATTTGCTCTCTGAGGCTCGTGATAAACATGAATCGCGCAACCGCCTTGTTTTTTGGATCTCGTTAATTCTCGCAGCAGCTTTGCTTTTTCTTGCCTTACGCGGGATCGATTGGGTAGTGCTCTTTACTTTTCTTCGGGACGCGGACTATTTGTATGTGGCGCTTCTTGTAGTCTGGAGTACTCTCACTTATTTTTTTCGAGCGATGCGTTGGCGCGTTTTACTCAGCTCACAAAAAAATATTTTGCTGATCAATGTGTTTTGGGCAAATATGGCCGGCTATCTTGGCAATAATATTTTGCCTGCACGCGCGGGAGAGTTTATTAGGGCAGCTTATATCGCGCGAAAAGAAGACATCTCATTGGCTTTTGCGTTGGCTACTGGTATTACCGAACGACTGGTGGACCTGGCCACGCTAGTCACGATTGCAGCAGCGTCGCTTTTTTTTGTAGATGCATTTCCAAAGCCCGTGCAGGAGGTACTAAAAGGCTTTTCGGTAGCTGCAGTAGCGGGGGTGGTATTTATCTTTACACTTCCGTTATTTCACAACCTGATCAATCGCTTTTTTTTCAGTTTGCCATTTTTGAATCAGTTACTTAAATCGAAGTTGCGCGAAGTGTTGCGTCAATTCGTCGAAGGTGTAAAGACTATTGCGCGTCTAGAGAGCAGTTTGTCTTTTTTACTTTTCACTGCATTGATCTGGCTAATGGATGGGATCGGAATGGTTGTGCTTGCCCTTTCTTTACATGAGTCACTTACCCTTGCGCAGTCTTTTTTGCTCATTGCATCTCTAGGATTATCAAGTGCAATTCCATCCACCCCGGGTTATGTGGGTGTTTATCAATTTGTAGCAATGACTGTACTCGTGCCTTTCGGGTTTGCCCGCGAATCGGCTTTGGCTTTGATCCTTCTTGTTCAGGCTCTGAATTTAGTGGTAGTTGCGTGCTGTGGTGGTACTGGGCTTTGGGTTGGTTCGCGCGGTATATCTACAATACAAACAAAGAAGACTGAAGGAGAAATGCATGGCTGAAACCAATTTCATGCTTCAGGATATACGTTCAACCTTATTAGGCTGCTCGCTGTTCCCGCTTGTTTTGATCATGCCCGGCTATGTTGTAGGCTGGGCACTGAATTTGTTTGATTTTCGGGCACGATTAGTGCATTCGCGGTTGGCGCTCTCACTTTTGCTTTCTGTTGCAATAAGCCCGGTTCTATTTTATTTATTGGCCAGTTTTCTTTCATTTTCTGCCACGTTTTTAGTAACGGCATTGTTTTTTATGGCATTTGTTGTCCTTGTTATTGTTGACAGACCTGCCTTCCCGTTATTTCATAATAAGGCAATGAAATGGGTTTTTATCTGTGCCATTTTGTGGATTGCCATTGCCTTATTCTTGCTTGTAGATATTCAAATTGGCAGGGAATTATTTTTTAGCGTTGTGTCTTACGATCAAACCACGAGGATCTCCATTGTCGATGCAATGTCACGTACAGGTGTTCCTCCTGTTAATCCATCCTATTACCCCGGCTATCCTGTACAGATGAATTTTCTTTATTTTTTCTGGTACATCCTCAGTAGTATGGTTGATCAGATTGGTGGATCTCAAGTGGATGCACGAGGCGCATTTTTTGCCAGCACGATTTGGTGCGGAATTGCTTTGATGTGCACAATCGCGTTTTATTTGCGAATGCGAATCTCGAAAAATAGCATGAACATTTGGGCCCTGGCATTGATCGGTATTAGCTTACTTACCGTCTCGGGCTTGGATTTCCTACCGGTTTCCTTTGCAATGCGCTATGCGGGTGGGGTGGTGAGCGACATCGAACATTGGAACGAGCAGATCACTGCGTGGTTTGGTTCGCTGTTGTGGGTTCCTCATCACGTGGCAGCTATGATAGCCTGTCTCGTAGGAGTGATGCTGGCGCTTTCTATGCGTGGACAAACTATTAAGCGTCAATACATCCTAATGGTAGTTGCGGGCATTGCGTTTGCTTCCGCGTTTGGGCTTTCAGTCTGGGTAACGTTCGTTTTTGTTCTTTTCTGGGGCGTATGGATTGTTATTCATTTTGTTGGGCAAAAGGACATTAATCTTGTTTTGCCAATGATTTTTGCTGGAATCGTTGCACTTGCCCTTTCCGTTACATTCCTACTAGGTATTTTTTCGAGCGTTGGCGCGGGCGGATCAAGTACCGGATTCCCAATTACTTTTGAAGTGCGCGCGTTCTCCATCGCCGATCAGATCCTGCTGTCGTCTTCGAGAACCGTTCATTCCATTTTGCGATTGATTCTGCTGCCTTTCAATTATTTTTTGGAGCTCGGTTTTTACTTTCTGATAGGCATTCTCTGGCTGCGACAGAAATATAAAGAGGCAAAGGATAATCCTCTGTATGCGATGGAGATGATTTTGTTTTGGGTCGCTTTCTTCGTAGGTACATTCATGCGCTCGACCGTAATAGAAAATAATGACCTTGGCTGGCGTGCATGGCTGCCTGCCCAGTTTATTTTGTTGATCTGGGGCGTGGATATTTTCAGCCAATTCCTTCCATTTACCATTCCGCGTGTTGATCTTTCTGGACGCACAAAACTGAATTTGATAATCCTGGCGGTTTTAGGAATTGCAACAACATTGATGGATGTTGCCCTTTTGCGATCCTCTTATTATCTTGCTCTGGGTCATGAGGTTGGGAATCGCATCTACTCAGCGCGTCAGGCCTATGCCGTTATTAATCAAACCCTGCCTGAAGACGTTGTTGTTCAGTATAACCCTGCAAGTACGATTAATCGCCCGATTGGATTGTACGGAATGCGTCAATCTGCTATATCGGATCGGACTGCGTATGGTATTCCAACAGATATCTATCTGGCAAAAGCCACTGCGGTGCAAAGAATATTTAATTTGCAAAATATTTCAGACTGGCTGATGGTTGATAATCTCTGCAGGGAGCATTTTATTGATGTGTTGGTCATTGTTGATGGCGACAAATTATGGGATAGCCTTAATGTATTGAAGCTGGCCAGGCCCCCACTTTATATGGATAAATATTTTGCTGTTTTTACCTGCGGAACCTATGCTACCTCACAAGTACCTTGAATTCTTCACAAAATTAGCCTGGTTGCATTGGATAATTCAATCTCTCAAAATTGATCGTTTGGCAACAAATAGGCCAGCGGGTATAGAGTATCATCTCCTAGTTATTTGCGATTAGATAAGCTTATAAAGAGCAGCGTGGCAGTTTTCTTCGAGTCGCGTTTTGTTTTTGAACATGGGTTTTCAGATTAAGATCTTGTAAAATAATGCTTCGGCCGCTGTGCATTTTCATATTTCATAAACATAGCTCCAATAAAATAAAGCGCGATTTAACAATGCAAGATTCACTTGATCGCAAAATTGCTTTTCACATGTATGCATCCATTTTCGTGTTGGCCTTGGTTGGGGTGTGTATCAGTTTTCTTTTTTGGGACCTGATGCTGCCGAGGATGGATTTTTATAACGAACTCTGGGCACCAGCTTACCAATTAGTTCATGGACAAAGCCCATATGACACTGCCAGCCTTCATCCAAACCTGCCTGCGGCCTGGCTCCCTATGGTAATCGGTCTTTTCTTTCCATTGGGCTGGCTTTCGGAAGAGTCGTCTTTGGAGTTTTGGTATTTCTTCAACATACTGGAAGTATGTTTGGTCGTGTATATTGCTCAGGGAAAGAATCGGAGCTTATACAATACCGCGGTATTGGCTTTGCTTTGTTTTTTCTTTCCACTTACGCTTAATCACATCAATCTCGGTCAATTCTCAATTACAGTAACGCTATGTTGGATTCTTGCAGCTTATTTCATGGAAGAAGACCAGCGTTGGCTCTCTGCGTTTTGTGCTGCGGTTGCATTATCGAAACCGCATTTGGGGTATCTCTTGCTGCTTGGCTTTAGTTATAAAGATTATCTGCGGGGTGGAATTCGGGAAATGTTGTCTTCCTGGATGAGAATAGTCCTCATGTGCGTGATATTATGCATCCCATTATTTGTGGCATATCCAAACTGGATTCCGGACGCAATCGTTAGTATGGGAAAGAACCCGCCATGGTCATACCCATCGTTATATATTCTTTTTGAAAGGTTTTTTCATGTGTGGGGATATATTCTTTGGGGATTTACGACGTTGACGGTAATCGGAGTCAATTTTTTGCTGTGGAGAAAGCTTCCCATGAAAAACGCTGCTTATTGGAGCCTTGCCCTTGCGCCTATTGTCACCCCTTATGTAGGCAGTTGGGACTTTGTCGTTTTGTTTCCACTTTTAATCTCAACCTATGTAAATGGAGGCTGGAGGCAAAGGACCTTTCTCTTGATTGTATATTTTATTGCATGGTTTGGAATGGCGCGCATACAAATGCTGGCGGTGAGCCACAACCATTATTTTTGGTGGGTGCCTTTGTGGTTTATCGTTTCGATCGCACTGGTTTCGAATTCGAAAGTAAAGCCTGAAGAATAAGAAAAATTTGCTGTTACTTTTTACTGAAAATCATTACCTCCTCTGAACGAAAAACATTCTTGAACTGCGCCGAATTTTCAAGCTCCAGAATCAGCCCGCGAGTTGAATCCGAGTCGTCTTTTATGTTGCAGGTCGTTGTAGGCGAACTGAGGGATATATAAAGGTAATCAAAATTGGAGGCGAAATAACCCGCCTCCTGCAAAATGCAATCCAGCCCTTTTTTGCCGCATGCTTGTAAATTCCGTATGTGAGTGGCATAGTTACTAAAGTTTTTCCCCTTCAGCCATTCATTCCCTTGGAGGGTCGCGAGACTTTGTCGGTTTGCGAGCGCGGGAAACCACTC
>WNFL01125935.1_pt1 | contig 18830 bp, 24 predicted proteins | sample 5400361 | NCBI WGS metagenome assembly WNFL01 (sample SAMN13153351, study PRJNA577476) | soil metagenome | isolation source: 40 cm soil on Douglas fir-dominated hillslope | place: USA:California | collected 2013-09-17
GGTGTAAATAGTCCTTAAGCCACTTTTAGCACGGGCTAGTGACCAACTATAAAGATGTAATCCTACTATATCATTTCCGGAATCACCATTAGGTCCAATAACTAGGATATCATCCTTAAATTGATTTAAAGCTTGAGTTAAAGTCCCTACTTCATCAAGAACTTGAGTGTCATTTGCCAAAGTATTAGGATGCCAAATAACAATCATGTAATCGTTTGTGAAATGAGATATACCAGCCTGTTCCTTAACTTCCTTTAAGTCAAGATCAGGAAGGTTATCTATTCCGGGATATCCAACTGTCTTCACACGCCATGGTTCTTCACCTAATTGTATAATTCTTTTAGCTGCATCTTCATTAGTTGGGAAATGTAGACTTGCCAATTTTGTAATTGCGTGTCGCATAGAATCATCTTGAGAACCTTCGGTAATGTCACCGCCTGACAGATGGCAAATAGGAACTTTCATTAGAAAAAGTTCAGTAACTGCCTTGAGAACTTCAAATCTATCACCAAGAACTACTGCCATGTCAAATAAATCAGGAACATCCTTAAGACTAGACGGTAAGTGCCTCATAACGGCTTGTTGTCCGTATTTTATAAGGGCAGAATGAACATGATCCAGTCCGCCGTAGTCAGCACGGCTACCTGAAATTACTAGAACTCTCATATTTAAATCACCTTAGGGGCTGGTACATAGATTAACGGTTCACTCTGCGTCAGCGGTACTCTCGTTGATGACGGTTCACTCCATAGATACGGTACTCTCCCTGGATACGGTTCACTCTCTATATACCAGCCCCTGAAGGCAAACATACTGCCCGATTGAAGAAGTTCAAGGCTTTAGGCATTTGCCCCTCTTGAGCATTATACTGATAACTGTATAATCCACCTAGGGAATATTTATAGAATGGTAGAAGATGAAGAGGAGTGAAAGAAGCCCGAGCTCGAATCCCCCTACTATATAGTTTTTCAAGCAATTCGTCTCGGTTGTCAATTAAAATTGTAGTCAACCAGTAATTTGGCTCGCATTCAATCGGTGGTTCTACAAATTCTACCATTCCTTTAAGGGCTTTTCTATACTTTAAAGCCAAACCTTGTTTTAGGGCCAATGTCTTCTTTATTTCATTAGCCTGAGTAAGTCCTAAAGCTGCATTTATGGAGCCCATCCTATAGTTGTAGGCACAACTCTCATGCTCTACCAGCCACTGGTGAGGTTTTCTGGCTGTTGAAGCTAATTGCTTCGCATCATAATGAATATTGCAACTGTTCGTAATGACTGCACCACCTCCACTCGTAGCAATGATCTTATTGTTATTAAAACTAAAAGTCCCAACCCAGCCAAATGTGCCTACATGCTTGCCATTTATCTTAGTTCCTAAGGCTTGTGAGGCATCTTCAATAACTATTAATCCAAATTCTTTGGCTACAGTACAAATTCCTACTATATCAGCGGGATAACCAAGTAAATGTACGACAATGATAGCAGTTAATCTCTGATGATCTTTATTAATCCTACCTTTTCCATCATCTGCTGGCTTAGTATTCTGCTCAAGATACTCTTTCAAATGGACAGGGTCTATAGTTGGGGCACCATCAATAAAATGTGGAACTGCTCCTGCATGGGATACTGCATTGGCAGTTGCTACGAAAGTGCTAGTTGGGACTATAACTTCGTCTCTATGTTTAACGCCGGCAGCAAGTAGGGCAACATGCAATGCTGCTGTACCTGTATTAGTTGCGAGAACATACTCAGCCCCAGTGAACTTACCTAGCCATTCTTCAAATTGTTCTACCTGTCTGTATTTTTCAATACCATACGCAAGACAATTGGCTATTTCCACTGTTGCTTTCTTCTTATTGACGAACGGCTCGTGATGTTCAATAGGTCGTCTTTTTGGTAGGACTGATTCTATAGCTTCTATGATGTCATCAGTTGTAGTTGATGGGGGGCCATCATAAAAGGAATCCCATCTATCTTCGTGAGACGACTTAAACAGCATATCCATCATATTACCCGTATTTAAGGGCTTCTTCTAACATTGTAGGATTGTGCATTCCATTCTTAATAAGCATATTGGCTAGTTCTAAATCCCATGCAGTATCAATATCTAAGCTTCTTTCTTTAGGCATTTTATACCCATAGAAGAATCCTGAATACCAATCATGCCCATTTCTTAATGCTTCACCAGTTATCCAATAAATAGCTCCATTCTCAACCACAATATCAGGTAGAAATTCTAATCTATTTGCAAACCTCATTCTAAATGCTAAATCCTTAGCACCTTCTATCACCGAAGTAACAGCATCGGCGTTATGACTAATCAATAATTCCAATGAATCTTTAATATCGTCTACATTAAGAAATGGTGAGGTTGGCTGCAAGGTTGCTACAACATCAGCCCCAACCTTTTCGAAGACATCTAAAATAACAGGTAGTGTTGCAGTGTCGTCCCTAGCTAGTTCATTAGGTCTTTTCCACCAATACTTACCTGCTACGGCACCTATTTCTGGGTCTTCAGTCGATACCCATAAATCAGTGAATATCCCTGATTCTATTGCGGTATCTAATGTCCATTTTAGTAGGGGTTTACCACCTAGATCGGCTAGATTTTTTCTTGGAAATCTTTTGCTTCCACCACGTGCTGGTATGACCCCTAGAATTTTCATTTTCCACCATAAGGTTTTGCCAAAAAACCACCACTGTAATCGAATTGTTGATTTCTTGGTCTGTCCTCAGTATGCCACGGGTATGTCAGTCTTCTTGGATCTTGTGAAGTTGAATATATATATCTTTCCGCAACATTTCTAGCCTCTGTTTCAGCAGGGAGGCGTTTATACATCTCAAATGCAACATTAGGTCTTCTAGAATATTTTAATGCCCTAGCAATATCAGTTTTAAACTGACCCGTAACATCAGTCGGCATTGTATTAATTAAATCCCTAAATCCTTTAGCCTTAGCATAAGGAAGTTCACCTATCCAAGAAGGGTTAGCCCCCATTTCAGTACCTTCCTGATAAGAAACATTATGTTGCAACTCATGTATTAAAGTTTTTAATTGATCCCTTTCAAGCCCTGTTTTACTAGCCTCACCACCTACAGTAATCCTAAATGGCGGTGGTGAATATTCATACATCCCCTCCCTTCCATGAGAGTACATTGGATCAACTGTTACAGTTGTTCCTTTCAATTGGGGATATGCTTTAAATAATTCTGGATGCTCAATAAATTGGTCAGTAGTAGCCTTATCCATCCCTCCTTGTGCTTGTATAGGTTTAGGCTTCATTCCTATATCAGGTATCTCAAATCTAGGACTACCAGCCCCTGATTTAAACCACCCAGTCGCATCATGAATCTGTTCAGGTGTATATTTGTTCCCTTGCCCCCACATAGCTTCTGCCAGGTTTAGATTTTTTAGATTGGCTGTCCTAGCCAACGGCCCAGCCATAATCCCAGTTAAGTTACCTGTAGTAGGTAAGTTCTCAGGGTGTTTAAGTATATCTTCTAAACCTGACTTAACTTTTTCCCCTTGGCTAGTTATCCAATCAGTTATTGCACCTTCATGTCTTTGAGGGAAAAATTGCTTGTTGCTAAATTGAACAGGTTGTTTCAATGCATCAATTATATCTTGATTATCTTCAGTATCGGCCATCAGCGTGGCCCACCAGGGTGTTTTGCTGCAATATAATTTGCAGCGGCTGCTTCCATTGCATCTACTTGTTCTTGACGTTTCTTAGCCAAGGCCGATTGTTTTGGGTCAAATAAAGCTCTAGCCGTTTGTTCAAGTTTAAGTGCAGGCCCCTGCTGTTCCTTAGGCAATTTTGCCGTGGCTTCATAATAAGCCTTATTAGGATCACCCATCTTAGATTGCATCAAATGCCTGACTAATAATTCCTCATCATCAGGCATAAACTCAGGTTTCCAAAAAGGTGACTCTTTAAGCTTTTGAACTCCCCTATGAATGGATTCATGAACTAATGTTGAAGGGGATAAAGCATTGACATAACCTTCATCTTGCTCAGGTAGGTAATATCCAAGAAGATTTACTGTCTTTGGATCACGCCCTAGCTCAATTGCCATTTTATTTGAATTAAAGCCTAGTTTGGCTAAGGCACTATTTTCAGATGCCAATGCAGCCTTAGCATAAAGATTTTCCATGGGGGCCAGACTAGACCCAACCCTATCTAAAGGAATATTACTCCCAATAGTTGTAGCCGGTACAGGTATTGGTGATCCCATTTTACCTTGTAATGCAGCATTGGGATCGCCAGTCAAGAACCTAGCACTCTTACCTTCAAATTCAGGTGCCCAAGGTTGACCATAACTCCAGTCATTCTTTTTAGCGAAATCTACATCTTCATCTGTAGGGTATTGTGTAGGCTGGGAAGCGGGATAGGTCTGGCCTTTTGGGTCACCAGTAAATTTGTTCTTTAGCCAGCTTAGTACTGAGGGAAGTTGAGCTTCGTCCATTATATTCCCAATGATTTATCAACAACTTCAAGCAAAAGCTGAGCATATCTATACGCATCATCATAGTTCATTTTAACTTCAGATAATAAATGACCATCTTCTGAAAAATGCTCGATGCAAATTACATCGTCTGCTTTTATATAACTAATTCTGCTCTTCCAACAGTCTGTAGCTGCGTTTGCGTTTGGGTTTAACATCTGAAACGTCCAACGCTGGGGATTGCCGGTATCGCTTCTTTTCACACCAAACTGCTATGCGACGCAGTTTTCCATTCCTATAGAACGTTTGAAACCACCATTCCCCTTTAGAGGGGGGTTCTTCTGAGAGTTTATGGGGTTTTAATTTTTTGGTCATCAAATGTTAGATAACCCCATATTATCACTCGGTGAATGCGGTACTCTCCTTAGAGGCGGTTCACTCAATGTTCTCGGTACTCTCGGCGTTTTCGGTTACTATTTGATTATACACAGTCTGATAAACATAAACAGGCTCTAAATCCCTAGAAAACCCTCTTTTAAACATAAGTAAAGGATCTTCACTTTTATCAGTAATACCCCCACCTAAGTATAAATACCTAATTCCTACCTTTTTAATAAACTCACAAGCTGCAAGAACCAACATATGATTGATCCCCATTGTATTTAATCGGTTATAAGAACCTGCAAAATGGTAATAGGCCACTGGATACTGATGAGAGTAAGCAATTAAACACCCAGATTCAATTTTTCCATTAAATTCTGCCATCATCAGGCACGGGTTAACAAACCTAACGAAAACTTCAAACCATTTAGGTGAAAAACGCCAATGATCCTTGGCTTCTACCCTATCCATTGTAAAATTATACATATCTATGAATTGATTTATATTATCTAATGAATAATTCTTGATAGTGACACCAGCAGCTTGCGCTTTGTTCGCTAATCGTCTGGATGTTCCTCTTACTTTTTGATTATTTAAATCAACAATAACTGAATCTTTCCTTAATTCAGGGGTAATTCCACTAGAACTTAGCAATCTAAGCTGTTCTTTTGCTAAAAATGGCACCAATGTTGTGTATTTTGACTTAAATCCGTGCTTTTCAGCCCATTCTCGTAGAGATTCGGTGTGTTCCCGTGAACTGATCAGGTCAACCGACCCCATCGGGCCCCCGTGAACTGATCAGGTCAACCGACCCCATCGGGCCTCCGAAATTGTACGGGTTCTTTATACAATCGCCTTCAGGGGTCGACAATATGGGTTCTACAATATACCCATCTTGATTTGTTGTCAACGCAAGGAAAGCTTTATATTTATCTGCTGCAATATAAGAAGCACACATACGCTGATCGAAATGTAGATCACGCCTATTAGGCCCTAGGCCCATAACGGATGACACCCACTCGGTGTCTCCAATATTTAGCATTCTAAACATAATCTACTTATACTGTTCTATGCGCCTTTAATTCCTATCCATTGTGTTTGAGTTATCGGATAGCAAGTCAGAGACGTATGAATACCCAAAGTAGTTGAAGAAGTATTGCTTCCACTCACACTAATGACCACACTAGTTGAGCAAAAAATGGTAAAGGTCGTAGTCCCTTGATTGTTAATTGTAAAACAATCCCCAATTAAGGCACCACCATCGCCACCTATAGGTGGAAGTGAAAGTGCCTTAGTCCCATCTGAATCGGAGCAGCTTACAAGGTATTGAGCACCATCAATTCTATTTGCAGAAGCAAATGCAGAACCTGACGATGATATTGTCAAAGGCCCCGTACCAGCGTTTGCTGTCCGGTAAGCCTGAAGGGGGTTGACCCCTAATCCTGTAAGGTCAGTTGCTAGCATAATTAGCTCCCACGAACTCCGATCCACTGGGTTGTGGAAATCGGATAACAAGTTAGTGTTGTATGGGTTTGAAGGGCCGTAACATTCGTATTAGACGCTGCAACACTGATTGCAACACCCGATGAAACAAATATTTTAAGGGTGGCAGACGAAGCATTGTTGATAACAAAATCATCACCTAAGAATGCCCCATTATCAGTGCCAACCGTAGGAAGTGCTACGCCATAAGCTGTATTAGTAGTTCCATTGGAAATAGTAACAAGGAATTGAGTGCATTGAATTTTTGATGAGCTAGCAAAACTGGCAGCCCCAGAAATCCCATTCATAGTAACAGGACCAACCCCTGCTGAAGCAGTCCTAGCCGCAAGTAAAGGTGATAAACCAAGACCAATTAAATCTGATGCAAGGGCCATCGTTTAACTCCTTTATCACTTTAAGTTGTATTATGAACCCTTTACAGCTATCCATTGTGTAGTGCTGACCGGATAACAAGCCATCGTAGTGTGAGATGCCAAAGTTGTACTGACTTGATTGGACCCACCAACACTAATGCTTACACCAGTTGATAAGAAGACATTTAGTGAACCAGCAGCGTTATTTATAACAAAATCGTCCCCAATTAAAGCACCATTATCACCGCCTACAGGGGGGAGCGCAACTGATCCATTGGCGGTATTACTTATAAGGAACTGAGTGCAACCAATCTTAGTTGCGGTGGCAAAGCTAGTCCCTACAGATGCAACACTAATGGGGCCAGTCCCTGCTGTAGCCGTTCGTGCAGCTAAAAGGGGTGACACGCCAATCCCCATCAAATCAGATGCCAGTGCCATAGTTTCAATCCTTGTCTTCCCGATTTATACCAGATACTGGTGGATTGTCAATCGGATCGTACTGTTCCGGGTATGTACTCTGATGCATATATCTCATCAGGCCATTACCATGAACATATATTTTCAAGCCCGACTGATTTGCTTCACAGAATCTTAAAAACTCATGTGTCATAAATGATAACGACGGATTTGTGTGAAACCTTTTATAAGGCATCCCATTGCCACCAGCAATGATATCCATTGTGGTTTCACCTGAATAAGAATGATAGCCTTCGTAATGACTCATATTACCTTCATAAGACCCATCACAACCAAAAAGTTCAAATTTTCTAAACCCAAGTATAATTGCAACGTTTACTGATCTAAAAAAAGTGACATGCCCACCACCAACCATAAATTCACCGGGGAATAATTTAGCGATCAACGCTTGATATTCAGGGGGTTCGTCAAAACAATGCCAAAGAACCCTATGGTAACTTTCCATTGCCTTGAACAGGCTTTCAGGAGAATGAGAACAAATGTAATAGTAGACATCTTTGTGTGGTGAACCACCTAAGGTCTGTTCTGGTTTTTCAATATCTATTTCAAACATGACTTGGATATTAGGAATAATACCCTGCTCAAGCAACCAGTTGTGTGCCCCATTAAGGGGTATGACTATATTAAATTCGTTTGATTTTATTGCCTTAATTTGTTCCTTAAAGTTGACTATTGATGGTGAGGCCCCAATAATAGCAGCCACACCATCATGAGGTTCTAGTTGAGGTAAATGAGGAATCTTCAGTTTTGAAGCGTAGTGTAAACGCCCAGACCGCTCCTGCCACGTATCCTTCCATGTCCTCTCACCAATATCGGTCTTATAATAGATAGGGCCACGATCTATAGCTTTAATTTCTTCTGGTAAAAGTTCTTTATTCATACATACATACCTGGATAGGTTTGACGGTGTGACCATGGAAGCAGCCCGTCCCCGTGAACTCTCATAGTAAAAAATCCATGGTTCACTCGGCAATATTCTTTGAATTCTTCGTGCTGCAAAGCAAGGGGGCCTATTGTCCTAAACCTTTTTACTTCATGTGTTTGATCATTCTTCGCATAAATATAAATACCATCTACCTCAGCATCCATAACGGTCTCATATCCTTTAACATGGGTGGCTTCACTATCATCTGGGAAACTACTATCACACCCAAAAATTTCAAAGTCACGATACCCTAAAAACATAGCCACTGTTAATGTCCGTGTAAATGTACCTATACCTCCACCACACATAGAGGAATTAGGAAATAATTCCTCCTTAATCATACGTTCAGGATCTGAATTAGGAAGTGAATGCCATAAAACCCGTTTAAAATCTTTTAATTGGTCAAACGTTCTTGGGTCACAATGAGAACAGATGTAGTAATCAACATCTTTGTGAGCACTTTTTAAAACTGTATCAGGTTCTATATCTATTTCGAAGAAAACAGTACCATTTGGGATGATACCATTTTTAATAAGCCATGTGTGAGTCCAGTTAATTGAAAAAATATAGTTCCGTGGGTTTTTAGATAGTTCTTTTATCTCATCAAGATAACTAACAACTGCTGGTGATCCACCTACAATAATGGCAGTCCCCCGTCTTGGTAAAAGTGCTTGGGTTAATTCTGGTAATTTTAAACTGTGCGCATATCGCATATGCTCAGCAGCATCGTTTGTCTGATCCCAGATTTTCCCATCTTCTTTAGTTGGTTTAACTATCTTTATACGAAGAGGAAGTTTTACATTTGTACCTTTCCCATCATCAAAAATTAAAGCATCCTCAACTTTAGGCTCACCCGAATAGAGGGGGTGTAGGGTTCCATTGTTAGGTTCTGACATCATCAGTACTTTCCGTAGGGAGGTCTTCGCCCTAAGTTAGGACGAGAACGTTCAGTTATTATTTCCACTCACCTGAAGATCGCCTACAAAATAATTGCAAAATTCACGTCCATTTGGGCCTATTGCACACGATAAGTGCGGTTCAACTCTACCTGTAAAACCTTCAAACATTTTACCAATATCCTCTTGAGTTGAAATACGTACAGGCGCTCCCATGTCAAAGGTCATTGAGTATGGCTCCGCCGCAGTCTTCACATACCATCGTCCATCTGGCTTTAACCACTTCTTTGATTTTTTTATAAACTCTATTACCAACTCAAGTGGGTAAGCCTGAAGACTACAATTATCTATAATACAATCAAATGTTTCGGCTTGGAAATCCAATTCAAATATATTAGCGACTATTGCTTCGACATTTTTATGCTTATTTTCAGTCAGAATTGACCTCAACTTATTGATGGCTCTAGTTGATATGTCAACTGCTACAACCTTATTTCCCATTTCAACAATAAAATGAGTATTCCCACCGTGCCCACAGCCAATATCAAGAAATGATGCTTCTTTGTCTTTATAATTTTTATTGTAAAAGTCAACGAACTGAACAATAGGTTTAGGCCTAGGATATCCCTCTCTTGAGATTCGCTCCCAAATCTTTTCCCAAAATGGTTCCTTTAGTGATATCATCTTTTAGAACTTTATACCCCCCGTATAAATATAGCATTGAAAGCCCAAGATGATAAATCTGGAGTAACAAGTTGCTGAATTTGGTCATTTACTGAAATTATTATCTCAAAATAGCCAGCCGAATTAAATTGCTCATTACCCCCCGAAAATTGATTACTTTGAAGCCAAATGAGTTTATCACCAACTCTTAGCCCTGATACGCTGATAGCGCCACCACCAATTCCACTGTGTCCATTAAATACAGCACTTACAATGATTTCTTTTTTAGATAAAGTGACAGTACCCGATGCAGGCGGCGGGGCGGCACTAATGTTAGTTCCAACATAAGCCCAATCAACAGAACCACCAAAGCAACTAACATTCATAGTTGCTGGAGACGAACCATTTAATTCATAATTAAGACTAGAATCTATAAGCCCATCGGTTGAATATATTTCGATATTATTTGTACTTCCGTAAAGGCCTGCTCCTGTAGCAACACTTGTACCTACAACTGCATCAGTTATGGAGGTAGGAACATCAACCGATAAGATTGAATTCGTTGTTGTTGAAACTCCCTTACTAATATTAGTAAAATTGAATGTTGTATCTCCACCAATTTGATTGGCACCTGTGAACGAAGCCCCTGCTCCCTTTACTATTTGCACTGGGTTCGTCCAGGATACTGACAATATTTTATTCCCACTTCCAGGAGCCACTAAACCCCATAATTGGGACAGGCCATTTCCTGAATTATTAAGCGACTGAACAACCAAGGAAAGGGGTTGATTTGCCCCTATGGCATCCCAAACAACGCTGATGTTTGTTGGTGAACCATAACCAAAATTAAGGGAATAAACAAGAACTCTATTAGCCTCATTCCCTACAGTAAGGGAATTATCAGTAAGAGATGTTATGCTTTGACCAATACCACCTACATCAACCTCACTTGACTTAGCATCGAATGCAACGGCCATATTTTATTTCCCTTCACTAGACAATCTATGATTTAACTCAGAAACTACTTTTAACACAACTGAACTCCAATCACCACGACTTTTTTGCCTGAAGATCCGCATGCTTGGGTACCATGGTGAAGCTGTATTCCAAAACGCATCTTTATACTCACCCAAAAATTGAAAGCTGGTAAGATATTTATGCATCATCAACCATGTGGGTTTCCCCATAGCACCAGCCAAGTGAGCCACACTTGTATCAATGGAAATAACCAAATCTAAGTTTTCTACTAGAGCTGCTGTTTCTGCCCAAATAAAACTTTCACCGTCTAGAGGACTAGCAATTATATTATTATTAGCAGTTCTGGCTGCTCCACCTTGTAATGATACAAACATTGATGGATTTATATCAATGATTGGTTTCAGTAGGTCGAACGAAATTGACTTATTGAAAGAATAACTTTGATTCCTCACACCATGATCCCAATTAACTGCACCAGTCGACCAGACAATACCAATCTTACCCTTATAAGCCCTATATTTCTCGACCAATTCAGGGTCAGCCTTAATATAAGGACCATACCAAGGGACTGTATCTATATCGGTTTGAAATATGAATGGCAAATCTACAATTGCCAGATGATAATCAAAATCTGGTATGCCAAATGTACCTGGAAAGTCACTGGCTAGCGGTATAACTTCTAGATTAGGGAAACTGTCCTGAACAAGTTTGAACGCGCCATCCCTCGCTTCATACCTTACTACATAACCCTTTGAAGCAAGCAGGGGTAAATAACGCAGAAGCAATAAATTATCACCTTCACCAGCGTCAGGATGAACATGGACTATTGCTGGTGGTGGCTGCATAACGAACATCTGCTTCAAGGGCTTAGTAAAACGCCTCATGGAACCATATAATGGCCCAAATGACGTATTCTCAAGCCGTGCCCTAAATACAGCCTGCCAACCTTCCCTGAACCGCCCAACCGAAAACAACGAAAGTGAAAGAAAATACAAAACCATAGAATTATCTTGACATCCATGATTTATGGCTTCTTCAAATAGCTTTATAGCCCCTTCATGATCACCACAATTTGACAGAATCATCCCTTTGCAAACAAACGTATCACCTAATGATTCGTTACGCGAAATAACTATATCACATAAAGTTTCTGCTTCTTCATACTGTTCAGTTTTGACAAGAAATGTGGCTTTGGTAAGCAGCGAAAAAGTCGATTTGTCACTTTTTTCTATGAATTTGCTGTAGGCAGCTAAACTTGCATTAGCGTTATTTAGTTCTGCTTCAATTTGACCAAGCACACACCATACAATAGGATTATCAGGAGCTATTTCACTAATGCGTATGGCTTCTGACCTTGCTACTGACAACCATCCTAAAGGCTTCATTGCCTTAATTATCATCTCAAGCCGATAATCAATATTATCAGGGTCAGCCGCAGATGCACGTTGGAACCAATCATATGCTGTTCCATACCTACTAGAAGCTGACGCTGCCCTTCCAAAATAGGCACAAGCCTCACCGTAAATTCTATTTTCCTTATTATTTGACGGTGTCTTAACCCCAATATAGATCCTCTTATAAAGAGGGTAAGCTTCAATCCATTTACCATTTTCTATAAGGGCTTTAGCCCTTATAAGTAAATGCTCAGGGGATTTGTCATCTTGAGTTCTAATCCCTGGGAATCCAAGCCAGCCTGATTGATATCCTGAAAACGCTAGTGGGACACCAAGTTCCCCTGCATATCTACTGACAAGTGAACCTTTACCACCCACAACATAACTTTCCTCTTCATCTACTGCAACAGGGCTATCATCAACTACTACTAACGTATCTGGTGTGAGTTTTGGGAAGATAGCCTTCAATTCATTATAATGATGGGCCTGAGATTCTGTTGCCACATACCACTCAAAGTCCCATGAATCTAAGTAAACAAGATGAGGTGTTGGATATCGATCGTCATTGGCAAAATTCCTCAGAAGCTCAACACTGTCGCCACAAGAAATTTGACTGTTTTTACCCATTAATTTCTCAGCGTGTTGAACCCGCTCAAGCCCTATATCGACTGACCAGAAGTGACCGCCGTTAAAGGACACATATTTGTCGAATAAAATGGTCGAACAGCCATCACCGGCCCAAGCCTCATCAATCCAACCTTCAGCAAACCTAATACAGCCAGTCTCAATAATTATAGGGTCTTTAAATTTATCTAGGTGCTCAAACATCTTTCTAAATGTTATACGTCTATTTCCTAATTTGGGATCAGCATAATTATTAAACCACTGCCAGAACTCATTCATATGCCACCTACTACGAACCCTAACAGACCATCACCATGAATCCTAATATACAAATCTTTGTGTTCCTTGTAATGCTTCATAAAATCAATTGTTTGAAGTAGTAGGGTATTATTAAGACAGTATCTTCGCAATTCATTAGACTTACCACTTGCCCAAAGGTAAAACCTGCTTTCTGGATCATATTCCTCATACTCATTTACATAACCTGAGCCTGAGATGGGAAACGAACAATCAATTCCATATATTTCATAATTAGTGAAGCCCAATGCCTGTCCTATGCCAAAAGATTTAAGAAATGAAGTCGGACCAACGCCCACAAAAGGTTCATTGGGAAATGATAAAGATATTAATTGATGGTAATCCCCACTGGGGCCATTAGGAACTTCAGTATGCCACAGAACACATTTATAATCCTTTAATTGCTTGAATATATTTTCATCACACATAGAACATACATAATATGTTACATCTCTATGCGGTTGCCCCCCTAATGACTGCTCTATTAAATTTATATCCCTTTCATAAAAAACATGAATATCAGGAATTATGTTCCTTTTAATAAGGAATTCATGTGTTCTATTAATGGAGCATACGGTATTATCTACACTATTTCTTATATCAAATAGTTCATCCATAAACCCATAAAGAGTAGGGCCAGCCCCCACTATCACAAAATTCTTATTGTGCCGAGGCTGAGTAATCAGATGTTTGATGGGCAAATTTGCTGAATATTCTATTCTTGGAGTACCCAGAGCCCTTATTGAGACGGGTTCACCATCAATCTTAATTGTTATGGGATATAATGTAGTTATATTGTCGCCGGATGTTCCCTCAACAAATAAAAAATTACACTGTATACCCACGTTACTTACTCACTTTCGTATGTATTTTCTAAGTTCTAATCTCACATCTGAAATATAGATTGGCACTACTTCAACCTTCTCAAGGTCACACCATTTATCAATCATAGGTAAGATTTCTTTCTCATCATTATAAACAAATACATCATCAGAATCTTTGAACTTAAAATGAATACACCTGACATTCAAATCCAATAGCCAGAAAATTCCCCCTATTTTCATAGCCTTCATCAACATATCTATGATTTCTTCAACTTCATAAATATGTTGAAAAGCCCATATTGAGACTAATCCTGATATCTCCAGACCCTCATCAATCAATACCTTAAATATCTCGGGATTGACAGCACAAAAGCCATCCCTGCTTACATAAACTTCAGCTTGAAGCCTCATAGTTTGGGAAAAATCAACTCCAATAACTGGATTTTTTATTTCTTTGGCTATCCTGCCTATGCCACATCCATAATCAACCACAAGTTCCTGTTCATTATTAAATTTGATATGTTTGATAAGCCATTCTGTTTCTAGTTTCCATCTTTCATCTACATTCAAACCACCATAATAGCCCAAAATAATCTTCTTAGCATCTTCAATATTGTTACTATGGAAATAATTGTGGTCATAAATTGCATCTACCATACTCATCCCTTAAACCACATAGATAAAGGGGCTTTTTTAAAGCCCCCTTATCATAAATCTTACCAGAACACCTGACCCGATAGGGGGGTACCAGCCAAAGCTGAGGTTGAAACGAAGGTTCGTGGGTTGTTCATTGAAACAACCGGACCAATCGTAAACCCAGTCGCTGACTGTATGCCCACTTGAGGCACAACTGACGACGGTATGGACACTGAGATAGAACTGATCAAGTTAAACCCAGCGAAGGCAACCGATGCGAGTGTTGAAGAAGAAACACTCGGTGCTGTGGTCAACATGCCAGCTGATGTAGTTGTGTAAAGGATAACTGATGCACTAGGAGCCAAGGTGGCAAAGCTAGACGATTGGCTACAAGGGACGAATTGACCCTTTGTCAAAGCCCAGAACATAGCGGCTGCTGGGATGAAGCTGACTGACTGCTTTAGTATCAACCCAGTCGATGCTATTGCCATGTTGGCATTACCAACAGTAGCAGCAGTCTGAGTAGCATTGGTTGTCGTGATAGAATTCGCCATATACGGATTGACAGCAGTACCTGCTGTCAAAAGGACGAAATCCGACAAGCTAATCGATGTGCTGGCTTGCACAAAGATAAATTCAGATCCATCCGATCCGAAGGCACGTGTGCCTGGAACAAATGGAGGCGCTGGTAATTCAGGGGTGACTGATCCGCCAGCTGTAGAAATATTGGTGTAATAGACTGTTGGGTCTATGCCCAACATATTGAGCGTTTGGTAGAAGACAGGTTGGGACATAGTGACCACCGCTTAGTTAAACGTTAAGTTTTGTTGGTTCATTACTTAGCGATGATCTACGGGGCTATTCCCCATAACAGATCATTCACTGTCTATCACAATCATCAATTCCTGTCGAGTCCCAAGGTGGACTTGGTATAGTAATGCCTACAAACTGACATTTTGATTGTGTCTCATATGAATTAGCAATTTCGCTTTCCCTTATTACTTCTTTCTTAATTTCAGAAAAATTATTGCCTAGGGTAACCGCAGTTTGCGTACCAGAATCAGGCTTACCTCTATTCATCATTAGAGCTTTACGCCAATTCATTCTGGCCATTTCGGTCTCCCTATGTCAAGCAGCTATTGATATTCGGTTGCTGTTAATTCGATTAATTATGGTTTTTACCCAACCGTGCTCATGATCCGAAAGCTTACGGGCAAAAATTGGTTGAAGTTTTATCTCAACTGGTAGTTCTTTTTTCCCTATTTTTACATCTGAAATAAGACTATCAAGTGAGTTATCGTCATATAACTCACTTTGCATAGCTGCATCAAATTCAGATAGCCAATCCTTATGTGCCTGAGCCGCACAATCTGAATCCGTACTTGGCTCCAAGAATTTCTCAAGGAAATCCGTCAATGATCCCCCTCTTGCCACAAGTTGCTTAAAAAATTCCTTGTGGAGACCATTAATAAATATAGCGTGAAATAGGGCATTCATTGCCCTAAAGAACTTATAATCATCAAAATTGAACGTATTTGAAGAAATTACCACTTCCTCTGATTCTACACAGAGGGTGTTATCTACCCAAGATGAATTACCATGCATCAATCGTCGCTTAGTTTCAAGGGAATGTTGCTCACGGTAGGACTTTCGGTTCATCTCAATGCCATCAAATATAATAAGATTATAACAAAGGATAGAATCAAACCCTAATTTGGCACATTTATCTAATAACGCCTTAAAACTTGCCCTTGTTTCCATAGGCAACCCAAATATTAACTCGGTGCTGGTTTTAAGCCCTAAATCATGTGCCCATGAGACCGCCGACGTGATCTGTACATCAGTTAAATTGCGCCGCTTGATAGCCTTAAGGGTTTCAGGGTTTTCCGACTGTAATGACAGCGTAACGCCGTGGTAAACCATACCACTAGTTACCTCATGTACATCACGGGCAATCTGAGTAAAACGCTTATCGTTATAAAAAAATATCTGTTTAGGGTAGTCATAAGCATCACTTGTTTGCCTGATAAATTTGGCCACCTCCTTATCACGGTCTAAAATACCGAAATTCTCATCAACAATATGAAGAACATGATCTTTTCTATCATTAAATCGCTTACCTATATAGATTAGTTCTTCTTTAACCTGATCTAAATCAAAAGCCCGCAATTTTCCCCTACTTTTACCACTCACACAAAAAGAACAGGTATAGGGACATAATCGTGAAGTCTGGATCATTGGCTGAAAAGGGCCAGTTAAAAATGGATCCAATGTGCCATCGAGATAAGGTGAAGGGACAGCATCAAGATCAGTCTTCAACCCCATTGATATTGAAATTTCGCTGCCACTTAGCATTCCTGCCACTACTGAAGCGAAACCTTCTTCACCTTCATTTGGAATAACGTAATCCACTCCTGGATTACGTGCTTTATAAAGTGCTTGTTCGGTTTGATCACTATCAACTGAGGGGCCACCCATAACAATAATTGGGGAATAGTTTGATATTCCACGGGTTTTTTGTGTTATTAACTTAGTTAATTCGGCATTCCAGTAATAAGCCGATAACCCAATCAAATCTGGTTTAATTTCCCTTATATATTCCAACATTGCTGTTGGATCTTTAAATAAAGTGACGCCAACGTCACGACCAAACTTATGTTTTGTGTAGGATGACAGATAACCTATGTTAAGCGGAACATAAAGATTATTATGCCAACCAACATTTTGATTGGTTTCATTGGCATCATTAATGTAACTAAGATCACCAAGTGCAATACGCAAAGACCGCATTCACAAATCCTATTATAGATGTTCATCTAAGAATATAGTCTGAGACGAACCACCAATGCTATGATAGCCACGTTTATCTGTGACACTCCCCCAATCTTTTTCTTCTAGTACTTTACCACCTTGCTTCAAGACAACATGATGACCATGACCATTTGCAAATCGGCCATAAGCACTCACAGCTTGGTCTTTATCTTGATAAGTCTCTGTTATAGTAATTACGACTTTGTAGGACTTATCTTCTTCCTGTTGTTTTGCGACGACTTTAGGTGCCTCTGATTCCACTCGTTGACGTGACGGCTTTACAGTCTCTACAGTCTCATCCATTTTCATATCCTCAACAAAAGGGTGGTGTGACACTATACGAAACATAAGGGACTAGGTCCAGTCTATCAGACATCTTATCCTTTCCTAGAATTTATAACCCACAAATGAATACGTCCTTTCTCAACATCATAATCATAAGAACTAATGCTCAGATCATTAAAACTTTTAAAGTTCTTAATTGCTTCATCATAAGTTTGAAATCTTGCTTTAAGTGAAACACCATCAATAGTTTGATCGAATGGAGGCTTTGCACATTCATTTGTAGGGGTAATTGAGAAAAACCTACCGCCCGGCTTAAGAACCGTATGAAGCTGCTTCATTACATCTTCAATTTTATCTTTCTGAACGTAGCATAGTGAACTTACATCAATGATACAATCAAAATAATCCGGCTTGAATTCCAATTTGGTAAAATCACCACACCCAAGAAATGCCTCCAGATTTTCTGATTTCAATCTTTCCCTCAACCTTTCCATAGCTACAGCCGACCCATCAATAGCTGCTACTGAAAATCCTTCCCTTGCTAGATACCAAGTGCTGGCCCCCCCTCCACATCCAATATCTAAGAATTTTACCTCTTTTCTTACTGGCGCACTATAATAGTTTGTAGCTATAAACCTAATCAACATATTATCAGGGTAAGCAGCCATTCCTTTTTGTGAATACACTGTGTTCCATTCTGAATTAAATGACATTCTACTCACCACTCTGTATCAAAGGAGCCAATAATCCCAAATGGGGCAGACTTAGGCACCACAATACCTGTTACATTTATTCCCAATGTACCCAACTAACGGAACTACTAAATGTAGCACTCATAGAAGCAGAGGACCCATTCACTTCGTAGTTAGCCCCAAACTGAAGGTTTGGTTATTGAGTTATCAACCGATATTTGATTATTATTAACTGATAATATGGATCGAGCTGTAGCACCTGATCCAGGTGTTGCCAGTGTGAAGCTGTCAATCATAAGACATTCCTCTCATGTTTTTTATATTTTCATTTGCTAAGTTCGTCAAGGTTCTTATTTAGAATTCATTTTCTACAAAACCTAAAATGCCCAATGAAACGGCAGCCGCTGCTGGCGTATAGGTAATGAAGATGATGCCTTGGCTACCATTGCCACCAACTTGATTAGTACTGTTTGCGCTCTGACCACCCCCGCCACCAGCGCCACCATAAAGGCCACCATTACCCCCTAACCCAGTCCCCGTACCAGTACCTACACCTTGAGATCCACCGCCGCCACCGCCACCGCCACCGCCACCATGAGAAGCATCAAGATCAGAACCAGTACCACCAATACCGCCATTGGCGGT
>WNFL01085207.1_pt1 | contig 18827 bp, 14 predicted proteins | sample 5400361 | NCBI WGS metagenome assembly WNFL01 (sample SAMN13153351, study PRJNA577476) | soil metagenome | isolation source: 40 cm soil on Douglas fir-dominated hillslope | place: USA:California | collected 2013-09-17
CAAGGACACCGTCGCCGATCGCTCGAGCGACACCCGTTTGGGCACCGGCATCTTCGACTTCAAGCGGTTCCTCGGCGCCGTGCCGGCCCTGAACGGCAAGCCCTGCTATGTCGAGGACGAGACCCCGGCCGACGAGCTGGCGGCTGCCAAGGTCAATTTCCAGTACTTGCAAGGACTGGAATTCTAATGCTGCACGCCGCCGTTCTCGCCCTGCTTGCCAGCGCCGCTGCCCAGGGCGGGCCGCGCCCCGAGGTGCTGATCCGCATCGACGACATCGGCATGAACCACTCTGTGAACATGGCGCTCCAAGAGCTCGCCGACACGAAGATGCCGCTCTCGGCGTCCGTGCTGTTCGCGTGTCCCTGGTACCAGGAGGCCGTGGATATTCTGCGCAAGAATCCCCAGATCTCCGTAGGCGTGCACCTCGCGCTCAACTCGGAGTGGAAGTACTACCGTTGGGGTCCCGTGCTCGGGAAGGAAGCCGTGCCGTCGCTGGTGGACAGCGTCGGGTACTTCCTGGCCTCGTCCGACGAGTTCCTCGCGCACAAGTATGACCTGAGCGAGGTGGAGCGGGAGTTGTCCGCGCAGATGGACCGCGCCGAGCGGTCGGGCTTGAAGATCAGCTACGTCGACTACCACATGGGTACGGCGGTGTCGACGCCGGAGCTGCGGGCGGTAGTGGAGCGGATCGCCGCCAAGTACAACGTCGGTATCTCGAACTACTTCGGCGAGGCCCCCCACTCGATGTTCGACGTGCCCGTCGCGGAGAAACAGACGGCGTTTCGCGCCTTGATCGATAGCCTCAAGCCCGGCCCGGTGCACCTCGTCGTGATCCACGTCGCGCACTCGACGCCCGAGATTCAGGCGCTCGTCGACATGAACAACGCGACCCAAAACACCGCGACCGGCGCGCCCCTGATGAGCCAGCATCGCCAGGCGGAGCTCGATATGCTGCTGCAGTTTGCCCGCGGTCCCCTGTCCCGCAAAGTGGCCCTCGTCAACTACGACGGCGTGATCGCGCGGGTGGGACGCGCGAACATGAAGCGTCCGGTGGTGCTCGAATGACCCTCGTCCGCGTTGCCCCAGCCCAAGAGCCGCAGGTGGACCTGTCCCGTACCTACGATGCCGTGGTCGTGGGCTCCGGGGCGGCAGGCGGCATGGCCGCCCACGTCCTGACGTCCCAGGGCATGCAGGTGCTGCTGCTCGAGGCCGGGAAGAAGATCGACATCAATCAAGAGCTGCGGTCGATGGAGTGGCCGTACGATCACCCCCGTCGGGGCGAAATGCCCCCGGGCAGCCATGCGCTCCGCCACAACGAGTACACGATCCGGCAACCGCCCTACGCCAAAAAGACCGCGTTTAAGCACGTGTATTCCTACGTCGGCGGCTGGGGCGGATCGGATTACGTCAAGAACATCCTGGTGGACGAGAAGGACCACCCCTACACCGGGACGCAGTACGCATGGGTACGCGCCCGCCTCCTGGGCGGCAAGACGAACATCTGGGGCCGGCTGGCGCTGCGCCTCTCCGACTACGACTTCAAGGGCAAGACCCACGACGGGTACGGCGAAGACTGGCCCATCTCGTACGCCGATATCGCGCCCTACTACGACAAAGTCGACCTGTACCTCGGCATCTCGGGCTACAAAGAGAACCTGCCGCAGCTGCCGGACAGCCTGTTCCAGCGACACAACAAGCTGACGGCGTCGGAGGTCCTGCTGCGCAAGAGTCTCAAGCAGATGGGACGCACCGTGACGCCGTATCGCGCCGGCGTCACCACCGACGGCGTGAAGAACAAGTATCGCAGCAAGTGCTTCGGCCGTGGCGCGTGCGGCCGGCGGCCGGGGGGCTGCGACATCCATGCGGCGTTCGACTCGCCCACGGGGCTCATCTATCCCGCGATGGACACCGGGAACCTGACGCTGCGGACCAATTCGATCGCGCGCGAAGTGCTAGTGGATCCGAATACGGGCAAGGCACGCGGCGTCTCGTTCGTCGATTCTCAGAATCATCGAACCTACGAAGTGAAAGCCAAAGTCGTCATCGTCGCCGCCTCGACGCTCGAATCCGCCAGGCTCCTCCTCCTCTCCAAGTCCCGGCAACACCCCAACGGCATCGGCAACTCGAGCGGCCACGTCGGCCACAACTTCTGCGAGCATGTGATGGGGCCAGGCGCGACGGGCCTGGTCAAGGAGCTGGTGGGGCGGGTGCCGACGCTGGATGACGGCAAACCGGGTGGGTTCTACGTCCCGCGCTTCCGGAACCTCGAGGACAAGCAGCCGGGCTTCATCCGCGGCTACGGGTTCGAAGGCGGCGGCGGCTTCAACATGTTCCCCGACGGCGCGTGGGACGCGCCGGGGTTCGGGGGCCAGTTCAAGAAAACGGTGCGGGAGCACGCGGGCGCCTTCATTAGTATGGGCGGCTTCGGCGAGGTGCTCTCCCGCTACGAGAATTACATGGACTTGGACCCCGTGACGACGGACCGCTGGGGGATCCCGGTGCTGCGCTTCCACTATCAGTTCGGCGACAACGAAAAGAAGATGTGCGAGGACATGGCGACGAGCGCCCGCGAGATGTTCGAGCAGGCGGGCATCGAGGTCGTGGGGGTGGACAAGGACATCCTGACCGAAGGCTGGTCGATCCACGAGCTGGGCACGGCGCGCATGGGGAGCGATCCCAAGACGTCGGTGCTGAACCAGTTCCAGCAGTCGCACGACGTGAAGAATCTCTTCGTGGTCGACGGCTCCAGTCACGTCAGCGCGTCGTGCCAGAATCCCACCTGGACGATCATGGCGCTGGCGTGGCGCTCGTGCGAACATCTGGCCGACGAGCTCAAGCGGGGGAACCTATGACGATCTCGCGGCGCGACATGATTCAGGCGACGGTGGCCGGGGCGGCGGCGATGGCGCTGCCGCTCGGCAAGGTTGCGACGGTCCAAACGGGAAAATTCTTCACGCCGGCGGAATTCGCGGTGGTAGATGAGCTGAGCGACATGATCATTCCGACCGACGCGCAGTCGGGCGGCGCGCGCGCCGCGGGCGTGGCCGCGTTCATCGATGCGCGTCTCGCCGAGTCGTTCGAGCCGGAGCCGCCGGCGCGCTGGCGCGCGGGCCTGACGGCGGTCGAGGCGCTGTCCCACGAGCTCTCGGGCAAGGGGTTCATGGAGTCCACGGCCGAGCAGCGGCTGGCGGTGCTCACCAAAATGGCGGCGGCGGAGTCCGCGCCGAAGACGCCGGCCGAGCAGTTTTTCAAAGAGATCAAGGGCGCGACGATCCGGGCCTATTACACGTCCAAGATCGGGATCCACGACGACCAGCAGTACAAGGGCAACGTGTACCAGACGGGCGAGTACGCGGGGTTCGATCCGGCGTAGCCGGTTCACCACAAGGAGATTCCGCATGAGAGATCTTGGTGCGCAACGGGAGCCGATCGCGAATCTGCACGTCGTCGCGGCACACACCGCGTGGCGCGGCGTCGGGCAGGGCGTGTTTGGGCCGGCGGAGTGGCGGTCGCTGGCGGCGGCGCTCAGTCTGTCGCCGCGCGAGTGCGGCATCGTGCGATCCGTCTTCGATGGCGCGTCGGAGAAAGACACGGCGGGACAGCTGGGTTTGTCCCCGCACACGGTGCATACCTACCTCTGGCGCGTTTATCGCAAACTGCACGTCCAGAGTCGCGAAGAACTGTTGGTCCGCGTCTTCGCCGAGTTTCGGTCGCTGCCCAAACGCACGACCGGCGGTCGCAAACCGTAGCGCCATCGCTGCGTCAGCCCATCGATGTCGCCTGAACAGGTGACCCGGACTGGGGGGCTTGTCGCGAGCTATGGTGCCGCCATGTTTGGCCTTGGGAGACAACCTCGTTGAGCAAGTTCACGCGACGACCCGTACAGGGCGCCGGAGGGTTACTATGCTAAGCGTGCTGCAGCGTAGTGGTGTGATGCGTGCACTGGGAATGAGCCTGGTGTTCGTACTGTCCGTCAGCGGTACGGCCTTGGCGCAAGAGAAGCAAGTCGCCGGCACGGTCACCGGATCAGCGAATGAGCCGCTGGCGGGCGTCACCGTGCAGGTGCGCGGGACAGGGACTCGCACCACGACCGACGCGAGCGGGAAGTACTCCGTCAGCGCGCCCGCGGACGGCGTGTTGCTGTACGCCCTGATCGGGTACAAGGGCGCCGCGCGCACGATCGCCGGACGGGAAACGATCGACGTCGGGCTGGAGCCCGCCGTCGCCGTGCTCGACCCCGTGATCGTGACCGGATACACCTCGCAGCGCCGCACCGACATCACCGGCGCCGTGAACAGCGTCAACACTGAGAGCGTGCAGCAACAGACCTCGACCAGCGTGCTGCAGCGCCTCGATGGCCGCGTGCCCGGCGTGACGGTCGATAACGGCGGGTCTCCCGGCTCGCGCACCACGGTGCGGATCCGCGGCATCGGCTCATTCCAGAACAACGACCCGCTGTACATCGTCGACGGGACGCCGGTTCAGGACACGTACCTCAACTGGCTGAATCCCGACGAAATCGCCTCCATCCAGGTGCTGAAGGATGCGTCGGCGGCCTCGATCTACGGCTCGCGCGCCTCGAACGGCGTCGTCATCATCGAAACGAAACGCGGCCGCCCGGGACAGCGCAGCGTCACGCTGGATGTCCGCACCGGCGTCTCCTCGCCGGTCAAAGGGTACGACGGCATCCTGATTCAGAACGCGCTCGACTACTTCCAAGTGCAGAAGGTGGCCCAGACGAATGCCGGAACGGGTGTCGACCAGAATATCTACGGGGATCCCAACAACCCTTCGGTCCCTGCCTATATCTGGCCGAACGACGGTGCCCATCCGAGCTGCACGTTGACTGCTCCCACGTGCTCCGGACTGCGCGTGGATCCGGCGTCGTATGCGATAACCTCTGACGGCAGCCAGCTCGTCATGCCCGGCAGCGCCGGGACGAACTGGTGGAAGGCGGTGTTCGGCACGGGGCAGTTCAAGGACGCCAACCTCGCGCTCTCGGGCGGCGGGGAAGACAACTCCTATCACGTGTCGTTCAATTACCTCGACCAGGACGGGACCGCGGCCTTCACCCGTCTGCAGCGGGGCGGCGCGCGCGTCAACACTTCGTTCCGCGTGAACAAAGTGACCGTCGGGGAAAACCTCTCGGTATCGCGCGAGCAGCACTACGGCGGGCTCGATGACGACGCGCTGGGCGAGGACAACATCGTCGGCAAGAACATCTTCCAGCAGCCGGTCGTCCCGATCTACGACATCCGGGGGAACTTCGCGTCCGGCAAGGCGCCGGGCCTCTCCAACCTGACCAACCCGCTCAAGATCGCCTCGGCGGGCCAGAACAACATCAGCACCAACGATCGCATCTTCGGGAACGTGTTCGGCAGTTTGGACGCCGGCCACGCCGTGAGCCTGAACAGCCGGTTCGGGTTCAATGTGTTCCAGGGCTCGTTCCACGGGTTCTCGGCTGCCACGCCCGAGAACCACGAGGTGACCGCGATCAACAGCATCAACGAGAATTACAACCTGTCCACGGAGTGGACGCTGAGCAACACGCTGAACTATGCGCGGATCATGAACCAGCACAACCTGACCATGCTGCTCGGCCAGGAAGCGCACCAGGGCGTCGACCGATTCGAGACGGGCTTCTGCGCGGGCCTGCTCAACACCGACGTAAACTCGCGCTACATCCAAGACGACTTGTGCGATCCGAAAACCAAGAACGCCGCCAGCTCGGGTAGCAAGAGCGCGCTGCTCTCGTTCTTCGGCAAGGCGGACTACAACTACGCGGAACGCTACTACGTGAGCTTCACGCTGCGCCGCGACGGCTCGTCGCGCCTGGGTCCGACGCATCGCTGGGGCACCTTCCCCGCGGTCGGCCTGGGGTGGAGGCTCTCCAAGGAATCGTTCATGGCGCACAGCACCACGTTCTCGAATGCGATGCTGCGCGTGGGTTGGGGGGTCACGGGCAACCAGCAGATCCCGTCGGGGCGCATCGTCAGCCAGTTCGGCGGCGACCGCGGCGACACCTTCTATGACATCGGCGGCACGGGGACGACGATCCGGCCGGGCTTCAAGACCACGGCCATCGGGAATCCCAACCTGAAGTGGGAAGAGAATCACTCCATCAACGTGGGCGTGGACCTCGAGTTCCTCGACGGCCGCGGCACGTTCACCGCCGACGTGTATCGCCGCAACACGAACAACCTGTTGTACGATCCGCGGCAACCGGCCACGGCGGGCTCGGCCGCTCCCCCGATCGTCAACATCGGCAAGATGCGCAACGACGGCATCGACTTTGCCATGGGCTACCGCGGCAACTTCGGCGGGACCACGCAGTGGAGCGTGAATTTCAACGGCAGTCATTACAAGAATAAGATCATCCAGATCGACGGCGTCACGACGTTCTTCCAAGGGCCGGGCATCATCCGGGACCAGAATCCCATCATGAACCAGCTGAACGCGCCGATCGGCTCGTTCTTCGGTCTGGTGGCGGACGGCTACTACCGGGATTCGGCGGATGCGGCGCCCTTCGCCGCCGGCGGCGCGAGCCCCGGCCGGATCAAGTTCAAGGATCTGAACGGCGACGGCCTGATCACCGCAGCCGATCGGACCCTCATCGGCAGCCCGCATCCCGACTTCACGGGCGGCCTGGACTTCACGGTGCGCCACGGCGCCTGGGACGTCAGCGCGACGCTGTTCGGCACGGTCGGGAATCAGATCTTCAACGTGCAGAAGTACTGGGACGTGTTCCGCTATTTCAATACCAATGTGCGGGCCGATCGCCTGGCCAACTCCTGGACGCCGACGAACCAGAACGCCAAGTATCCCAAGCTGGACGCGAATGATACGTGGAGCCGGCAGTTCTCGAGCTATTGGGTCGAGAGTGGGTCGTACTTGCGGCTGCGCACGCTGCAAATCGGGTATAACCTGCCGACCGCGGTGGTCCGCTGGATTCCGGCGGCGCGCGTGTACGTGCAGGCGGAAAACTTGTTCACCATCACCGGGTACTCGGGGCTCGATCCCTCGTTGCCGGCCGCAAGCGTGTTCGGCGCCGCCGGCGATATTCGCGATCAGTTCCGCGGTGTCGATCAGGGTTCGTATCCGAGCAATCGCACGTTGACGATCGGGATCACGACCAACTTCTAGGCACTCGTCTTTATCAAGGGACGGAAGACGATGAACAAGCTCAATCGTAACCGACTGCTGTACGGCACGCTGGCCGTGTTGGCGTCTGCCGCGGTCACCTACGCCTGCTCCAACTTCCTGGACACCCCCACCCAGGGGGCGCTGGACGAGCAGGCGCTTGCCACGCGCACCGGGGTCGAGGGCGCCCTCATCGCCGCCTACCGGTCGCTGGACTGCAGCTCCAGCTCCGCCGGGTCGTGGGGATGCGCGGCGAGCAACTGGGTGTGGGGGAGCGTCGTGAGCGACGACGCCTACAAGGGGTCGGAGGCCGGCGACCAGCAGCCCGTCAACGACGTCGAGGAATACTTCTGGTCCTTGGGGACGGCGGACGATTACATCAACCAGAAGTGGAGCCAGGTGTACGAGGGCGTCTCGCGCGCCAACGCCACGCTCCGCCTCTTGGAGAGGGTCAAATCAGAGAAGCCGACGGAGTTCGACAGCGCCACCGCGGCCCAAATCCGCGGAGAGGCGCTGTTCCTCCGGGCGCACTACCACTTCGAGGCGTACCGGATGTGGGGGAAGGTGCCGTACTATTTCGAGACCGACGCCGATTTTCGGAAGCCGAACGATATTAGCCCCGATTCGGTCGCGAAACTGATCATCGCCGACTTGGACGCCGCGGCGAAGTACCTCCCGGCCACTCCGCGGGACGGAGACAAGGGCCGGGCGACCAAGTGGGCCGCCCTGGCGTACAAGGGGCGGGTGCAGGTGTATCGCGGCGACTATGCCGGCGCGATCGTGACCCTGGACTCGGTCAAGAATTTCGGTCCGTACGCCCTGGAGACGGAGGTCGATCACGTCTGGACCGGCCGCTTGACGTACCGGGATGGTCCGGAGACGATTCTCGCGTATCAGGCCTCCGCCGGGGACGGGGAGCCGAGCGGGTGGAACTCGAACTGGGGCGAGCGGCTGAATTTCGCAAACGGGGGCCACTTCGGCTGCTGCGGCTTCCACCAGGCCTCGTTCAACCTGGTCAATTTCTTCCGGGTCGACGCGGCCGGGTTGCCCCTGGCGTTGGACAGCACCACGTGGAACAGCCCGGCGCCCGACACGGGATCGGCAATTCCGCCGCAAGACAAAGACACGGTGAGCCCGTTGCCCTGGGTTGGTCTGAATTTCAGCGGCGGCCACACCGCCCCCGTCGATCCGCGCCTCGACTGGACCGTCGGCCGGGACAAGGTGCCGTACAAGGACTGGGGGCTCCACAACCGCGGGTGGATCCGGAAAGCCTCGTATAGCGGTCCCTATAGCCCGAAGAAGAACGCCCATGAGGCGTCGGCCCTGGGGAGTGAGAACAACCAGGGATGGCAGACGACGCAGCAGAACAACGTGCCGATCCACATCTACCGCTACGCCGACATGCTGCTGCTGCTCGCCGAGGCCGAGGTCGAGGCCGGATCGCTCACCAATGCCACCAACCTCGTGAATCAGATCAGGACGCGGGCCATGAAGGCGGCGCAGGGGTGCGGGACACAGGATACGTCCCTGACGAACGTGTATCCGACATGCGCCACGGACCCCGCCATAAAGCCTATGGCTATCCCGTTGGTGGGGAGCGGGACGCTGGACTCACTGACGACGCCGTGGGCGACGTACCGCCTCGGTCTGTATCCGGTGCCGTTCCCGAGTCAGGCCTACGCGCGCACCGCGGTGCGGTATGAGCGCCGCCTCGAGTTGGCGATGGAAGGTCAACGGTTCTTCGACTTGCGCCGCTGGGGCGCGGCAGATTCCACCATCACCAACTACCTTGCTTCGGAAAAGCCCCGGATCCTCTATCTCGCGGGGGCGGCCCCGTTCACGCCCCGGTATCAGTACTATCCGATCCCGACGGTGCAGATTGAGTTGAGCAAGGTGGGCACGACGTCGCGGCTGACGCAGAATCCGAATTGGTAAGCTTCAAGGGCTAACGCTTTCGAATTGTAAACGCCTGCAGGGAATCGCCGGAATTCGCAACGAGCACGGCGCTCCCTGCAGGCGTTTGCATTAGCGCCAACCCGGCGACGTCCTTGGGCGCCAGGAAACCGCTCTCGAGCGGCGGGACCGGCGTGAAATGCCCCCGGCCGTCCCCCCGCAGCCACAGGCCGTTACCGGCGTCGGCTGGGGGCGTGTTCGGCTCCGTCTCGTACAGATTCCCTGCCACGATCAGATCGAGATTCCCATCCCCGTCCACGTCGTACGGGATGATGCCGCGGATCGGGGAGATCTGCGCCAGATTGGGCAGCGGCAGCGATGTGAACGTGCCGTTGCCGTTGTTCTGCAGATACAGGCTGGCGAACGTATCCGCCTGATAGTGGACGACGCGCCGGAGCTGAGCAGCGCCGAACAGCTCCGCGGCCGACGCCCTGGCAAACTCCGTGTACGTCGGGAATCGCAGCGCCGCGGGATACATGGTCGGTCCCAGTTTGGCGCGGCCGAAGACTGGGTACTCCGTGCCATCGATTTCCTGTGTCAGGACGATGTCGGTGGTGCGATCCCCGGTGAAATCGCCGGCATAGACCCCGAAGCGGCTCCGCGATGACGTGGTGTAGGCGAAGTTCAGCCCCACGTTGCCCGCCACCAGATCGGGATGGCCATCGTGGTTCCAGTCTCCTACGGCGAGGCTCATCCACCAGCCGCGGGTCGGGGGCAACGCCACGGACACGCCGACGAGTTTCTTGCCATCATTATGATAGAACTGGAGCGGCATCCACTCGCCCGCCGTGACGAGGTCCAAGCGCCCGTCGCCGTCGAAATCCATCCAGACGGCGGCCGTAATCATTCCTACGGGCTGACTGAGCGCCGGCGCCACCTCGGCCGTGACATCGGTGAAGTGGCCCCCGTCGTTGCGTAACAGGTAGCTGCGCGTGGGATTCGGGTAACTCCTCGGCGTGAGCCTCCCCCCAACGAACAGATCCAGGCGGCCGTCGCCGGTAAAATCCCCCGCCGCCACGTTCGCCGTGCAGGTCGGCATCGGCGGCAACGCCTGGCTGTCCCGCACGAACCTGCCGGCTCCGCGGTTGATGTAGAGACGGTCCTGCAACAAATGAGAGGTGGGCGCGAGCCGGTACCCGCAGCTCGCCACGTACAGGTCCGGGCGCCCATCGCCGTTGGCGTCGAAGAACAGGGCGCCCCAGTCTTCGTAGTCTTTGTCGGCCGCCCAGGGTTGACCCTGTACCGACTCGACGAAGCTGCCGTCCTTGCGCTGCAGGAACAGCTTGCCCGGGACACCCAATGACCCGCCGATGAACACATCGTCCATGCCGTCGCCGTTGACGTCCGCGACGGCCACGGGAGGGCCTTGCCGCGACGGCTCGTACGGCAGGAGGGGCTGTACCTCGTAATCTGCGAACGAGCCTCGGGGCTGGGCGTAGCGCAATGAATGCAGGGGCTCGAAGGGGTGGAAGTTGGTGGAGGTGATCGAGGGTGGTGCTTTCTTCTTGGCAGCGTCTCGCTGACCCACGGTCAGCACCCGATCGACGCCGAGATCAGTGAGCACCTGCGATTTCCCGTCGGGCCAGATCACCGTCAGGCTATCCACGCGTGTGGCGGCGCCGAGGCCGAAGTGCTCGGTGGGCTCCATCGTGGACATGTAGCCGCGGTAGGGGGAATGGTAGAGGTACTGCCGCTGCCCCCCCGCGGTGAGGATCAGCTGCGCGCCGATGCCGCCGCGGTTGGGAGAGGCTCCCTCCAGCTTCACCTGCAGGTAGTGAGACGCGCTGTCGCTCGCTTGGACATTCTCGTAGATGGAGGCGGGCGCGTCCATGTTGTTGATCACGAGGTCGAGCTTGCCGTCGTTATTGAGATCGGCATAGGCCGCGCCGTACGAGAACCCCGGCTGGTCCATTCCCCAGGGTTTGGTCTTGTCGCTGAAGGTCAGGTCCCCGTTGTTCCGGAAGACGTAGTTGGACACCCGGTAGCTGCGCAGGGCCTTGAGCAGCGTCAGGGCTCGCTGGCGGTTGTCCGCTTGGCGGGCCCGGAACGACGCCATCTGGTAATCGAGATCATTCGGTGCCTTGGGGTAGCCGTTCGTGACGAAGATGTCCTTGGCGCCGTCATTGTCGAAGTCCGCAAGCAGGGCACTCCAGCTCCACTCCGTGGCCGAGACGCCTGCCAGGGTGGCGATCTCGCTGAAGGCGAGATCGCCGTTCGGCGTCACGCCGTTACTCAGCTGCAGCGAGTTCGCGTCATAATCGTTGCGGAATCCGCGCCACCGCAGCTCGTTCTGACGATCGACGGTGAGATAGCCGCTCATCCGCTTGCGTTGCTCCAGGGCGGCGGGCAACATGTCGACCTGCAGCACATCGGGCCAGCCGTCGTTGTTGAAATCGGCGATATCGACCCCCATGCCCGCGAAACTCGCATGCTTGATCCAGGCGCCGGCCCGATCGGTAAACGTGCCGTCCCCATTGTTGATGTAGAGGACATCGTTGGGGGCGACATCGTTGGAGACGTAGATGTCGGGCCGTCCATCGCGGTTGACATCGGCCACTGCAACGCCCAGTCCGTATCCGAGCTGCTGCAGGATACCGGCCTGCCGGGATACGTCGGTGAAGGTGCCATCGCCGTTGTTACGATACAGCCGATTCCAGCTGACGGGACTGCTGCTCTGGACGCCGGACGGGTGCGAGTCCTCCGCGCCGCGTGCGAAGTCCTTGGGCGAATTGTTGAGCAGGAAGAGATCGAGGTCGCCGTCGCCGTCGTAATCCAGGAAGACGGCCTGGGTGGTGAAACCGGTGTCGGCGATACCGTACCGCGCCGCGGCCTCCGTGAACGTGTCATTGCCGTTGTTGATGAACAACAGGTTGGCCCGATCCTTGCCCTTGGACCGCGCCGGCCCGGAGACGCAGACATAGATGTCCAGATACCCGTCATTATTGATGTCCACCATCGCCACGCCGGTCGCCCAGCGGTTCGTCGTCACGCCCGCCGACTGGGTGATGTCTTCGAACTGCATGTGGCCCTTGTTCAGGTAGAGGCGGCTCGAGACCATGTTGCCGGTGAAGAACAGGTCCGGTCGTCCGTCGTTATCGATGTCGCCGACGCCAACGCCCGCGCCGTTATAGATGAAGGCGTCCGACCGCATGTTCACCGAGTCATCGGTGGTGATGGTATTGGCGAAGGTGACGCCGGTGGGGGCCGGGTTCAGGAGCTGGAAGAGCGGGCGCTCACGTGGACGACCGCACCCGTCCAGCAGCGCGATAGAAACGAAGCACACCAGAAAGAGTCGGCGCATGGGTCAGGGAAGCTAACGCCCTCTTCTAAAGCCGGGTATCGTTACGTGATGCGTCCGCTCTCGAGACTCGTGCTGCTCGCCCTCGCGTGTTCAACACTGACACATTGTCGCAAGCAGCACGGATCCGAAGGAGAGGAACTCGCCCGCACCTACTGTGCCGTCTGCCACGCCTTTCCCGAACCGCAGTTACTCGACAAGCAGACGTGGCAGACCGGGGTCTTGCCACAGATGGCCCCGCGACTCGGCGCCGGGGACCAGTCGCTCCGCGCCGTGGCCTCGCGCAGCCCCTACATGACCGCGCTGACCAGAGCGGTCACAGCGGATCAATGGGCAAAAATTGTCGGCTTCTATTCCGAGCACGCGCCCGACTCTTTGCCCGCACAGTCGCTGCCGGCGGAACCTCAAGTCGATCCTGGTTTCTTTCATCCCGTCCCGTTCGTGCCGAGGCTGGAAAGCAGCGGGATCATCACGCTCCTCAAGGCCGATTCGCTCGGGCGGCGAATATTCGTCGGCGAGGCGGGCACAAACCGGCTGCGCGTCTTCGACTGGAACCGCCGCCTGGTGGCGACACTCGCGCTGAACAGTCCTCCGACCGACGTGATTGCCGAGCCGCACGGCGTCCTGGTGCTGGAATCGGGCATCTTGTCGCCCAATGACGAGCCCCGCGGAACGCTCGCCCAGTATGACGTCGGCGCTGATGGGCAATTGCGATTCAGGAAGATTCTCATTGACTCGCTGCTGCGGCCGGTCTTTCTACGCGGCTTCGACTTCGACGGCGATGGCCGGAACGAGTATGTCATCTGCGAATTCGGCGACAACCGCGGCCGGCTCGCCCTGTATCGCTACGACGGCACGAAGTATCAGCGACAGGTGCTGGCGCCATCCGCTTCGAGCTCCACGACCTGACCGGCGACGGGCAGCCGGACATTGTCGCGTTGTTCGCGCAGGGGGATGAGCGGATTGTGCTGTTCCCAAACGACGGGAAGGGGCATTTCTCGCAAGAGCGCCGCGTGCTGGCGCGGGTCCCGCCCGTGTATGGCTCGATGTATTTCACGATGCGCGACTTCACCGGCGACGGCAAGCTGGATATCCTGTACGTGAACGGCGACAACTTTGACTTCTCCCGCATCCTGAAGCCCTACCACGGGATCAGAGTCTTAGAAAACGACGGCCGGAACAACTTCACCGAGCGTTATTTCTTCCCGATCTATGGGGCCGCGCAGGCCGCCGTGGCCGACTTCGACAACGACGGGGATCTCGACATTCTGACCACCAGCAATTTCGCGGATACGAAAAACCATCCTGAGCGCGGCATCATGTATTTCGAGAATACCGGCCGGTACACCTTTAAACCCTATGCATTCAGCGCGGCGTCACGCAGTCAGTGGAATGTGATGACCACCGCGGATCTGAACGGTGACGGCCGGCCGGAAGTCATCGTGGGCGCCATGAATCTCCAAGACATCACCAGGTTGCAGCGCCGCTTCGGGCCACCGTCGCAAGCGGCGAAGGACGCCATCTTGCTGTTTGAGAACAAGATGGCTCCTCGCTGACCCGTCTCATGCTGCCCCCTCCAGCTTCGTGGCGCCGTCTTGTCGTGATGGCGGCGTTCGTCGCCGCGATCGCTACCGTCGTGGTGCTCAACCAGCGTGGCGCGGCAGGCGGGGAACGCTCGAGCCGATCCAGCTTCGTGAAGTGGCGCACGCGAGCGGCATCGATTTCGTGCACCAGGCTCCCACGCTCGACCCGAAGATCGCCAACATCGCCCCCCACGTCGGCGCGCTCGGCGCGTGCGTTTCAGTCGCGGACGTCAATAACGACAATTGGCCGGATCTCTACTTCACGACGTCCCGATTCGGGGCTCCGAACGCGCTGTACCTGAACCAGGGGGACGGCACGTTTCGCGACGTGACTGCCCAGGCGGGCGTTGCGGCACTCAACCGGCCGGGCGAAGGGGTTTCGATGGGCGCGGTGTGGGGCGACTACGACAACGACGGCTTCGAGGACCTGCTCGTCTACAAGTGGGGCTATCCCCAGCTCTTCCACAACCTCGGCAACGGCCGCTTCGAGGACGTGACCGCCCAATCGGGACTGCGCCGCTGGATGAACTCGAACGGCGCCGTGTGGCTCGACTACGATCGCGATGGCCTGCTCGATCTCTACATCACCGGGTACTTCCCCTCCGACATCGACTTCTGGCATCTGCGCACGACGCGCATCATGCAGCAGAGCTGGGAGTTCGCCTCGAACGGCGGCAAGAATCTGCTGTTTCACAACCTCGGGAACGGCCGCTTCGAGGACGTGACCGACGCGATGGGTGTGGGGAGCACGCGCTGGACGCTGGCGGCCACCGCGGCGGACTTCAACGACGACGGGTGGCCCGATCTCTATCTCGCCAATGACTACGGGCCGGAGGAGCTATACCTGAACCGCGAGGGCAAGCGCTTCGAGCTGGCCCGCGCCGGCCTCGAGGATGATTCGAAAAGCGGCATGGCCGTCGCCGTGGGCGACGTCTATAACCGCGGGCGCCACGACGTCTTCGTCACCAACATCTCGGAGCGCGGCTTTCTGTTCCAGGGGAACAACCTGCGCATCAACTTCCTGAAAGAGCTGGGTCGCTTCAACGAGATCGCCACCGGCCCCGTCGCCGATGCGGGGTGGGCCTGGGGCGCGCAGTTCGGCGACCTGAACAACGACGGCTGGCTCGACCTCGTCGTGGTCAACGGCTTCATCTCCGCTGACTCGGCGCGCAGCTACTGGTACGGGATGTCGAAGATCGCCGGCGCCCAGGGCGACATCTTCGAAGATGCGAAGAACTGGCCGGCCATCGGGACCGCCAGCCTCTCCGGGTACGAGCGCTCGCGCGTGCTGATGAACCGCGGCCAGGCGGGGTTCGTGGATGTCGCCGAGGCTGCCGGAGTTACCGATCGGTTGGATGGGCGAGGGGTCGCGATGGTCGACCTCTCGAATCGCGGGACATTGGACGTGGTGATCGCGAACGAGAAGGGCAGGGCCCTGCTTTATCGCAATGGAGCGCACGCGGGCCACTGGGTCGAATTCAAGTTGATCGGGACCCGCAGCAATCGCAGCGCGATCGGTGCGGAGGTGACGGTGGAGTTCGGGAACGTGCGGCAGCGCCAGGTCGTGTCGGGAGGGACGGGCTTCTGCAGCCAGAACGATCGCCGCTTGCACTTCGGTCTGGGCGAGCAGCCCCTCGGCCGCGTGACGATCCGCTGGCCCTCGGGTGGGACGCAGGTTTTGGAGGGGCTGAAGGTTGACGAGGTTCACGCGGTGACAGAGCCGAAATGACGGCGCGTCTCCGCGTCCTGGCCGACCCGAAGTACCTGATCGTCTTTCTCATCACACTGGTGCTGGTGGTGGGGGAGGCGCGCTACAGCGTTCTCGGAGGCTACGACCGGCTCGCGACGACACTTGGCACCTGCATCGCGACGGAAGTGCTCCTGTCGTGGTGGCTACGGGGCCGAGTCGCCAACATCGCGAGCGCGTACATCACCGGCATCAGCTTGGCGCTCCTGATCAAGCCGCAGGCGAACATCCTGTGGCCCTTCGCGCTGGGCGCGTTCGTCGCGATCGCCTCGAAGTACGTGCTCACCTACCGTGGCCGCCACCTCTGGAATCCGAGCAATTTCGCCATCGCCCTGCTCGTGCTGGTGGCGGCAGACCAGGTGGCGATCCTCAGCCACCAATGGGGCAACGATCTCCGCATCAACCTGATCATCTGGGCGTTCGGGCTGGCGGTGGCGTCGCGGGCCCACGTGCTGCACGTCACGTTGACGTACGTGGGCTGCTTCATCGTGCTCGCGGCGCTGCGCAATGCGATCGTGGGCGGCCCACTGCTCGCCGAGCTGGCGCCGATCACCGGTCCGATGTACCAGTTGTTTGTGTTCTTCATGGTCACCGATCCGCGCACTACGGTGAGCACGCGCCGCGGCAGGATGACCGTGGTCGCGATCATCGCTGTGGTGGAGACGATCATCCGGCTGGCGGGCGATTTCCAGGTCGCGCTGCTCCGGCCCCTCTACCCCTCGCCGCCGCTGCTCGCGCTGGCGATCGTAGGGCCGGTGGCGATGTGGTGGGATCTGCACCGGCAGGGGCGTCGATCGTGATCAAGCCGCAGCCGCTGGTGCGGGCACCATGAGGCGCTGGCCGCCGCGGCCTCCGACGGTCGCCTGTGGGAGTTCTGGTTCATCGCCGTGCCCCCGCCCGAGGGAATGCGGGCCTACGTGGCCGATGCGCTGCAGGGGCAGCGCGATGGGCACATGCTCCCCTGGGTGGTGCGCGACGTCCCGAGCGGGGCGATCGTTGGATCGACGCGCTATCACGATATCGCGCCCGCGATCGATCGCGTGGAAATCGGGCACACCTGGTACGGGCACAGCCGCCAGCGCACTCACGTGAACACGACTTGCAAGCTGTTGCTGCTCGGCCATGCCTTCGACACCCTCGGCTGCAAAGTCGTCGGGCTGCGCACCGACAACTTCAACTTCCGGTCGCAGCGGGCCATCGAGGCCCTGGGAGCGAAACAGGACGGCGTGATTCGCCATTACGGGATCCGGCGCGATGGAACCCCCCGGGATGTCGTCATGTACAGTATCCTTGCTAGTGAATGGCCCGATGTGCGACGCCACCTCGAGCTGCGACTGGACCGTCACCCCTGACCGCGGAGGTCGCCATGCATGCGACGCTTGTTCGCGCCACGCTCACGCTGCTCACCGTAGCCGCCGCCGCTTGCAAAGACACCACAGGCCCCGGCTCCACCCTCGACGATGTTGTCGCCGAGCATGCCTTGTGGTCGTCTCAAGGCGTGACGAACTACTCCTACGACTACAAGTCGACGGGCTTCTTTATTTGTTGCACGGAGGGGCAAGACCTGCGGCTTGTGGTGCGCAACGACACCGTGGTGTCCGCCACGTTCGTGGCGACCGGTCAAGCGGTCCCGATGTCCCCGAACTCGTTCCCCACCATCGATAGGCTGTTCGATCTTGCCGATTCGGAGATCCGCAACGGTACGCTGGGCGGCATCGTCTTTGACCCGGAGCTGCACTACCCACGGCGCATGGATATTCTGGGCCCACCCGATGCCAGCGGCTCGAAGTTCGCCGCCAACCTCACCATATGGTGACCATTCCGTAGCCTCGCCAGGGCGGGTGCGAAGCCGTAAACTCTCGGCCGGATGATCTCAGCCCCGGAGGCCCTGGAGCGACTGCGCGCCGGTAACCGCCGCTTCGCCCGAGACGACTCGAGCCGGCACTCCATCGCGAGCGAAGCGCGCCGGCGCGAGCTGGCCGATGGTCAAACGCCCTTCGCCATCATCCTCGGATGTGCGGACTCGCGCGTGCCGGCGGAAATCGTTTTCGATCAGGGTTTGGGCGACCTCTTCGTCATCCGCGTAGCGGGGAACATCGTCGCTCCCTCCCAGATCGGCAGCATCGAGTTCGCGGCGGAGCAGTACGGCACTCGCCTCGTCGTGGTGCTGGGCCACTCCCGCTGCGGCGTCGTGCTCGCGACGCTCTCCGAGCTGCGGCGGCCGACCGAGAGCCAGTCGCGCAATCTGCGGTCGATCGTGGACCGGGTTCGTCCCTCCGTCGAGCCGCTGCTGGCGAAGCATCGACACGACGAGGATGCGCTCGTGCGGGAGGCCGTACGGGCGAACGTGCGCGTTTCCGCCAACCAGCTGCGGCACGGATCGGATGTCCTGGAGCAGCTGATTCAACAGCAGGGCCTTGCTGTCGTGGGCGCCGAGTACTCGCTCGAGACGGGAGTCGTCGACTTCTTCGATGGAGTGTAAGATTCGCTCGTGAAGCCGCGCGCGCTGCCGTTCTTGCTCTGTGTGGTGATTGCCTGCGCCGGCGACGGGACCGCGCCGCCGCCGCCGCCGCCCCCACCGCCGCCCCAGCCCCAGGATGTCGGTCAATGGTCGGTCCTGCGGGTGGCGCCGATCGTACAACTCCAGGTCCATCTCCTCACGAACGGCAAAGTCCTGACCTGGGGCCATGCCGGTGATCCCCAGATCTGGGACCCGGTGACGCGGACATTCACCGCCGTGCCGTCCCCCTCACTGCTCTTCTGCGCCGGCCACGACTTCCTCCCCGACGGCCGGCTGCTCGTGGCCGGCGGGCACATCACGGACGGGCACGGCCTGCCCAACACGAACGTGTTCGATCCCGCCACCAATACGTGGCAGGCGTTGCCGCGGATGGCCAAGGGGCGATGGTACCCCACCAACACCACGCTGCCGGACGGCGAGGTCCTGACCGTTTCGGGCCTGGACTCGGCCCAAATCACTGTGTCCGTGCCCGAGGTATGGGATGGCAGCGCGTGGCGGCAGCTGACGACCGCGGGTCTCGACCTGCCGCTCTATCCCCGCATGTTCGTGGCCGCAGATGGGCGCGTCTTTTACGCCGGTGAGGCA
>WNFL01303135.1_pt1 | contig 18822 bp, 17 predicted proteins | sample 5400361 | NCBI WGS metagenome assembly WNFL01 (sample SAMN13153351, study PRJNA577476) | soil metagenome | isolation source: 40 cm soil on Douglas fir-dominated hillslope | place: USA:California | collected 2013-09-17
TAGGGCCGCTCGCCGGCCTCCTGCGGCCACATGAGGGTGTAGCCCTCGGAGCGGAGGATCAAAAGGATCGCGCCGCCCTGATGGTAGTGCGCCTTGTGATAGCGGCCGACGGGCCACTCGGCGATGTGGCCGACGAGCGTGCTGCCGCCCATGTCGAAGGCGGTGATGTGCACGCCCGCGCCTTTGTGCTCGGCGCTGTCGACGAGCGAGCTCCGCGCGTCGGCGATGAAGTTGGTCTCCCAGGAGATGAAGCCGCCGCGCTCCTCGCGCTTGTTCTCGGTGACGAAGTAGTCCTCGCGCCCGTCGAATCTCTGGTCGAAGGCGTAGTCGCAGCCGAAGATAAAATCCGGATCGTGCAAGAGGTCGATCATCATCGGCGCGCTGGTGACGGCGAGGAAGAGCACCGGCTCCCGGCTGCCGTTGTAAAATTTATGCCAGGAGTTGAGCGGGACCGCGAACAGGCTCCCTTGCTGCCACTCGAAATGGAGCTTCTTGTTTTCGCTCCGGCTCCAGACTTCGGTCGAGCCGGTGCCCCGGAGAATATAGATCAGCTTCTCGTAGAGGTGCTTTTCCGGCTTGAGCGCGCCGCCGGGCGGGATCTCGCCGACGTACATGCCGGTGAAGCCTTCCATGCCCCGGAGCTGAATAAAGGCGCCCTTGCCGCCGGTGCGCGCCCAGGGCTTCAGCGGCAATTCACCGACATCCTCGACGCCGTAGGTCTCGACCACCGGGATGCCTTCCTTTTGGATCCATTCTTCGTAGCTGCTCTCGCGTTTCATCATTTATTCGGCTCTTCCTTGTCCGATTTTTTTATCCGCGGGAAATAGTCGCCGGCGGCAACCGCTTCGGCGTCGGCGTCGTCCTCGGCGGTCCACATGCCGAGCGGATAGCCGTGCCAGGGGGTTCTCAGCGCCGGCTCGGGCAGCTTTTCCTGGCGCCAGATCTCCAGCGCGCGCTCCATGAAGCGTTTTTTCGGCAGGCCGACCGGCGGATAGGGCCCCTTGCGCGTCGCGTCGATCAACATGCCCGAACATCCGATCGGCGGCGGAAAGCTGCGGTCCTCCGGTTTGGTCATCAGAGAATGGGCCGACGGATCGAGCAGCGGCGAGCGGCCCGTGGTGATCTGGACGTCGCGATGCGGCTGCATCGCGAAGCTCATCGCCCACATGACCATCTCGGGGTCCTTGGGATCGATGTCCTCGTCCACGGCGATGATGGTCTTGTTGGTCGCGCCCATGCTGGCGGCGGCGTGGAGCACCTGCTGCGGCTTGCTCGGGTGAGTCTTCTTCATGCGGATGACCCACCAGTTCCAGCCGCCGCCCATCTCCGGACAGCTCACTTCCAGGACCTCGGGAATGCCGCAGCCGTATTTCAAATAATTGTCGAGCATCATCTCGCGGCAGGTGCGCGAGATGCCGTTCGATTCGCTGGGCGGGAGGCCGACGAGAATCGCCGGAAAGAGCGCGCCGCGCCGGCAGGTGATCGCCGTGACCTTGACCACCTGCTTCAACGCGTGCTCCGCCATCAGATAGCCGGGATAGTCGCTAAAGGCCTTCTCGCGCGCCGCCTCGTCGGTCGAAAGCTCCCCTTCGATGATGATCTCCGCCTCGGCCGGCACTTCCAGCGGAATCGTTTTGCAGCGCACCAGCTCGACCGGCCGGCCGCGGATCGCGCCGGCGACCGACAGCTCGTCCACGCCGTAGGGGATATTCGCCGCCGCGACATAGGCGACGTCGGGAAGCGCGCCCAGACAGACGGCGACGGGCAGAGGCTCGCTCCGCCGGCGGGCGACGGGAAAGTGGTAGAGCATGGCGTCGTGGACGCGCGCGATGCCGGCGAGAAAGCGGTCCGGTCCGTAAAAATGGCCGCTGTACATGCCGACGTTCCGCGCGCCGGTCTCCGGGTCCTGGGTGATGAAGGGCGAGGTCACCCGAATCGCGCCGCTGAAGCCCGGCTCCTCGACGGGCGCCGGCAGCATCGTGAGGCCGAGCTTCGCTATCTCATCGCCGGTGTGGACCTCTTCCTGGACCGCGCCCCGGCCGACGACGACGGGGGCGATCGGGCGCGTCACCGCGTCATGCCACTTCTCGTAGATTTCGCCCGGTTCCTGGCAGCCCATGCCGAGGCCGATGATTTCGCGCGACGAGCCGTACATGCCGGTGACGACTTTCATGTCGTAGCGGCCGCCTTTGGCGTTGACGACGTTTTCGAAGAGAAAGGCCTGGCGCGTCTCGTCCGGCCGCCCGCGGTATTGCAGCCGCATGAGCGGCATCAGCTCGCTGTCTTTGTCGACCGGCCGCGACCAGCGGTGGAGCTTGCCGCGCTTTTCCAGCTCGGCCAGGAAATGGCGCAGATCGGCGTAATATTCTCGGGACATCGGTTTTGTTTCTCCGCGTAGCTTTTAATCGAGCAGTTTGTTGGCGAACTTGATCGCCGGCTCGCGAACCTTTTCGAGCTTCTCTTCCGACTGGTTTTCGACGTCGAGGTAATCCTTGACCGAAAGCGAGTCCTTCGCCGGCAGCACGCCGTATTCCTTCAGCCATTTGGTGTCGACGTCGAGCCGGCGCGTCGCCTGGCCCAGCGCCCTGGTGGTGATCTCCTGGCCTTCCCTGCTCAAAAGCCAGTTGACGAAAATCTTGGTCGCGTTCGGGTGCGGCGGATTTTTGATGATCGCGAGATTGCCGCTGCCGCCCGTGCCGAACGTGCCCTCTTTAAGGTGGGGCAGGGGCTTCACCGGCAGGCCGGCGTTGACGAACGGCAGGAGCGAGTAATAGGTAAGGCCCATCACGATGGCGATCTTGCCCTTGGCGAGGCTCTCGCCGAGCAGCCGCTGGTCGCGGCCGATGGAGAGGCTCTGCCCCGCCAGCTTCTTTAAATAATCCTCGCCCTTGACGTACCATATATAGGCCCAGAGGGAGTCGCCCGCGCCCGGCGTGCGCGGGTCCAGAAACCCGATCTTGCCTTTCCACTTGGGGTTCAACAGATCGTCGTAGTTTTTGAATTCCTCCGCCTTCGTCAGCGTCTCGTTTCGCCACATGCTTTCGGTCAGATAGGCCTGAAAGTCGTAGATGTAGCGCCTGGCCCGGTCCACCCACATGTGGCCGCCCCACCAGTTTTTCTGATCTTTGACTTCGGGAAGAATGAAGTAGGGTTCGACGGGTTCCAGCACCCCTTGGTCGAGGAGCCCGCTCACGACCGAGTTGGAGCCGCCGATGTGGATGTCGAAATGGTGCACGCCGGCCTTGTACTCGTCGGCGATGCGCCGGATGATCGTGCTGCCGCGCGAGGGGACGAGCTCCAGCTCGATCGCGGAGTAGCGCTTCTTGAATCCCTCCTCGACCAGCTTTCGGAGCTCGTTGCTCGCCGGGATCGAGACGACGACCTGGCCTTCTTTTTTCGCCAGCTCGAGCGTCCTGTCCCATTCCGCTTTCCCATTGGGGCTCGCGCTCTGCGCGAAGGCCGCGCCCGCGAGCGCCGGAAAACAAACGGCCGCCCATACGAGCCGCAACAGGGATGTCTTCATAACCTGGAACTCTTTCACGGCGCGCTCCGGCCGTTGGGATGGTCCTTGCGCCAGATGCGCGCCGATTCCGGAGCGAGCCTTAAATGGATGTTGTCGCCGCTCGCAAAAGCCGCCTCGCAGGAGGTCGTCAGGATGAAGGTGGTCGCGCCGTAGCGCAGGTGGCACTCGTAGCGGTCGCCCAAAAAGATCGAATTTTCCACCCGGCAGGGCACCTGATTGAAGCCGCCGTCGCCGCAGCGCTTTTCGAGCTGGACCTTCTCGGGGCGGATCGCGACCACGACCGAGTCGCCTTTTTGCATCGCGTCGTCGGCGGTGTCGCAGCGGATCCTGGCGCCGTGATCGCCGGCGAGCGCCACCATGACCTCCTGCCAGCCGCGCTCGACCACTTCGCCCTCGAGCCAGATGACCCGGCCCAAGAACTCCTGGACGAACGGCGTTTCGGGCCGCTCGTAGATGTCGCGCGGCGCGCCGATCTGCTCGATCCTGCCGTCGCGCATGACCACCAGCCGGTCGGACAGCGTCATCGCCTCGACCTGGTCGTGGGTGACGAAGATGACCGTGATGCCGAGGCGGCGCTGCAGGCTCTTGAGCTCGACGCGCATCTGCTCCCGGAGCTTGGCGTCGAGGTTCGAGAGCGGCTCGTCGAGCAGGAGGATCTTCGGCGAATAGACCAGCGCCCGCGCCAGGGCCACGCGCTGCTGCTGTCCGCCGGAGAGCAGCATGGCCGAGCGCTGTTCCAGGCCGGAGAGGCCGACCAGCTCCAGCACCGAGCCGACTTTTTCCTTGATCCGGCTCTCCGGCGTCCAGCGGAGCCGGAGCGGGTAGGCGACGTTTTCGAAGACGGTCATGTGCGGCCAGATCGCATAGGACTGAAAGACCATGCCCATCTCGCGCTTTTCCGGCGGCAGGAAAATATTTTTCGCCGCCGAAACGATGGTGCGCCCGTCGATCTCGACCTCGCCCTTGTTGGGCCGCTCGAAGCCGGCGATGATGCGGAGCGTCGTGGTCTTGCCGCAGCCGCTGGGGCCGAGCAGCGTCAGGACTTCGCCGCTCGGGATCTCGAAGCTGACGTCGTCCACCGCGACGAACTTGCCGAATTTTTTTCTTAGGCCGTTGACCTTGAGGAATGGAGCGCCAATCATAGTTTACAAGTTGAAGTTTTATATATGAAACATCTTCCTGTCAACCCTTCAGCCGCTCCAATTGCAGAGGAGAACGCCAATGCGCTACTTTCCCTTCCCCGCATATGCTAACTTAGAGGCTAATCCGTTGTAGTCGCTGGACTTTTCGAGCCGGCGCCGTTCCCGGAATGAACCCTTTGAGCGCTCCCGATTATCAACTAAAAAACAGGTCCCAGCCGCTCATTTTGGCCGCCGTTTCGAGCGGCGCGCTGGTGGCCGCGCCGTTCCTCCATCCCGGCTTTTTCCCGCTGGCGTGGATCGCCTTCGTCCCGCTGTTTTGGGCCGTCGAACGCGCCGGCGGCCCGCGCGGGGCGTTTCTAGTCGCCTGGCTCGCCGGAGCGGCAGCCCACCTCATGGGTTTTTATTGGGTCGATCACACGGTCCGGGTCTTCGGCGGCATCCCGTACGGCCTCAGCGAAATCGTCCTATTGGGCTTTTCGATTTTGGCCGGGTTCCACATCGCGCTCTTCGGCCTGCTCGTCTACTTTTGCGGCTTCGGACCGCTCATGATTTTTCCGCCGCTTCTCTGGGTCGCGGTCGAGTTTTTCGCGCCGCAGCTTTTTCCCTGGCACCTGGCCAACAGCCAATCGGCGTTTCTCGTCTTCATCCAGACAGCCGATCTCACCGGCCCCTACGGCGCGGGCTTTCTGCTCGCCTGGGCGAACGCGGTGCTTTATGCACTCCTGTTTTTGCGGGCGCGCGGCGCGCGCGTTTTAATCGCAAGCGCGGCGGTCCTAGCGCTCGCCCTCGCAGGTAATTTCATTTACGGACATTTGCGCCTGAAGGAGGTGTCCGCCGACATGCGCGCCGCGCGGACGCTGGAGATCGCCGCGGTCCAGGGCAGCATCGATATTCTCCACAAGTGGAACGTCACCTATTTAGAGAGCAACCTCAAATCCTATCTCGACCTCACGCGGACGGTTCCGAATGCGGCGCTCTATCTCTGGCCCGAGAGCACGGTCGAGGCGTGGGTGCCGGAAGACGCGGAGCGGATGCCGCCGGAGTTCGTCCCGGCGCTGCCGCCGGGCGCCGCGCTCATTTTCGGCGCGCGGAGCTTTCGCGGCGCTCCCGACGGGCCCGACATGAAGGCCTTCAACAGCGCGTTTGCCGTCGACTCCGCCGGCCGGGTCCTCGGCCATTACCACAAGCAGGTGCTGCTCGCCTTCGGCGAGTACATTCCCTTCGCGCCGGTGCTGGCGCACGTTCCCTTCATGCCGCCGATCGGCGAAGGGTTCACGCGCGGCGCGGGGCCGGCGACGCTCGACCTCCCCGGCGGCGTCAAGGCGGCGCCGCTCATCTGCTACGAGGACATCATGCCCGAGCTGGCGCGGCGCTTCGTCCGGGAGAAGGGCGCCAACCTGCTGGTCAACCTAACCAACGACGCCTGGTTCGGCGACACGGTCGCCTCCCGACAGCATGCGCGTCTCGCCGAGTGGCGCTCGATCGAGACGCGGCGGACGCTCGTGCGCGTGACCAACACGGGCCTCACGGCCGTCGTCAACCCCAAAGGCGAGATCACGGCCGAGCTGCCGATTTTTTCCAAAGGCGTGCTGACGGCGAAGGTGGAGATCATGGAAGGCGAGACGCCTTATGTGAAATACGGCGACTGGTTCGGCTGGGGCGTGACTATTATCGCGTTGGGGGTGGTGGGGTGGAGGTGGAGGAGAAGACAGATTCCAGCGTGATCCCAGTTTTTCACTTCGGCGGCGGCATCTTTTGATCGAGGTCGCGCAAAAACGTCGGCGGAAAAGATTTGGCGTTTCGCGCCCGGGCCTCTTTTACCTTTTCCCAGGCCCCCGCATAGTCGCCTTCGCGGTATAATGCCATCGCCCACTGACGCCAGGCATTTGCATATTTCGGGTCCAACTTGACGCTCTCGCGGAAGTTTTCGTTGGCGAGAGCAAAGTAGCGCGCTCTTTCGTCGGCGTTGGATTGCGAGATGCTCTCGCCTTTAAAGGCGTAAGCCGCGCCGAGATCCGAAAGAAGCCCGGTCTTCTGGTAGTCGTCATCGATGAGCTGCTTCGCTTTTTCGAAGTGTTTGATCGCCTCGTCGAATTTGTCCTGCTCGGTCAGGATCCTTCCAAAACCCCAGTACGGTCGATAACTGTTGGGGTTCAGCAGCCAAGACTGGTTATAGCGGCGCATGGCGAAGTCGAGATTGCCCTCGGACATATATTTCTCGCCTTCCATCGCCCAGGCTATGCCGGCTTTCTCGCGACTGCCGAGACCGCCGGCGGCCTGCTGAATAAATAATTCATCGGCCGCTTTCAAAACAGCCGGCCGGGGAATCTCCGGCTGGCCGTACATGGGGATATTGTCGATGCGCGATCCGGCCGGCGCCGTTGTGCAGCCAGCGAGAGCCAGGGCCAGGATGCCGGCGAGGGCTGGGAACAATAAATTAGCGACGAAGGATGGAGTTGAGGCGAACATTAGTTGCGTCTCAGGTCTGAAATTTCTCACCTTTCCAGCAGTAAATTTTTACGTGATTCAGCCTGTTTCCGCCTTTGTTTTCTTCCGAGAGTTCGTTTCCACCCCAGGCTGGCGTCATCAAATGGTCATGGTCGAAATGGCCGTCCCTCGTATGGGCGACCAGCTTGGAGAGGATTGTCGATAGACGTTGCAGACCCGCAGGGTCGCCGTGAATTTCCAGGCAACTACTCTTCTCGTCGAGCTCAAAACTGAGCAGAAAATCCGCCATCGGCTTCTCCTTCAGCAGTTGCGTGCAGGAATTCGGCCGCCTTTTGAGAAATAATATGGCGAGTTATTGGCTCCGGACATAAAACGGCTTCACCGCTTGCCTGACGGCCGAGGTTACCGGCGGCGTCTCCTCCGTCAGGATGTCGATCGACTCGCCCTGGCCGAGGAAGGCCCCGCTCGCGCCGCCGAGATCGTTTCGAATCAAGTCCTTCGTGAAGCTCGGCACATCATCGATGCGAATAAAAAGCAGCAGGTGGGGCTCTCCTCCCTGTCCTTTTACCAAAATCAGAGCGAGATAGGCCTCTGCGACCGATGGAGTTTTAGCCAGACGGTCTTTGAAGGAATCAAGTAGGCCTTCGGGGATCTTTTTCGGCGCGCCGATTAAGACTTCCGTTCCGGCAGGTATGGTTGACGGAGTCTGCGATTGGGCGATCGAAGCGGCGAAGAGAACGAGGCCAATGGCAGCCGATTGAAGGCCGCGTTTCACAGCGCGCTCCGGGCCATAGGCTCATCTACCCCCGCGCCACGGCCAGATCGTGCGGCCTCTTTCCCAATCTCCGCCCGCCCTTGGGCGTGACGACGACGGTGTCGCCCCAGGTGGACAGGGATTTTCCGTCGGCGGCGATCGCCGAGGGCTTGCAGATAAAGACCATGTTTTCCTTGAGCGCCACGGCCATGTGTTTGGGGTTCCGCGAGTGCGACGTGATGATCGGTCCGTCGTCGCCGGCGCCGCGGCCGTGCATCGTGAGCTCCGCGGTGGCGTCGGCCGCCGGGCCGGATTTGGGCGCCGCGGCGGCGCCGGTTTTCCGCGTCAGCTCGGCCAGCTCCGCCACGGTGATGCCGGGCTTCAGCGCCTCGTTCACGCGATTGAAGACCTCGCGCTGCACTTTGATCAATTCCAGATGCACCGGATCGGCGACCTCGACGAAGACCGGCTGGACGCCCTGCGAGCGGTAGCCGATCCACGACGCCTCGATCTCGTTGATGATGAGGTCGCCCCTTTCCAAAAGCCGCATGCTCGGGCGCGTGAGGGTGCGCACGGGATTTTTGCCCGACACCCAGTTGCAGTGGACCGGCATCTCCGAGCCGTTCATCATCAATGCCGCCTGCGTCGCCGCCCACACGTCCCAGTCCCGCGCGCCGGGCTTCGCTGCCTGGATCTCCGCGGCGATGCCCGCTTCGACGATCTCCATCGATTTGGTGAGGACTTCGATCTCCTCCGGGCTTTTCACGTAGCGGATCTCCGCCAGCAGATCGGTCGCGTCGACCAGCTCCGCCTCGGGGAAGGCCTCGCGGATCCGCTTCCAGGTGCCGTAAAGCAGCGTGCCTTCGGGCGTGCGCGTGCCCTCGACTTCGCCGAGGCCGGTGATGCCGATGCGGCCGCGCTCGACGTTCAACTCTTTCAGCCGCTCGACGATCACTTTGCCGTAGTTGCGGCGCGCCTCGCGCACGTCTTTGGTCCACTCCTGCACCGTCGGCCAGCGCGGCGCGGCCGAGGTGGCGATCGCCGTGACATCGCCCGCCAGCGGGAAGACGGCCGCGATGTCCGAGTCGCCGCCGCCGCCGACGTGCGTCAGATAGCGCGTGTTCGACTGGTAGTCCATCGAGTGGCCGGTGTTCTGCGGCGTAATAATGACCTCGAGCCGCTCGCGCCGCATCGACTCGCGCACCGCGCGCCAGCGCCGGTCGCGCTCGGCCAGGGAAAAACGAGGGTAGGGATAGAGCTCAGCCATGACGATTCAAACTCCTTGTATGTTCGCGGAAGGGGGAGCTTACGCGCGCAAAGCCGGGTTGCCACGAGAAACCTGCAACCCGAAAACTATTTCCATTGATACTGATTGCCCATGCCGCCGTAGGTCGCGCCGCGCCGGGCGATCTCCGCTTCATAAGCGGCCGGGTCGGGAAACTTGGCGGTGGCCTCGAGCTGGTAGCCGTCGGGGTCGTTGAAATAGATCGACAGCCCGGAGCCGCCGCCGTGGCCCTTGGGACCGTCGTAGGCGATGCCCATGCGCTTCAACTGCTCCTCGATCTTGTCCAGGTCAGCCGGGTCGATCTCGAAGGCGAAGTGAAGGTGGCGCGTGTCCGTCTTGGGCGGATCGCCGGGCTCCATCTGAAACAGGTCGAAGCCGAAGTTGCCGACCGTGACGAGCGTATGCTTCGAGCGTTTGGCCGCCTTGTCCTGCTCGTTTTGCCCGCGGCTGCGGCCGACCTGGCCGTCGAAGACGTCCTGATAGAATTTGACCGAGCGCTCCAGATCAGTAACCACGAAGGCGAGATGGTCGACACGCTTCAACTTCATGATAGCCCCTCCCTTAGACCGTTATATGAGAAAACTATAGACCGATTTCACGGCCCTCTTCAAGCGCGCACGGCGCGGCAGCTCGCGGCGGGGAGCTTCAGCCGAACCGTCGAGCCTTTCGTGACCGGCGAGGAGGGGTGGAGCTTCAAGCGGATCTGCTTGGCGCCGACCGCCACCTGGCATTCCAGGGCGTCGCCCATGAAAACGATCGCCGCGATCTTTCCCTCGAGAATGTTTTCGTTCGCGGCCGGCGCGCCGTCGTTGAGCGTGACGTCTTCCGGGCGGATCACGACCACGACCGCGTCGCCGACGGCGCTTCCCTCGGGCAGAACGCATTTGAGCGTGCCGCTCGGGGTCTCGACCTCGCCCGGGCGGCCGGTGCCGGTGACGCGCCCCTCGAGGAAGTTGCTGAGGCCGATGAAGCTCGCGACAAAGCGGTCGCGCGGCGCGCCGTAGATCTCCAGCGGCGCGCCCTGCTGGACGATGCGCCCGCCGTCCATCACGGCGATCACGTCGGACATGGTCAGCGCTTCGAGCTGATCGTGGGTCACGTAGAGCGTCGTGATGCCGAGGCGCTTGACCAGCTCGCGCATCTCGAAGCGGGTCTCTTCCCGGAGCTTGGCGTCGAGGTTCGAGAGCGGCTCGTCGAGCAAAAGGACGCGCGGCTCTTTCACCAGCGCGCGCGCCAGCGCCAGGCGCTGCTGCTGGCCGCCGGAGAGGAAGGGCGCCGGGCGGTCTTCGAGCCCCTCGAGCTGCACCAGCGAAAGGACCTTTCTCACCCGCGACCGGATCTCCTCGCCGGAGAGTCGTTTTCTCATCTCGCGCAGCGGAAAGGCCACGTTCTCGAACACGTTCATGTGCGGCCAGATCGCGTAGGATTGAAAGACCATCCCGATGTCCCGCTTGTAAGGCGGCACGGAGATTTTTTTCCGGCACGATAGCACGAGCTCGTCGCCGACGCGGATCTCCCCCTCGTGCGGCTTTTCCAGGCCGGCCACCGAGCGGAGCGTCGTCGTCTTGCCGCAGCCGCTCGGGCCGAGCAGGGTGAAGAACTGTCCGGGCTTGACGTCGAGGTCGATGCCGCGCACGGCGTAGACTTCGCCGCGCTCGGTCTGGTAGCGGACGTGGAGGTTCTCGATGCGGATCATGTGTTCACCATCTGCACCGCGTGCCGGCGGAAGCCCACCAGCCGGATCAGGAGCGTCAGGAGCAACAGCGCGATCATCATCAGCGTGCCGATCGCCGCGACCGCCGGGACGTAGCCTTCGTCCCACATGTTCCATATCAGGATGGCCAGCACCTGGTTCCCCGGGCCTTCGTAGAGAATCAGCGGCATGCCGGCGATGCGCACGGCGTGCAGCATGACCCAGATCCAGACGCCGACGAAGGTGGGCATCATGAGCGGCACGAAGATGCGCCACATGGTGCGCCACGGCGGCGCGCCGCTCACGTAAGCCGCCTCCTCCAATTCCTTATGAATCTGGAGCAGGGCGGCGTTCATCGAGCGCGTCCCGTAGGCCAGAAAGCTGATCGTAAAGCCGATCGAGATCGCCCAGATGGAGCCGTAGAGCGGCAGAAAGTCCAGCTTGAGGAAGAGCCAGAAGAAGGCGATGCCCATGACGATGCCGGGGATGGCGTGCGGGATGAACGCCAGCTGGTCGAGCAGCTTCCGGCCCCAGAACCTGCTCCGGACGACGATGAGCGAGACGAAGAAGGAAAGCGCGACCGTGGCCGTCGCCGTGGTGGCGACCATCAGGGCGGTGTTTTTGAGCGCCGACTGGACCTCGCCGTATTCCGCGAGCAGGCGGTAGTTTTTCAGCGTCATCACGCTGAAGGCCTTCCACGACGGCGCCTGGAGATACGGCAGAAACGAGGCGTAGAGGAAAACCAGAAAGGGGAGCGCGATCGAGAAAAACAGAAACAGCAGGGCGCCGACGAACGCGGGGATTCTCCACTTGCCGAGGTCGAGCTGGCGCGGCCGGTAGCCCTTGCCCGTGATGATCGTGTACCGCTCGGCGCGGCTGATCATCCGGGTATAGAAAAAAGTGGTCCCCACGGCGATGAAGAGATAAACCATCGCCAGCGCGTTCGCCTGGCCGTAAACCGGCATGAACGTCGCCGTGCGGACGATGGCGTAGATCTTGGTGCTGAAAACGTAGATGCCCGCCGGCAGGCCCAGAATCCCGGGGATCTCGAAAACCTCCAGCGCGGTCATCGCCTGGTAGATCATCACCGCGACCAGGGCGGGGGCCAGCAGCCGGAGCGTGACTTTGCGCAGCGTCGCGAGCGGGCGGGCGCCGGAGACCGCCGCGGCCTCTTCCAGGGACGGGTCCATGCTGCGCATGAGCGGCACGAGCATCAGAAAGGCCGTGGGCACGAGCCGGAGACCTTCCAGAGAGATCATGCCGCCGAGCGAGTACACGTCGATCACCGGCGCGTCGGGGCCGAAGAGGTCCTTGAGCCAGCCGTTGATGAAGCCGATGCGCGGGCTCAACAGCAGCACCCAGGCCATCGCCTGGAGCATGCCCGGCATCGCCAGCGTCATCGGCACGCCGGCGTAGAGAAAAATTTTCCCCGGCATGTTGGTGCGCTCCACCAGCCACGCGAGAGTCACCGCCAGGCCGAGCCCCAGGGCCGCGCTGCCGGCGACGTAGATCACGGTGTTGGTGAACAACTCGATGAGCCCCGAGTCGGAATAGACTTTGAGGTAGTTCACCAGCCCCATCGTGTCGAGGGAAAAATCGCCCGGCAGCCGCGCGGTGCTGAAGCTCCCCAGGACGAGGAAGGCGAGCGGCGCCAGCACGAGAAACAGGATGAGAAGAAAAATCCCGTGCTGCCAGATATGGATTCTGAGAGTTTCGCCCATTACGACCCGCTGCGACGCCGGCCGCCGCCCTTGAGCCAGAGCTCGTCCCACAATTCGAGCAGCTTCGGCTGGACCTCCAGCTCGCTGGCCGGGTCGCGGAAGGCGATCTGCTTGCCCAGGATCTGATCGGCGAACGGCAGCAGCTCTTTCCGCTGCAAGGCTTTATGGACGGGCGGGGCGTAGTCGGCGACGTACTGGGCGATTTGCCCCTCTTTGCTGAGGAACCAGTTGACGAACAGCCGCGCCGCGTTGAGATTGGGCGAGCCCTTGAGGATCGCCATCTCGGAAACCGCGGCTGGAACCGGCTCGGGGCAGTCGTAGCCCACCGGCGCGCCGTCGAGGGATTTTTGATATGTGCGGTATTCCGCCGAGGGGAGGCTGCCGAAGAATTCCCCGGCGGCCAAGAGCTCGAGCATGGCGTTCATGCCCTCGCGGCGGAGCTGCGGCTTGTTTTCGGCGAAGAGCCGGGTAAGAAAACCCCGCGTCCAGCTCTCGCCTTTGGCCTTCCAGAGCTGGAGCGCCCAGAGCTGCGGGCGGTTTCCCAGCGCCAGGTTGCCGCCCCGCCATTTGGGATGAGAGAGAAGGTCCTCCCATTTTTTCGGCACGTCGTCCTTTTTAATCTGTCGCGTGTTGTAAGCCATGCACCAGTAGCGGTTGTGCATGCCGACCCAGTACCCTTCCGGATCGAACGTCCCCGGAGGGTTGTTCTTAAGATTCGGAATGTTTCGCAAATCCTCCATGGCGCCGACCTCGCGGTACATGAAGAAGCTCCCGCCCAGACCGGTCAGGATGTCGGTGATGCTTTTTTTATTCTTGTAGGCGACCAGCGTCCGGATCGCCCGGTCTTCATGGCTCGCGCGGTTGTACTCGATGGCGATAAACGGGTAGCGCTCCTTGAAGGCGCGCATGACGACTTCCGCCTGCGGCGGGTCGAAGGTGGAAAAAATGCGCAGCTTGCGCTCTTTTTTCGCCCCGTCGATCCAGGCCTGCGGCACCGTAAGCTCCTTGTCGAGGTCGGCGAGCAGCGCCGGCTCGAGCTTTAACTTTTTGAGATCGTCCTGGGTGGCTTTCGGCAGCGGCGCCGAAGCGGCGAACGCCGCGGCGGGCCCGAGCGCGAGAAATACCGACAAAATGAAAGCGGCGGGCCGGATCTTCCTCAGAGTCATGGGCTCTCCTTTTCCGCGGGGGTTTTACAAACCGAAAGTCGCGCGGAAATCCTTGACGTATTCGTTGTAGCGCGTCGCGGTGTCGTGCGGCACGACGCGGAGCTTGAGCTTCGCCTGGTCCATCTTGGGCGAGGGCGGCTCGACGTCCCGACGCGCCGGCACGCGGTTGAGCGACCGGATTTTCTCCTGCGATTTTTTCGTCATCAGGAAATCGATCAGGAGCCGGGCGGCGTTCGGATGGCTGGGCCTGGCGGAGAGGCCGACCGAATGGACCGAGGCGACGATGGGATCGACCGTGTTGACCCATTCGACCGGCGCGCCCTTTTTCTTGTCCGATTCGATGCGGTGGGCGTAGACGATGGCGATCGGGAACTCCCCCGCGCCCATGAGCTGGGCGATCAGCGCGTGCCCCTTGCGCCACTGGATGTCCTGCCGGGCGAGCGCGCGCATGTACCGGTTGGTTTTTTCCTTCCCCCAGGCGGCGAGCAGGGTGACGTACCAGGGATAGTCCTCCTGGTCGATCGAGATCTTGCCCTTCCATCTGGGATCGAGGAAGTCCTCCCAGCGCCTGGGCGCGTCCTTTTCCGCCACCATCCGGCTGTTGTAGCCGGGCACATAGTAATTGAGATAGACCGCGGTCCAATAGCCCTGGGGATCCCTGAGCTCCTGGGCGAGGCTTTTGGCTTCGGGGGATACATACGGTGAGATCAGCTTGTGCTCGATCAGCGTGCCGATCTCGCTCAAGCCGGCGATGTCGAAGTCCCAGCGGCCGGCGCGGGTCTCGGTCATCACACGGTTCTGGACCTTCTCCCCGCTGGAGCGGAACAGGTCCACCTTGATAAAGGGGTAGAGCTTCTCGAACTCGTCCTGGAGCGGCTTGGACTCGCTGACGTTCATCGAGGTGTACCAGTTGAGCGCGCCCTCTTTTTTGGCGCCCTCGACGAGCCCGGCCGCGGGGTCCTGCTGCCCCCATGCGGGTCCGAACGCCGGGACGGAGAGAAGCAGCGACACTGCGACCGCGGCGATGCGGTTAGGTGAATGCATGCAGACCTCGAAAAATCACAGCGCAGGCTATGGGGATACCACGCCGCTGTCAAGAGCGGCCCACCGTTAATTTTTATTTTTATCCTTCGGCTTGCGGAGATATTCCTTGAGCAGGGGCGAGTCGTAATCGGCGCGCTCGATTTTGCCCATGTGGGTGAAAAACTTTCCCAGCGGCTTGCCGTCGGCGCCGTACTTGGTCCCCATGTAAAGCAGCGGATTGGAGCCCTCGCGGAACAGCTCGCCCTCCATCGATCCCTTGCGCATGTGCGCGGCCAGGACCTCGCCGACGAAAAGATCCAACTCGTCGCCGAAGGGGATCACCTGCACCAGCCGGTACTCGACGTTGCCGATCGCCTCGCCGATGAGCGGCACCGTTCCCTTGGAAGGCCGGACCGCCGTCAGGCCGGCGGCCTTCCACTTGTCCGCGTCTTTGCCCGATACGTAGCCGCCGAAGACGACGATGTCCATCATCGCGTCGGTCGGCGCGCTCATGACGAACTCGCCGCGCTCCAGGATCAGCTGATAGGTGAGGGTCCGCTTGAGGATCGCGACCACCATGCGGGAAGGCTCGGTGCCCATGGGGGAAAACCACATGGCGGTCAAGAAGTTGAGGCGGTCGCCGCCGCCCCGGCTGACGACCAGCGACGGGATGCGCACCGCGAAGGGCTTGTTGCCGTGGTCGGCGGGCACGAACATTTCAGGCTCTTTCCAATCCAACAAGCGCCTCCTCTCTATCTATCGGCGGCAAAGCATGCAGGCTGAGGCAATGCTTAGCATGGAATTTTTCCGGAGGAAACTATTGGACGGAAAATAAAGAAAAATCATTTAAGCCTCGAATTTCCAGCTCTTAAATTTTCAGTCTTCACGGGCCGCCGGTTGCCAGCACGCGCTGGAACCTGTTATGAATGGCGCTCATGGAACATGGTTCGACAAGCTCGCCCCAGGCCGCTTCCGAGAGCGGGCTCAGGCGCGAGTTGGGCTTGTTCGACGCCACGATGCTGATCATGGGCGACATGATCGGCATCGGCATCTTCGTCACCACCGGCGACATCGCGCAGAGCTTTCCCTCGCCCGGCGGCATCCTCCTCATCTGGCTCCTCGGCGGGCTGCTCGCGCTCGCCGGCGCGCTCTGCTGCGCGGAGCTGGCGGCCGGCATGCCGCTGTCGGGCGGCGATTATAATTATCTCCGGGCGGCCTATGGTCCGCTGGTCGGCTTTCTCTCCGGCTGGTCCTCCTTTCTGGTGACTTTTTGCGGCTCGATCGCCCTGCTGGCCATCGTCTTTACGGTTTTCCTGTCGTTCTTCTTCCCCGTGCTGTCGCTCGACCGCACTCTGTTTTCCTTCAGTCTCTTCGGCCGCGCGTTCGGCTTTTCTCTCGGCCACTTTTTCGCGCTCCTCGTCGTCTACGCTCTCTCCGCCATCCATTACATCGGCGTGGGCGTCGGCGCCGCCGTGCAGAACACGCTGACGGCGCTCAAGATCGGCGCGATCGTCGCCATCGTCGTCCTGGGCGCGCTCATCGGCAACGGCAGCCTGGAGCACTTCACGCCGTTCTTCGACTGGAGCAAGATGAGTCCCAGCCTCTTCGGGCTCGCTTTCATCCCGGTCATTTTTACCTATGCGGGCTGGAACGCGGCGATTTACATGGCGGGCGAGGTGCGTGAGCCGGAAAGGAACCTGCCGCGCGCGCTCGTTCGGGGCGTTCTTCTCGTTACCGTGCTCTATCTGGCGATCAACGCGGTCTATTTTTACGCCGTCCCGGTGGACAGGATGCAGGGGCAGATCCGCGTTTCCGAGCTGGCGACCACCGCGCTCTTCGGCTACCAGACCTCGGCCTGGATCACGGCGATCATCACGGTCTCCATCCTCGGCGCGGTGAACGTCACGACCATGATCGGCCCGCGCATCTACTACGCCATGGCGCGCGACGGGCTGTTTTTCCGCGGCCTCGCCCGGGTCCATCCGCGGTTTCACACGCCGTCGAACGCCATCGTTTTTCAGGCCGCGTGGATTTCCGTCCTGATCTTGAGCGGCACCTTCGGCACTCTGCTGAGCTACGTGAGCGTCATCATCGGGCTGTTCTCGGTTCTCACCGTCGGCAGCCTGCTCGTCCTCAGGGTAAAGCGGCCCGACCTCCGCCGGCCCTATAAGATCGGGGGCTATCCCTGGGTGCCCGGGCTTTTTATCCTGGCCAACCTCGGCATCACCGCCGCGATTCTCTGGGAAAAGCCGATCGACGCGCTGCGCGGCTTTGTCATCGTGGCGCTGGGCGTCCCGGCCTATTTTTTCTGGCGCACCCGGCCGAAAAAAGATTAAATTCTATAAGGATGGAAGCGGCTGATGGCTGCCTGTAGCTGACGGCTATTTGTCATGGTTCGAATCACCCGCGTTTACACGCGCACGGGGGACAAGGGCGACACCGCGCTCGTCGGCGGCAAGCGCGTGCCGAAGGACTCCCCCCGGATCGACGCCTACGGCACGATCGACGAGCTCAACTCGGTCATCGGCCTCGCCCGCGCCTTCAACGCGGAAAAGCTGGAGCAGGGAGAGGCGCACCTCTATCTGGACGGCGTCCTGGCCAAGATTCAGGACGAGCTTTTCGATCTCGGGAGCGAGCTGGCGACGCCCGAGGAAGCGGTCTACGAAGGGATGTACCGCGTCGGCGCGGGCGAGGTGAAGCGGCTCGAGGAGACGATCGACCGTTGCCAGAAGGACCTCGAGCCGCTCAAGTCCTTCATCCTCCCCGGCGGCGGCAAGGTCGGCTCGTTTCTCCACCAGTGCCGCACCGTCTGCCGGCGGGCCGAGCGCGACATCCTGCGGCTCTCGCGGGACGAGCGGATCGGCGATTGGCCCCTCAAGTACGTCAACCGCCTGAGCGATCTCTTTTTCGTGCTCTCGCGCTGGGTGGCGAAAAAGACCGGCGAGCAGGAGACCTTGTGGCAGCGGGGCTTGCGCGAAGTAAAACGAAAAAAGTAAAAGGGACTGCCTGGTTATCCTTCCGGGCCGATGCAATACAGTTCGTTCACGCTCGAACGTTACGCTTGAAACTCCTCGGTGCAGCGGCCCTTCAGGATAGCCCAGGCAGTCGAGAAGAAAGAGGAAAGCCGTCAAAGGTCTAAGGTAAAACGTTCGGAGGACGCGATGGGCAAGATGGGATTGTTGGATGGAAAGAAGGCCGTCATTTTCGGCGTGGCGAACGAGCGCAGCATCGCCTGGGCGATCTCCGAGGCGCTCCACGCCGAAGGCGCGGAGCTCGCGTTCACCTACGCCGGCGAGATTCTGGAAAAGCGCGTCCGGCCGCTGGCCGAGGGCATCGGCGCCAAGATCATTCTCCCCTGCGACGTGACCAAGGACGGGGAGATCGACGGCGTTTTCGACGCGCTGAAAAAAGCCTGGGGCGGGCTCGACATTCTCATCCACGCCATCGCCTTCGCGGCCAAGGAGGACCTTTCCAATCCCTACGCGCAGACGAGCCGCCAGGGGTTTCATCTCGCGCTCGACGTGAGCACCTATTCTCTCGTCGCGCTCACGCGGAAGTCGGCCGAGCTCATGGAGGGACGCGGCGGCTCGATCGTGACGCTCACGTATCTCGGCGCGGAAAAGGTCATCCCCAATTACAACGTCATGGGCGTGGCCAAGGCCGCGCTCGAAGCGAGCGTGAGGTACCTGGCGTACGACCTCGGGCCGAAGAACATCCGGGTGAACGCGATCTCCGCCGGGCCGGTCAAGACGCTGGCGGCGGCGGGCATCGCCGGCTTTAAAGACATGCTGCACCTCGCCGCCGAGCGCGCGCCGCTCAAGCGCAATATCGAGGCGGAAGAGGTCGCGCGCGCGGCGCTGTTTCTCGCGAGCGACCTCGGCAGCGCCGTGACGGGGGAAGTCATCCATGTGGATGCGGGATATAATATAGTAGGGATGTAGGGGAGAGGGTCGGCCTGGGATGCCTCTTCGGGCCGACGCAATATATTCAGTTTACGCTCGACGGTTGATACGCTTGAAGCTCCTCGTCCGGTGCATCGGCCCTGCGAGACACCCGCAGGCCGACGG
>WNFL01430527.1_pt1 | contig 18822 bp, 44 predicted proteins | sample 5400361 | NCBI WGS metagenome assembly WNFL01 (sample SAMN13153351, study PRJNA577476) | soil metagenome | isolation source: 40 cm soil on Douglas fir-dominated hillslope | place: USA:California | collected 2013-09-17
CGTTCGAGGGATTCGTCCCGGCGTTCGCGACCGAGGCCGCCGGCCGGGCGATCCGCTACAGCCTGGTCCGCGGTAAGGGCCAGTTCGAGCCGATCGCCACGGACGATCTGGTGCTGGCCGCCAGCGGCCTGCGCTCTCAGCTGGACATGCTGGAAGCGGCTGGCGAGACCAGGCACTCGACCATCACGATCGAGAGCCTGTTCAGCGAGGCGATGACCAGCGTGATGCGGAAGACCTCCGTGCCGGACTTCGACGCGGCTCTGCAGGTCGAGAAGTAAGCAATGGCTGCCCTCCCGGTAACCGGGGCCCGGGAGGGCAGCTGGTCCGCCCATTCACAACGCGGCATCCAGGGAAGTTGCGGCGGACTTCCAATGTAGAAGCGACAGCCAAAGCAGATGCGGTGAACCGCCCGTGCTAACGGAGGTGATCATGGAAGCTGTCCAGCCACGGCGCCGCAACCTGCGCGTTGTGACCGGCATCTGCGAATACGAATCATGTCAGGCTAAGGCCCGCTGGCTGGTCCGGCGGGGTACCAAGAGGGGCGAGGCGATGCTCTGCTGCGGCAGGCACCTGCTGGCCGTCTGCAAAGAAATCACCCAGGGCCTGCACGGGGTGATTGTCACGCCCGTGCTGCATGAGGAGGAATAGGCAGTGAGAAGTACCGCCAGCTACGACGGCATCACCTACGCACCCGGTACCCGGTTCCGCGTCGTGCGTGAAGGCCTGACGCTGCACGGGCTGACCGCGGAGGCTAGCGCATACCGCGGCTGGTCTCAGAAGCTGAGCCCCGGCGATGTCCTGACTTGTACCGGCTACGGTCCTGGCTGGGGCGGTGACCCTGGATACGGCATCGAGTTCACTACGTCGGAGTCCATAGCAGCGGGGGCCATCAATTGCGATGTGATGCCATCGGTTGGCGGCCGCTACGCGTTCCGGCCACCAGCCGGTTCCGTTGAGCCAGAGGAAAAGGAGGAATGACATGCCCGAGATAAGACTCCGGCGTAAGTACCTGAATCGATCAGGCGCCGGACGCAAGGGAAAGGGCTCCGGTAACAGCGGCGCCAGCAGGCCCAAGCTGGTTATGCGGCCGGGCGAGCGCGAGGCGGCGCAGGCTCTTACGGTTGCCAATGCGCGAGTGGCCGTACTGACTGGCGGTACCCACCGGCGCGTGGTCAAGGCCAGCGAACTGGCAGATTTCCTCGAACGAGAGGAGATCGACCGCCTGATCAGGCGCCACTTCGCAGACGGCCACGCGCACCCGGACGGCAGATGCCCGTATGATTCGCCGCTTGATGAGGTTCTTGATCGCATCGACAGGCGGCGCGGAGGAAAGATCGGTTTCGAGGAGGCGGTGGACATCATCGAGAGCGAGCGGAACAACGCGGAGCCTCCCGATGCGTCCTTACCCCTTCAATCCGCTGGTGCCAGCCGCCGGGCACATCAGCCGTGGCTACTGGCACCCCGGCGGCATCCAGGGCTGCCCTAAGTGCCCTGCGACGAGGCCGGAGCACTGCGACCATTGCAGCGCCCGGCTGGCCCGGAAGGCGCGTTACTGCGGCCGGTGCGGGCGGGCCGTATGACCGCGGACGGCGGGTACATCACGCCCTCGGGCCAGGAAAGCGCCGACGAGTTCCTCGGCTTCGGTCGCCTTGACTGGTATGTAACGAAGGCGTGGCGGGCGCTGCACTATGTGCGCCCGGAAGACTTCACGGCGGAGCACCGGCGGTCGATGGAGGACGACTGGGCGGTGCTCATGCCGGTGCGGCTGGCGTGCGGCAGGACGGCCGCCGAGGTACGGATACCTGGCATTTTCACCCGGATGAGCCACCAGCGCTGTACCGGCTGCTGCCGGGCAACGGGCCTGCCGCCGGGAAAGGGCTCGCCGAAGAACGACGACGAGTGCCGCAAGTTGCTGGGCCTGGAGGATCACCTGTGAAGGACTCGTTCCTGACTATCGCGGGCTGGGTGCTGATCGGCCTTGAGTTCGCCGCGTACACCTGGTTCCTGCTGCTCTACCACCGGCCCAGGTCGTCCCGGGCGCCGCGCGGGTACGGAGCGGTCGCGCGCTGGCTTCGCTACAACGGCTTCAGGTAATTAAGTAATGGTTGATAGCCCACCGGTTAATGGTATAATGGATGGATCACCGCACCTACCGTGCGGGTACCAGCCTCACACCACACCGGAGGAACTATGTCAGCCAGCACCGATCTTGCCAGCGCCCCGGGATCAGGGGCCCCCGTCATCGCCGACGTGTTCCGCCGGCTCTCATCCTCGTCCAGCTTCCGCGCGCACATGGCAATGGTCTCCGAGCGCGCGGATGCGTTCGGCTCGGAGTTGCGCATGAAACTCGCAGCCCTGGGCATGGACCCGGTCTACCGGGCCGTCTTCGACGAAGCCATCGACAATCACTGGGCCCGGGCGTTCACCTTGCCGTACAGCAGTAGCACCAGCCCGCTGACGGAGGTCGTCGTCGGCGCCGGGCTGCACGCGTCGATATACGCCAGCGCCCGTGTGGCGACCGGGTACCCGGCGCCGCTGGTTCTCGAAGCCTCCTCGTCAGCCGGCGGTGCTTTCGCAATCAGCCGGAAACCCTCCTTCCGTCTGAACAGTGACAATGCGCCGGGCATCACCGGACTGCCGAAGCGCCGGGCGGCGCTGAACTACCTGCCCGGCGCCCCCGTTCAGCCAGCCGACCTCTCGGGCGATGAGTTCCAGACCAACGCGGAGCTGGCCTACTGCATTCGCGTGGCCCTTGCGCTCAACGCCACGGTAGCGACGGCCCGGAACGTCAGGTCCATGGATGCTTACGTGGCGCCCGCCCGGCTGAGCACTGGCATGGCGGGCGTATATGCGCGGCGCATCATTGACGCCCGCGGTCTAGGGCAGCCGCAAGCGGACTCGGTACCCCCATTCGGCACGAATATCATCAGCGCCGATCGGTTCATGGCATCGATGGACCAGCCCTGGCCACTGCGAGGCACGGATCGCTGGGCAGTCCTCGGCGGCGGGGACTCGGGCAAGTGCGTGATCGAGGCGCTGCTGGGGATAGGGCCGACCACCTTCCCGGCCACTGTCGATTACATCCGCAGGCGGATCGACTGGTATGCGAACGACCTGCAGGCAACACGGTCGGCCTGGCGGGACGGCCAGCGCGGGAGGTACAGCCGGATCGGTTCCTATCTGGTCCGCGACGACCGGGTATCGCGAGTGCGCGTGCTCAGCCAGCCGGGGAACATCGTGCCCGCCGGGAGCATGGTCCTGGTGAACGGCCGGCCGTATGACAAGGTCGTCCTGGCCACCGGATACCGGCTCACTGACATGACGGCCGGTCCGTACAGCGCCGACTTTGCGGCGGTCAGGCTGAACGGCCTGACGGTCGCGTCCCAGGTCGGCTCGGTGTACCGCATCGGGCCCGCCGCCAGGATCGACTACAGCAGCGACGAGCTGGCCGACGGCATCAACATTGTGCGCGCTGGTTCCAACAAGGACGCCATCTTCCGTCTTGCCTACCGCACGGCGGCTTTCGCGAACTCGTTCAAGACATGAGCAAGCCCCTGATGACGGGCCTCGGCGGCCGGACCAGTCTTCCTCCCGGCGAGGTCCAGGTCAGCGACTGGCCGGTGCCGCCCCGGTACACCGAGATCGGTGCCGAAGTCGAGATCGGCCGCGAGGGAGTCACCAAGCGCTGGTGGCTCACGGCCGCCGAAGAAGAGGCGGTGTGCGACGCCCTGCTAGCTCGCCGTGCCGCACGCCGTAGCGTCCAAGGAGGAGACGACAGCCATCATTCTGGCGGCGTACTACCGGAATAGGTCAGCCCATCGCCGGTTTTGCGGCGTCAGGAAGCTATGGTAGAATGGTGTCTGAACCATTCTGCAACCTGACCGGATCTCCCGGTCGGGCCACCACAAACAGGAGGCGCAAGAATGACCGAATCCACCACCCAGCCCGTCCCGACCGCCATCACGCAGTTCAAGCAGGCGGCCGCGCGGGCCATCTTCGCGCTGCAGGCGGCCGGCAGTCTCCAGCGGGGAGAACTGCCGGGCTCGCTGATGCGCGCTGGCATCAACCCCTTCAGCCCGGACGACCAGCTGAAGTTCGCTCGCACCGGCCCGGTCGAGACCATCGCGCTCGACGAGACCGACGCACACGCCGCCCTGCCATCCGGGGTCAACGCGGGTGAAATGACCGCTGAGGCCGTCGCCCGCCTCGACGCCGAGTACCTGGCCAAGCTGCGCAAGACCACCTGGAATGAGATGAGGCGGAACGCCCGGGACGGCCGGTTCCCCATGGCCGCTACCATCCAGGCCCTGCGTGACCTGGGGTACGCCGACGCGAACCTGCCGTCGGTGGTCACCCACGTCGAGGCGATCGTGATCGGACGCGACGGCAAGGGCACCAACGTCAAGTTCAACCTGGCTGGCGAGCACAAGGAGGCCGATGTGCGCGACCAGCTGACCGCTGCCGCGGGTCAGAGCCAGGCGACCGCGGTCGTCCGCGCTGCGTTCGGCGAGGCCGCCCGTGGCCTGCCGGAGCCGGTCGGTTCCCTGTACGTCGACGCCAGCTCGGTCTGGCCCGAATACACCGCGGAGTAATCGCGTGTGCCCGCCGTGCCCGGTATGGAGGTCCCCGGGCACGGCCGGGAGTCACACGATTGTCCAGTTCAGTGGCGATAGCCAGGAGTCACGCGACGACCCCGCATTTTTAAATGTTTCACCACAACAAGGAGGCATCACAATGGCGACCAGCGTCAAGGCAGGCGACCGGGTCGAGCTGAGCCCCGGCCGGGACGAATGGATGTCCGGCGACCGCTTCGGCACGGTCACCGGGCAGGAGTTGCTCGGCGGCGTCGGCGTCAAGCTCGACAGGACCGGCCGGACCGTGTACTGCAAGCCGGAGGAACTGACGCTCGTGGACGAGGCGCTTGAGGATGACTACTGGGGCCTGCTGCAGGAGGTCTTCGCTGAGCATGACGCCAGTTCGGACGATGACTGGCCTGGTGACCCGCTGGAGGCTGGCACTCAAGCTTCCTACGCCTTCCAGCAGGATCTCCTGGGCTGGCCCGACTGGGACGAGGCGCCCGAGGAAATCAAGCAATTCTGGCGGGCGACCTTCGGCGCGGGCCTGGACATCATGGTCCGCATGCTCGGCCGGCTCATCGGGGCCGAAGATGTCCAGGCCGTCATCCTGGCGGAGCGCAAGGCGATCGAGTTCACGATGACCGGCGTGATGCCAGGCGGGCTCGAAGGTGAGATGCTGCCGGTCACCGACGGTAACGGCGAGTACACGTCGGAGTTCCTGCGCTCCCTCCGCGGCGGCCTGTCATGACCCGCAACCTGATCCAGCCGAAGATGATGACATGGCTGAACCAGAACATCGGCTTGCCGGTCAGCGCGTATGACGCATCATCGGCCACCGGGGTGACTCACAGGCAGGCCAGTGCCTGGCTGGCCAACGCTGTCGCCCGCCGTCCGGCCCTCGGCGTTAGCCGGGTCGAGGGCACCGGCGGGATGTACACCTACCGGCCACCCGCTCTTCCTCGGCCGTCACCCGCACCAGAGCCGCGTAGGTCCGTGGACACCTTCGAGGCGATCGGCGTCGAGAACGGCATCACGGTCGTTCGGCGGGATGATGGCAGGCTGTTCCCGCTCGGGCCGGACATGTCCGCGCGCACGCTGGCCGCGCTGGAGGCCCTGCTGACCGGTGCGGCTGTCGCGGAAGTCCTCAAAGCAGCCGAGCAGACCAAGTCGAAGCGCCCCGCCACATCACCACCTTCAGCCGAGGCGGGGCTGGACTGGTCGCAATACCAGGCCACTGGCAAGGTCACTGGCAAGCACACCCGGGAGGTTCTCGGCATGACGATCGCTACCGTCCGCGGCATAGCAGCAGCGGAGAAGATCCCCGCCGACGCCGAGTTCGACGCGGCCTGGTCCGACGATGTTCGTGACCGGGTGCCGGTGCTGCGCTGGGGGGCCGGGTCATGACGGGCTACATCCTGCTTCTCTGGCACGGCGGTCAGCGGACCAGGCTGATGGTCAGCTCGGCGGTAGTACCGAGGCTGGGCGAGATCGTCGAGGAGGACGGCCAGGCCTACGAGGTCACCGAGGTCAGACACCGGCTGGGTGATTATCGGCCCGCGTCCGTCGTCATGGTCAGCACTCACGACGGTATCGTCGTCACGGCCACCGAGGTCGCGCCATGAGCCGCATCGTAGCCAGCCTGCTGGTGGTTCTCGTGCTCGCTGGCTGTGCATTCCAGCCGCCGCCAGGCCTGTTCGCGCACGATGTCGGGTTCGTCGGGGCACCGAGGGTTCACAAGGTGCTCGCGGCGCCGGGCCTGAGCGATCTCGTGAACATAGAGGGCGTGGTGGAGATACGCACGCATCGCGAGCCCCAGGCGTTCCACATGGTCCTGCAAATGCAGATCGGCACCCGCACCAGCATCAAGCAGGCGGACGGCTCCTATGTGCGTCACTTCACCTGGCGGAACATCGGCTACCCGTCGAACATCTACGAGCCGCCGCCCGTTGGCGAGAGCGCGTCCTACACCAAGACGGTGGGCTGCAAGACGAAGTTCTTCCGGCTCAAGGTGACGGCGGACGGACGGTCGAGCCGTGGCAAGCCGCACTCCGATGGCCCGTTCTACAGTCACCACCTCCGGGTTGCCACCTGTCACGCCGGAGCCTCGCGATGACCGCGTCCAGTCAGGAAACGGAAGCCAAAGAAGGTGCGGCGCGGCCCACAAAGCAGGTCATCGTGATAAACCGGGGCACGGTTCCCCAGATGCGGCGCGGCAAGCAGATCGCCCAGGGCGCGCACGCCTCGCTGGCGTTCCTGACCAGGCGGCTGGAATGGATCGACACCTGGGGTACGGCGAGAGTGAATGTCACTCCGGCCGAGTACGACTGGCCGGCGTCCAGCTTCCGCAAGATTGTCTGCCAGGTATAACGCCGCGAAGGCTGCCGGACTGGAGGCTCGCGTGGTGATCGATGCCGGGGCCACCGAATTCGCCGGACCTACGACGACTGCGCTGGCCATCGGGCCGGACTACGACGAGCTGATCGACCCGATCACGGGCGGTCTCGAACTGTACTGAAAGGAAGCACGATGGCTAAATCGCAGGCGCCGAGCAAGAGCCTGACCGCACCAAAGGTGAAGACGGCAACTGCCAGGCCCGCCACGCGCGGTAACGTGCGAGCGGCTCGCAGCGCGGGCAGCGGGACCGGGTGGGCTGCCGGCTACGCTGCCGCAAAAGCAAAGGCCGGCAAGTAGTGAATGACCCGCGACCTATCCCGCCCGCCGATGTGCTCGGGCGAGCCAAGACTGCTCGCAGCCGCAAGCGCTATCTCGTTGAGTTGCTGTACGTGGCAATCACCGAGGAGCCTGCACCGAACAACTGGGAGGCCGTGATCCGCAGGGCGCTGCAGTACGGCGCGAGCGTGCATCCGAAGATCATGGCTGCCGAGTTCAGGGAGCTGGGCAGCCAGACGGTCAGGGAGTTGTTCACGCCATGACCATCCCGCTGTGGCTCGTGATCAGTGTCGCCGTCGTCGCGTACCTCGCCGGTGCGGGAGCCACCCATACCCTGGCCAGCGCCGCTGATGACGGCCCGACCTTCGTCCCGTGGCTCGATACCCTTATCATCGCGCTGGCCATCATGCTGTGGCCGCTCACCTGGGCGGTGCTCATCGTGGCGGCCGTGCTCGCGTTCCTGGCCAGGCTAATGATCCCATGATGAAGGCCGGGCTACCATGCAAGACATGAGTGCCCTCCTGACGGTGCCCGGTCTGGGTAAGGCCGGGCACTGTGTCGTCTCCGGCTCGCATTCCCCCGAGCCGCTCCGCTTTGTGTGGCATCACATTCAGCCCCACGAAGCCGGCGGTCCCACCGTGCCCGCCAACCTGCTGGAGTGCTGCGACAGCTGCCACTACAGCGTGCACAGGCTCATGTTCCAGCTAGCCCGCGGGCTTCCGCTAGACCCTGCACCGAGGCGGCAGACCCTCGCCTATGCCCGGCAGGGTTACGAGGCATGTCTTGCTGCCGGGACAGTGAGCCAGATCCCCGACGAGGGCTAGCGTGAACCATGAACGCTGGCGGAACCGGGTCCGGCTCTACTTCGATGCCCGCGACTGGTGGATCGGTGCCTACTTCGCGGACGGGCGGGTCTATATCTGCCCGCTGCCATGCCTGGTGATCAAGATTAGTTACCGGTAACTCGCCGGAAGCACATCGTCTTACATCCGGCCGGTTGCGTCGTCTCACGCCCGCAGGCTTCCAGGGGTCAAGGTACGGCTGCGCCTTCCCGCGGACTTACACCGCAAGAAACCGGAACCGGGCCCAGGGTCAATGGCACGGGGCGGGCCGCCTTCACGTTCCCGCCACGCCGAGTCTTGAGGTCAGACCTCAGTCCGCCTTCTAAATCCTCGCGCCTGCGTGGTGAAGCCACGAGACGCAAGAAGCCAGCAGCTTGTAGAAAAAGCTGGCTGGCTGTATGCTCTTGTCTCGTTGGCTGTCACAAGCAAACACCTTAGCCCCGTACCTTGTCCCCGACAAGCGGTGCGGGGCTTTGGCTTGCGGCGGCAACTGAAGGTGGTGTGTGGGCACCGGGCAGGACAGCAAAGAGCCCGCGCAGGATCTCTCCCGCGACGGGCTCTGGTAACAAGCTGCGGCTAGTGCTCCTCGGCGTACTCCTGACCGCAGTCGCACTTGGAGACGCTGCCGTACTGCGGATCGGCAACCTCCGTCAGCGGTCCGCCGCAGCGCATGCACGCACCTTCGGTCGCGCACTTCCGGCAGGTGGTGAAGTGACCGGGGCCGCCGGCACTGTACAGGCCCTCGGCGGAACCGCACTCGTCGCACGGGCGGGCCGTAGCGATCCGCATCTCTGCCAGCCAGCTGGGGTCCCTGGTCGCCGGGACATGAAGGCCAGATGGGTAGTCCACTCCTGGCGGGGCGTTCGGGCAGAGCCTGGAGCCTGTTGCATCTCGCCAGGTTTGACCACCGCCCTCATCTTGACGAACTAGCCACAGTGACAAGTCGCAGTTATCGCACTTTGCCTCAGCCGCGATTTCGTTACGGGTGAACAGGTACTGGCCGTCACCAGCGGGCACGCTCATGCGTTGTCACGCGCGTACTGCGCCCGGCTTTCCGCGAACACGGGAGCGGCTTTCGCCATGTGCTCATCCCATGTCCGGCGGCCATCGTTCGGCCTGCCGTTTACCGGATCGTCCAGCATCGCGTTCAGTTTCCTGGCCCGGTCCGGTCCGGCGCTCAGCACGACCGCGTAGCGCTCGCCGCCGAGATAGCGGCCCCGGTAGTCCGTCGGGTCGGGCTCGATGTGCATGACCGTGAAGCCGATGGCGATCTGCTGCAGCGCCTCGCCGCACCGGGTGTCGTACTCCCCGGCCTCGCTCGCGGGCTCGATGTCGTCGACCATGAAAACGGCCGTCTCGATCGCCTCGGCGAATATGCGCAGCGAATACTGCTCGTAGGTCACCCATCGCGTTTCTGTCGTCTGGCTGACCAGCGGGCAGAAGTCCGCGCCCAGGGCCCGCTTCACGTCGTCGTCCGCCTGATCGAACGGCATGATCTGGTATTCCAGGCCATAGGCGTCAGCGAGCGTGCCGATGACGCGCACGGCTTGCTCGTAGGTGCGGCCTTGCTGATGCAGCCGGACCGCATGACGCGGTGCCGCTCCCGTGTACAGCGTGCAGTTCCTGCCGTCCGGACAAAGCGCTAGCGACGGGTCAGCAAGTGCCCGCCTGAGGGGTGTGTTCATCCTGTGCCTCCTGTTGGTGGTGATCGGGAACGGCGCTCCCACCTATCTGCGCGGGACGCCGTTTACCTGGGACAAGCCCAGGCATTGCGCTCAACCTCCCGGACGACCTTCTCCCGAACCCCGTCCCGGCCGTGGTCCCATCGCGCCGTTGTACATCCGGTTCATATAACGCTTGGCCTTGTCGCGCACGACGGCTGTCGCTGCGAGGATGTGCTCCCGCCGCAACTCCTGCGTTCCGCCGTACCGACCGCTGGTGCTCCGGTCCGGCCCGCGAGCATCGAACTGCAGCCCGCCGCCGTCCCGCTCACCCATGTAGCCCAGGCGCGCGACCCGCGGCTTGCGGTGCGCGCCCGGGATCATGTAGATGATCTCGTAGTCGGAGCCTTCCTCGAACCGCGGCATCATGGTGTGCCTCCTTTTCCTCCGGTGTGGTGTGGCCTAGTCGTTGACTACGCGCGTGTGCCCGTAGTCGAGATACGCCTTCAGGTCGCTCCTCATCTCAGCGAGGAACGTCCTGACTTCGGCGGTCAGCGCAATGACCAGGTACGCCTCATTGTCCTTGTAGTCCTCGTACCTGTTCGGATCGGTGCCGAGGATCGTGTAGGCGACCGGGTACGCGAGCAGGTTGCCCGTCGCGTCCGCGATCTTGTTCGCCATCTCGTCGCGGAGTTCATGCGAGCCGAAGAACGCGTCCAGGTCCACGGCTTTCGCCGGGGTCTTGTCTTCCATCGCGCCTATCTCCCTAGTGTGTGTGTGCGCTTGTCTCCCGGTGCGACTGTCCCCGCATCGGTAACGAATGGAGCTAAGCTCCATTCTACCACCTTATCCCGCGCCGTTCGCTAACGGCATCGGCGGCAGGAGCTGAACCCGGTGACCCGCCGACTCTAAGGACGCGGAGGAAGCCCGCAGCGAACGGCTGATCCGCTGCGGGCTCCCCTCCTAGCGCAGGTACCAGCGCCAGAGCGCGACCACCATCCAGGTGGCGGCAAACGCGCCCCAGGCTATGAGCCAGAACCGGCCCGGGATCCTGCCATTGGCGAACCCCATGCCTGCCGTCGCTGAGCCAGCGACAACTCCGGTCAGGAGTAGCCACCAGGGCGGCTTCCTCACTTGCCTGTGTCCTTCGGTGCGTACCGGCGGACTTTCACCCGCGGCACGATCGTGGCCTCGCTGATCCAGGCCCGCATAATGCTCATCGTGCCCGCGGCAGGCCGCAGGTCGAACTGCAGGCCCTTCTGGTCATCGGTAGGCCCGATGAACCCGGCCCTGGTGATCACGGGCTTATCGTGCATGCCCGGCACCTGGAAGGTGACCTCGTAGTCGCGGTCGGTGTGGAACGGCGTCTTGTTCATCTCTGCCTCCTGTGGTGGTTTCTGGCTGATGGTCATGGCGATCCTGATGGCGGCGGTCACGAAGATGGCGCCTACGACCCAGCCATTCATGAACCAGTGCGTCATGCCGCTGACTTGGAGATCGCCCGCTTATAGGAGCTGGCAAGCCGCGCGCTGGAGGCGCACAGCTTGTCGATCTCCCGCTTGGCGGTGATCTGGTGGGCCGGTGTCAGGTCGTAGATCACGCCAGACGCCATGTCCAGTTCCTTGCGCGCGCCCGGGATGAACTTCAGGGCGTACGACCGGGTGCCGTCGGCGCTGTGCTGGACGAGGTAGACCACGTCGTCCTTCTCGTAGAGCCCCGGCGTGGTCACATCGGGTGCCTTGCGGCCGCCGCGGCCGTTGCTGGTTGTAGCAGCAGCAACGGGCTGCTGCCCCACTGACAGCAGCCAGCGCGCGACGTTGTCGGCGCTCGCCAGGTCGAGTCCCTCGTCCTTGAGTGCCTTCGTGAGCTTCGCCATCGTGACGGCGTCCAGGTCGTCTTTCCGTTCGCGCGCCAGCCGGCGGATCACCGTGACGGTGGCCTCCAGCTCCTGCGCTTTGTTCAGCCTTGCCATTTCATTTCCTCCTTGTGGTGTCGTTGCCTTTTCGGGTTTTTTTTTTCAGCCGGGCGAGATCAGTTCGATAAGCCTGGTCACTGCTGCCTGCGCCGCCCAGGTCGCAGCTTCATAGGCTGCCCGGTTCGCTTCGCACTTGTCGGTGTCGTAAGCAGCTTTAGCCTGATCGAAGTCATGCCAGGCGGTAGCTTCGCGATCCTGCGCCCATGCCAGGATCTCCCGTGACGCGGTCATGACTGCGCCTCGCCGCTCAGCTCGCCCGGAGCGACGATGTGCTCCCACGGCTCGTGGTCGGTGAACTCCAGGTCCCGGGCCTCGGCGATGTGCAGCTTCGCGAATTCGCCCGAGTTCTTCAGGGCCATCGCCAGCCGCCTCAGGAAGACGGTGGCCATCGCTTCCTCGCCGCCGATCTCCAGGCGGTACATCGTGGTGCGCCCGCCCTTGGAGTTGGGTACGGTCCAGGAGGGGCCGTAGGCGTACCACAGGCCGGTAGATGGCGCCATCAGCGCGCCGGCAAGGGCGGCCTGCTCCTCCGCGGGCAGCCGCTTCTCGCTGGGATCGTGCCAGCCCAGGTAGTCGAACGGCACATCCGCGATGATGCGTACCTCCTTGGTGTTGCTCATGCCCCTGCCTCCATCTCCGCTGTCCGGCGGAACCATCTGCGCCAGCGCGGGGTGCTCGCCCTGGCGTGAATCCTGCGGATCTGGCTGGTACTGAGCGGCGGCGGTGAGCGATCGCCGAACATGATGCACGCCTCCCGCCAGATCCGCTGCAACTCGTCGTCGGTGAGCTTGGGCCGGGGCCAGATCGCACCCTCGGCCAGGCCCTTGCAGATCCCGCAGCCGGGGTACTTGTCGGCCAGGCTGGTCTCGTGCAGCTTGTGGCTGGCGTTCACAGCACGCCGTCCTTCATGAGCCTGACGTTGTAAGCCACGCTCTCGTTGTTGTCGGACAGGCCGCTCAGGACCCGGCGGGCCCTGTTCACGCTGATGCCCCAGCCGACCCGGATGGCCGCGATCAGCGCCCGTTCCAGGTTCCGGTAGATGGCCGAGTTCCACATGGCCACCCGGTTATCCGTGCTGCACGCCGCCCGGTAAAGGGACGCCCAGATGTGCTCCGCCAGGGCCTGGTTCGCGCTCCGCGCGTCTTCGGCTGGCGGCGATAGCTGAAGGTGGTGACCCGGCGACGGGTTCGTGCTCGCCGTGGCCATTTCCTCAGTGCTGCCGTTCATTACTGCCTCCCTGTGGTGTTGATCCCGGGCTGATCCCCGGTGGCCCTGGCGCGGACCCAGCTGGTCTGCCCGCGCCCGGACCGTCACCGGATCAGGCGCTCTGCTTATCGCCCTCGGTCACTGGTGTGAGCGGGGCCGCTCGACCGGTGCCTTCCCTGCGTGCCCGTGCCATCTCCGGCTTGGCCTTCGCCCTGACCGCCGGCCGCTTGGCGAGGGCCGCGTGCAGCGCAACTTCCTCGGCGGGCGTGATCGTGAACTTCTTCGCTTTGCTCGCCCTGCCGATCAGGACCAGCGCCCATCCCGCGCGCGGCGTGATGCCGTAGGCGGCCATGGTCGCGGGGTCTTCGGTGATGGTGACGGTGCCCGGCGCGATCTGGTCGGGCAGTTTGGTGGTACTCATGGCTTTCCTCCATGTGGCGGGACTGACGGCCATCGTCAGGGAGCGCTTCACGCTCCGACCCGGCGCTTCCCAGCGCGAGGTTTCGGCCTGCCGGTCAGATCTGCATTCAGGCGGGCAGTAGATCGTGCCCCCGCGCCTCTGCCTGCTCTCCTCGAAGGTCTCCCGCCGGGTCCGCTGCGCGCCACAGTCAGCGCAGGTACCGTCGGGCAGCACTTCGCTGTGCCGTGCCGGGCACTTGTCGTATGGCGTGGACCACGATTCGTCTCGCGCCTCGCGCTCGCGGACGACCTCCTTGTAGGCGTTCTCGTCACCGGCCCACTGACAGGTGCCGTCGTCGTCCCGGTTGGTCAGGAACGCCAGGACGCTCACCGTGGCCTCGGCGTCGAAGTCCACGTTGACGGCGCGAACCGCTTCGGCGAGATGGTGCTCGCACACGTTGCTGGCGATTTCCTCACCGGCTGGCGCTTCGACCCTGAACTCAGCGGGCGCGCCATGCATCGTCTCGCTCACTTCCGCCTCCTTGCTGCCCAGAACGCAGCGCGAGCAGGGGCTGCGGTCAGTTCGTACTCGGCCACGATCGCGGTCAGTACGGCGCGGCACTTCTCGCAGTTACACGCGGTGCAGGCGTTCTCGTGGTACCCGGGTTCTCCGGGTGCGTGCATCTCGGCCGCGATGCGCTCGGCGCGATGCGCTCGGGCCGGCGCCACTGCCCGGTCGAAGTCGTCCTGTCGCTTGCTCACTTTCTGCCTCCTGGTGGTGTGAATGGTGCTCAGCACCATTCTATCATACGCTTATGCGCCAATCAAATGCGCCTGTGCCGTCCGCCTACTCCATGTCCCGCCCGCAGTAGCGGCAGAAGCCCAGCGTGTTGGGCTCGCATTCGCGCACTGCGCCCGCCGATTCCTCGCGCAGGTCGTCAACGGGCTCGCCCAGCGTCAGGACCTGGACGCCCTCGCCGACCAGGAACGGCAGATCCCATCCCTCGTCGATCCGGGCCTGCCTTGCGAGCAGCTCCTCAGTCTCGGCGACCAGCGCTTGCGCCTGCTGCCGCCGGGTCGGAGCCTCGGGCCGTAGCTCGTGCTCGCGTCGGCGGCCCTGCCGCTCGCGTCCGTCCTTGCGCCATGCCTTGCTGTCCTGCGGTCTCATGCCGCCACCGCCATCTCTGCGAATCGTGCCTTGCTGACCAGATCAATCTCGGGCTCGGACCCGTCGGACCGCCCGCGGCACACAGGACACAACCGTGACGCCCCGCCCTGGTTCTTGAGCTGACGCTCCTTGTCCCTGGTGCCCGCCCACAAGCGTGCTACAACCCAGCCTGGACCCTCTGCGCCCGCTGCTGCGGCTTTCGCTGCGACGTGCCCGGGCAGGACTGCACCGGTGCCTGCAGCGTGATGTTGGAGCCTCTCGTCCAGGTCCATCGCCCAGCCGATGTAATGACCGGCCGGCGTCCAGTCCGCGATCTTCTGCTTCCGTGGGCCGCGATTCCGCGCCCGCCGGTTGCGGTCGGGCTTCCCGAACGCCTCGTCGAAGTGCAGCATGTAGATCGTGCCCACTTCTCCCGGGTAACTCATGGCGTGCCTCCTCTCGTGGTGTTGTTGGCCCCTAGCGGACCGGATCGGACCACCGACTCCCCGCCGGTGCCTGCTCCCGCTCGCTAGGTGTGTGTGTGCGCTTCTCTCGCGGTCTGTCCCCTAAGATCGGACAGACCGCGCGTGCGCGCGTGCTCAACTGGTGCAGTTGCACGCTCCGTTGCTGCTCTTGACCTGGTAGCAGACCGGACACTGATTAGAGCGCGCGACGTTGTAACCTCCGGTTAGCTTGCGGTCTGCGATGCGGTCAAGCAACCACCTAGGAGGAATGTGACCGTGAGAGCCGTTTTCCTCCAAGCTTGACCGCATCCTCGCAAGCGTTGCTTGCGCTTGTGCGCTGATCATCCTTACCTCCGGTAGTGGTGAATGGAGCTAGCTCCATTCTAATAGACCTGTCAAATGGGCTCAGGCTCCTTGACACTGTATGGTAGAATGGTGCTATGCACCATTCCACCACTACTAAGGAGGTAGACGGAGAGTGTCGTACCTGACAGTCACTCCCGCTTACGGGCGCGACTACCGCTCCAAGAAGGAAGCGCTCGCAGACTGGGAGGCCGGACAGGATTTCATCAACACCGGGCCGGGCGGAACCTACGTCAGCAAGCGCGACATAGGGCCCGGCGTAATCGTCAGCATCCGGTACAAGAGGCTCACCGAGATAGCTCAGGTTCGCTGAGCGAGCAGGAGCGGGCACGGGCCGAGGGTCCGCGTCCGCTCTGGTTCCGCTCAGGAATCGCACCACACAACGGAGGAGTTGAGGCACGTGCCGTGGATAGTCATAGTCCAGGTCACCGAGGCCGACGGAGAGAAGGAGATCACCGGCGTTTTCGGGTTCGACACCGAACCCGAGGCACTGGCGTGGTCCGAGAAGGCCGACGAGACCTGGAAGCCCAGGATTCCGACCACCTTCCTGGTCATGCAGGTCAGTGACGGGCCGCTATTCACCCCCGTCGGGCCGTAGCACTGAGCTAGCGGGAGACGGGCACGGCCGCTTGCGTCCGCGCCCGCTCCGGTCCGCTCAAGGGCCCGCACCACAAAGGAGGCAGAAACATGACAGGCCAGATTCCGAGCTACGGCCAGCACTTCGCGCTGGAGCCGATCGCGGAGTACGACCCGGCCAGGGCGCAGCGCAGGTACGTGCTCAAGGCCGACGCCGCGTACTGGATCAGGTCGGACAAGACGAGCAAGGCCTGGGCGCTGTACTACCAGGGCACGGCGTTCGCGCAGCGTACCAGTCTGAGCGAGGCGATGCGGGTTATGCGCATCCTGGTCGCCGGCTGAGCGCGCGGGGCCAGGCGCGGGCGGAAGTCCGTACCCGGCCCGGTCCGCTCAGGACCGCCACGAAAGGAGAAGACAATGGCTCTTGAACACACCTGTCACGCTGGGCCGACATGCTACGACGAGCAGGCCGACCTGGACGGCCGCTACGCGGTGGAAGGCGCCGAGACTTGCGGCCACGCCAGCTGTCAGCAGATCGAGCACGAGTGGGAGTGCTCAGCCTGCATGATCGAGAACGCCCCCGAGACTGCGGCCCGTGCCCGCGCGGTCATCGCTGCGGAAACGCTCGACTTCCGCGCGGAAGCGTCCGCCCCTGCCGAAGATTTCTACAGGCTCCCCTAGCGGGCGCATCACCGCGCGCACTAGAATGGTGCTTGCACCATTCCACCTCACCACCTTGGAGCGCACGTGGAAATCATGGGAACCCCTAGCAGGCACTATGAAGGTTCGGGAAAGTCCGCAGGATTCGGCTCGGTACCGCTCAACGTGCTACCAGCACTGCGGACCTACGCGGACCTTCCGCTCACCCGCTACGCGGAGCTGCTCGCACCCGCTACCGATGACATGATCGTTGCTCCCGACGCGCTCCTAACCACGCTCGACTTCCGCGCGGAAGCTTCCGCACCACCCGAGTCTTTCTACCTCTGAGCGAGCAGGAGCGGGTATCGCCGATCTGTCGGTACCCGCTCTAGGTCCGCTCAGGACCACCCACCACCACGTAGGAGCGAATATGAGGCCGACCGAGCACGTTACCCGCATCCACCGTTCTGCCGAGGCGCACGATGGTTGGGGAGTGCATGATCATCTCACCACTAGTACGCACACTGAGGCCGGATCGCTCACGAGCAACGAGCCGGCGGAAGACGGCGCGGCGATTGCGTCCGCGTATGCGTTCGATCCCGTCGCTGCGGCCGCTCGGTTCGATGCCGCTTTCGACGCGACCTATGCGCCGCACGCGCACGTTCCCTGTCCCTGCTCGCACGGTTGCGACCGTTGCGCGTGCTCCGCTTGCGCGAACGCTGATCACGAGCTAGCGCATCAAGCGCTGCACCAGTCGCGCTAGCTACGCGGATGGGCCGACTTACGGTCGGCCCATTTTGCGGACCTGGACGCTAGAGATAGTTCCCAGCTTGCTAACTATATGCAGGAGCTTTCCCTGGGATGATCATGGTTATGCACCCAAACCGTACCAGAGCGGACCTGGACAGAACGGACAGAGCGGACAGGGTGGAGCTGATCGAGATAGTCCGAACCATTGAATCGTCGCAGCTCACAGCTAGTTCGGATACCGACACAACGGACCTGGACCCGTTTGTCAAAGGGTCGTTTTAGGTGCTTGCGGTATCGTCGCAGCTCAACGCTAGTTCGGATAACGATGTGACTAACGTCACAGTCGGGTATGTCCGGTTAAATTGCGCTTGACCGTTATGTGTTTGATAGGTTGGAACTAGTTCCACCCGCGCTCCACCAGGGAGCGCGTCACCACGTACCAGGAGGTAGGGATCATGAGTACCGACGCAACACAGACCGTTGACCAGATCAACGCTGCGAGCGAACGCGCGCGCACCGCGCAGATCGCAGCGACCGTTGCGGGACAGACCGCTCCCAAGTCACCCGCTCCCGCTCCCAAGTCCGCTCCCAAGCGGAACGCTGCGAGCAACGCTAAGAGCGGGAAGTCCGCTCCCAAGTCCAGCACCAGCAAGAGCGCTCCCAAGTCGGGAGCGGTCAAGGTGACCGCGCGCAAGACGACCTCGGGACCGACAGACCGCGACGTTAAGCGCATGGTCGCGCAAGCGCTGGTCAACCTCGGAGCGGACTGGTTGACTAAGCTCCCGAGCAAGACGGTCAAGGGTGTCAAGGTCGTCACCCTCAACGGGTCCGACTACCCGCGCGCGACAGTGCTCTATGCGGTCAAGCAAACGTTCGGGTATACCCCTAGCGGTGTCTGGTCTCCCAAGCTGGGACCGCGCGACGTCGGACGTCCGAACGCTTCCAAGTCCGCAGCGTGACCTACGCGGGTGCATGACAGTGGACCTCCGCTCAGACCAGAGCGGAGGTCCGCTACCGTCACCCGACGGACACCACGACCGGAGGTAGGGACCATGACAGACAGACCGACAACCAAACTGGACTACGCGCTAGCGCGCGGGATGATCACCCCCAATGAGCAGCACCCGAGCACGTGCATGCATCAGCTGAGCTTGCGCATCGTCCCGTTCGCTATCCCTGCTGGTAGCGAGTACCCAAGCTGGTATGACGGGTCACCGCTGCACCTGGACTCGCGCGCGCTAGCTATCGCTGAGCGCGTCGGACGCGCGTACGTGCTAGCGGGTGACCGCACCGCGCTTAGGTCGTCTAGCGCGTACCTGGTTGCGTATGGACGTATGTCAGCGTTCTCCCATGACAGCGACCATGACATTGCGGAGTCCGTCCGCATGACGCTTGCGTCCCTGCGAGACGTAGCGGACTTGGAAGACCTGCACTCGCAGGGTTGCTCACCAGGTCCCTACGCTTTCCCCAACCTCGCGTGTGACGCGCGCGTGACCGACTAGACCGACCCGAGCAACCCTGCACCCGAGCGGGTGCAGGGTTGTTCTGTACCC
>WNFL01383531.1_pt1 | contig 18818 bp, 19 predicted proteins | sample 5400361 | NCBI WGS metagenome assembly WNFL01 (sample SAMN13153351, study PRJNA577476) | soil metagenome | isolation source: 40 cm soil on Douglas fir-dominated hillslope | place: USA:California | collected 2013-09-17
CGCGCTGCCTCAGCCGCCCCTGATCGCGATGATCCCGGTGTCGGTCCGCGACCCGGCCAGCAAGGGCGCGCTGGGCAACAAGGTATCCGCGATGCTCGCTACGCTGCCCACCAACGTGGATGACCCGCTCAAGCGGCTGGACATCGTCCATGCCGCGACCAAGCTGGCGAAGTCCCAGCAGGCAGCGATCCCGCAGGGGCTGGTCGACCAGGTCAGCGACTTCGCACCGCCCGCGCTGACCGCACGGGCCGCGCGCGTGGTGTTCGCTACCGGCCTGCTGCACCGGCTCCCGCCGTTCAACCTCACCATCTCGAACGTTCCCGGCCCGAACATCCCGGTCTACCTCTGCGGCGCCAAGCTGCTGGCGCATTACCCGGTATCGGTGATCACCGATGGTCAGGGCCTCAACATCACCGTCGTGGGATACCTTGGCCGGCTGCATTTCGGGTTGACCGCGTGCCGTGAGCTCATCCCGGACATCGACGCCCTCGCCAGCTACCTGGCCGATGAGCTGGACATTCTGCTTGAGGCTGCTAGCCAGCGGTGAGCCACCGAGCCAGCCATTGCGGCGGCCGTACGCTGTTGGGCATTACACGGTGGGACGTGGCGGTGGCGACAACAGGGGCCGCAGTCGTAGTTGGCACAGCCATTCGCAGGGCAGGCCCGCGCTGGACGCACGCCAGTGGGGCTGGCAGGTTGCCAGACCTTGGATCCCTCGGCCCGGTCCAGAACTCCAGGCTGGGCGGCATAGATTGCCTGGTGCTGAGCTGCGGACCGATCCCAGCTGAAGCGGGCGCTTACGGCAAGGCCAGCCACGCGCAGCCTGTCCGCGAGCCGCTGGTCGTCGAGAACGGCGGTGAGTGCGGCGGCCAGGGCGTGCGGGTCCCCCACCGGTACCATCAGGGCGTCCCGGCCGGGCCGCAGGTACTCGCGGAATACCGCCAGGTCTGACGCGACCACCGGCAGGCCCGCACTCATCGCTTCCAGCACCGCCAGGCCCCACCCCTCCTTTGTGGAAGGAAAGGCGAGTACGTCCGCTGCCGCATACCAGGCGGGCAATTCGGCATCGGCGACCGTGCCAAGCAGCACCACGTCGTCGTCGAGCCGCAGACCAAGGTGCGGCAGGGAGGACAGGACACGCTGCTTGTAGTCGCGGTAATCCTGGAATGAGTGACCACCCACGACTGCCAGCACAGGGCGACGGCCCGACCGTCGCAGTGACGCGATCGCCTCGACCAAGGTGTCGCTGCCTTTGCGCGGCTCGATGCCGCCGACGGCCAGGATCAGCGGCCGGTCCACCGCCCCCGCACGCTCCCGCAGGGCCGCGGCCAGACCATGGTCGGCCGCGTGGAACCGCGCAGCGTCGACCCCGTTACGCACGACCTCGGCCGCAACCCTGTACTCGGTTTGGAGGATATGGCGCCAGTGCTCGCTGACCACCAGGATCCGGTCCGGCTCCAGGATGGCCCTGCGCTGGCAGTCGATGAGTGACTGGGTGGTGAAGTCATCCACGTGGTGGACGGTCCGGATGACGACTGGCGGCTGTCCTTCGGCCGCCCAGCTCGCCCCGCCGGCCTGGTCCGGCCCGCCGGTAGTGCCCCGGACCCGGCAGGCGGCCTGGGCCGAGATGCAGTCCTGCGTATGCAGGATCGGATAGCTGGGGACGAGCGAGGCCAGTCCCTCCGCCAAGGCGTCGACGTTGGCGAAAACGCGTTCTTCCAGGGTCGGCAGCGCGGGCGGGGCAGGGATGATGGTGAACGGCGCCTGGACCGGGCGGAAGAAGCCGCCCGCGGGGTCTCCGAGCGCGATGACCCGCACCGGGTAGCCGGTGCGGTGCAGGGCCTCGGCGAGGGCGAGGGTGTGGACAACCCCGCCGCGCGGTTTGACGGAGTAGGTCACCAGCGCCACGGGGCAACCGGCCGCAGCGACGGCCAATGGCGGGCTCATGAGTGCACCGTCGCAGCCAGGTGGGGCTGGCGGGCGGCGATGGCGGCGGCGACGCGCGCCGCCTGTGCCGCGCTTTCTGTGACGATCGCTCCCGCCTCCTTTAGTGTGCGGCGCTGCCGGTCGAGTCCTTGCGAGTCAGCGCGGACGCCGAGGACGTAGGCGACCACCGTGGCGCCGTCGGCCACGATATCGGCGCAAATGGATGCTATCTCCCCGGCCGGATCGGGGTGCGAACCGTAGCCGATGACGACATCGAGCAGAACCGCTGCGATGTCACCGCCGAACGCGTCAGCGCGCATGATCTCTGTCCGCGCAGCCGGGTCGATCATCGGGTGAGGCCGGCCCTTGGTGTATTCCTCTTCGCCAAGATCCAGGCAGATGTGCGCGCCAGCGGGCGCAGGCAGCCCGAGCTCCGGGCGCAGCGGCACGTTGGAGAATACGGGCCCGAGCGAACTTCCGAGCACGACCTGCGCCTCATAACACAAAGTTCCGCCCGTGAAGAACCCGCGCACAGCGCCGCGGCTGGCGCCTATCCGGCTGACCGCGCGCTCGACTACCTCAACCAGGCCCGCGGCCGGCTCGGGCACCTTGCGACCCAGGATGCTTGCGGCCCGCTGCGCCCCTTCCTCGAGTGTGGCAGCCAGCGGCGCGCCTGCGAGCAGCCCGTCCGGAGTGGACATGCCCAGACAAACCGCGACTACAGGTGTTGCCGTGCTGGCGCTGATCACCGAGCGGACGACGTCGCCGTCGGGGGGCTTGGATACCAACACGATGAGGTCGGTGCCCGGATCGGCATCGAGAGCTCGGACCGCGTCCCGCGCCATCAATCCTCCGACGGCGGCCGACAGGTCCCGGCCGCCGACGCCGATCACCTGGGAAACGCCAATGCCCCAGCCGTCCAGCAACGTCATGACCTCCTGTGCGCCTGTCCCGGCCGCAGCCACGATGCCGACCGGCCCGGCTCGCACCGCGTTGGCGAACCCGAGCCCTACCCCGCCGAGCATCGCTGTGCCCGCGCCGGGTCCCATCACGAGCCTGCCCAGCCGGCTGGCTCGCTCCTTCAGCTCAACCTCCTGTGCCAGAGGCACGTTGTCGCTGAAGAGCAGGACGTGCAGGCCGGCAGTCAGTGCGGAATGGGCCGCGACTGCCGCGTACGGGCCCGGCACCGATACCACCGCCACATTCGCCTCCGGCATCCCTGCCGCAGCCTCCCCGATGGTTCCTGGCCGGGCACCGCGGGGTTCCTCGCCCGGGCGGCTGGCCTGCGCGAACAGTGCAGCCCGGCCACGTTCGACCGCATCATCCGCAGCCTCGTCGCCGTCGGCCTGGACGGCGAGGAGCAGTGCGTTGGCATCGGCGTCGGCAAGGCCGTCCGGGGCGAACCCCCGGCTGGCAAGGTCGTCGACGGTCGCGGGGGTGGCCATCGAGGCGGTAGCCCAGTTCACGCCGTCGCCGTCTGCCATGGCGCGGGTCGCGCTGAGCAGAAGCAGCGAGTCGCGGTAAGTGCCGGCGAAAACGCGCAGCCGCCTGGCACTCACCTGCCCTGTCCTGCCTGGGATGGGCTGCGCTCGATGATGGTGCCGGACCGCCTGCCGTCGCTAGTCAGGGTGCCCGCGAGCAGGCCGGGGGAGGTGATCACGGCTAGTTCCCCGCCGTCGGCCAGGAAGCGCAGTGCCGACTCGATCTTGGGACCCATGCTGCCCGGCGGGAACTGGCCCTCGCTCAGGTGGCGTGCGGCCTCGGCGGCGGTGATCGTGCCGAGCTCCGACTGCGTCGGCGTGCCGTAGTCGAGCATGACCCGGTCCACGGCAGTGACCAGGAGCAGCGCCTGCGCTCCGAGCAGGCTGGCGATCAGGCCCGCCGCGCGGTCCTTGTCGATGACCGCGTCGACCGTGACAGTTCGCGTGCCCACGGCCGCGACCGGAATCCCGCCCCCGCCACCGGCGATGACCAGATGGCCCGCGTCGACAAGAGCACGCAACGCGTCAATTTCGATCACACTGAGGGGCTCAGGGGAGGGAACCACCCGCCGGTACCCACGGCCGGAGTCCGGCTGGACCACCCAGCCCCGGCTCGCCGCCAGTCGCTGCGCCTCTCCGGCCTCGAAGAACGGGCCGATCGGCTTGGCTGGCGACCCGAACGCCGGATCAGCGGGATCTACCGTGACGTGGGTGATAAGCGCGGCCGAGGTGCCAGGACCGCGCAGCACATCTACCGCACGAGCGATCAGGCTGCCCAGCAACCCCTGGGTCATCGCGCTCAGTAGCGCCAGTGGCTGCGCCGGCACGGTTGAGGTGGCTTCCTGCTGCAGCGCGAGGTTCCCCACCTGCGGGCCGTTGCCGTGCACGACCACCACCCGCCAGCCTGCCTCCATCACGTCATTGACCGCCGCCGCCATCACCATTGCGTTGGCCAGCATCTCATCGCACGTCCCGGCCTGCCCCGCCCGAGTAAGCGCGTTGCCGCCGAGTGCGACCACCGCAGTCCTGGTCATGAGATCCTGCTGGTCGATGAGATAGGGTTTCGTGGTGAGTCGTATAGGTGACGTCTCGTTCAGAATAGTAAACAGGATTGAGCGAGAGGTGCAATGGCCGGCTCCACTTCTGATCCGCCTGGCGGCAGCGCATCCGGTGCGCGAGCGGCGTGGCCGGACGTTCCGCCGCCGGTGCTGCGGGCCTGGGATGAGGCCGAAGCCCGCCTCTTCCCGCTGGTGATGGCGCATCCGGACCTCTACCAGCAGTCGGTCACCGCGATCCAGCGGCTGATCGGGCGCCTCCGCGAGAGCTGCCCGGATCTGCCGGCGCTGCTCGCGGCGCATGAGCACGGAGCCGAACTGGCTGCCGAGGAGGCAGCCGACGGGGGCACGGCCGGGATCCGGCCTGACCTGGTGGCGGCCGCCGCCTGCGCGATGCGGTACCGCGAACTCGTCGCATCACATGCCGCCAGTGGCCGGCTGGCGGCACTCGCCACGGCCCGCGAGCAGGGCGTTTCCTGGGCGGTCGTGGAGGAGATCGGATCGCAGGACCGCGCGCCCTACGTTCAGTATCAGCGGATCGAGGCGGAGGTCGCCACGGGGCGGGCGGTCATTGTCTCTATCGGACTGGACGAGACGTTGAGCCGCGCTATCCACCGCCTGGACGAGGCCGAAATTGACCTGCTAACGGGAGGGCTGCGGATCGGGGAAACGGTGGGCAGTTACCTCGACCCGGTCGCTTTCGCGGCAGCCTTGCAGCAGGCCACGAGCGCGCGGCCGGCTCCGCCTGCTCAGGCCTGACGTGCCGCCCGCGCTGACCTGGCCGGGACATCGACAGCGCTGTCTGGGATCGCGCAATGTGCTCAGAGGGGTTGCCTTGACGCGAGCGCAGGGTCTATCAAGGATTGTGAACGTTCATATCGGATCGAACAAGCCGCTGCTGGCAGGCGCGGATGGGCGAGGGAGGGACAATGGGCGAGTCCTCGGCCCAGACAGTCGCGTACCAGCCGGGAAGGGCGGGTCCCGTCCGGCCGCCGAGGCCCGGTCCCGACCCCGGGCTAGCGCGCCTGATCACCGAGCTGCAGGGACGCGGCATGCGAGTAGAAGTGCCGCTGGAATCACGCCAGGGGGGCGCGGGGCCGGCCGACGCCGGCATGCTATGGATCGAGGGCTTCGCCGCCACAGTTCCCACCGGACTTGGCTATGCGCGCACGTCGCCGTACGTGCTCCGGGCGGAGGATGACGGGTGGGGCATCTACCGGGAGGCTGAGCGGCTGGCTTCCGCCGAGCCATTCCAGCGCCCGCGCTACTACGACCAGGCGACTGAGGACGGCATCCCGTATTGGCAGATCGCCCTGCTGCACCTGGATTCGCTGGCCAGCACGGTGATTCAGACCTGTGCCTACTGGGGTAACGCCGATCAATGCGCGTTCTGCGGGATCGGGGTAACGCTGGCGAACGGCCGCACCATCGCCAAGAAGACGCCGGAGATGCTGGCCGAGGTCGCGGTAGCGGCCAGGGAGCTCGACGGCGCGGTAGATGCCACGCTGACCACAGGCACCACCGCCACCCCGGACAAGGGTGCGCTGTATGCGGCGCGCTGCGGCAAGGCGGTCCGTGAGGCGTCCGGCCTGCCGGTCGAGGTTCAATTCGAGCCACCGCGGGATCTGGCCGTCATCGACCAGGTGGCTGGCATGGGCATCAACTCGGTCGGCATCCACGTCGAGAGCTTCGACCCGCAGGTGCTTGCCCGGGTCGCCCCCGCCAAGGCACGCACCGGGATCGACGGGTACTTCCGCGCCTGGGAGCGCGCGGTGGCCGCCTTCGGAGAAGGTCAGGTGAGCACCTATGTGATCCTCGGCATGGACGAGGATCCGGATCTGACCGTTGAGGGCTGCCGGCGAGCAATCGACATCGGGGTGTACCCGTTCGTGGTGCCATTGCGCCCCACGGTCGGGAGCCTGATGGAGGACATGGTCGCCCCGTCGCCGGAGTACTGCGAGACGATCTACCGCCGGGTAGTGCCGTACCTGGCCGTTCGCGGCCTGGGCGCCCGGGGCGTGGCCGCCGGGTGTGCCCGGTGCCAGGCATGCTCGGCGATCAGCCTGCTCGAGGGGAGCGCGGACAGCGATGGCCCAACCTTCCTCCCGCTGGTCAGCAGCCGCTAGCTCCCTGGCCGACCGAGCGGACCGGCTCGGGCTGGCCTGCCGGACTGTGGTCACGCCGGATGAGCGAGCTGCCCATTTCCGGATCCGTCAGCAGGTCTTCGTCGTCGAGCAGGGGCTGTTCGGGAGCAATGGCGGGGACAGGGACTCCCATGATGCGGACCCGGCGACGATCCACGTCGTCGGCCTGGCCGACGGCGTCATCTGCGGGACCGTCAGGCTGTACCCATTGTCGGCACTCTCGGGTAGATGGAAAGGCGATCGGCTGGCCGTGTTGCCAGGCCACCGCCACCAGGGCATCGGGGCACCGCTGGTGCGGTATGCCGTGGCCGCGGCGGCACTCCGCGGAGGGCTGAACATGGAGGCATTCATCCAGCCAGCGAACGTGACATTCTTCGAATGGCTTGGCTGGCGGCGAGCCGGCGGACTGGTGGACTACGCCGGCATTCCACACCAGCGGATGCTGATCGGTATCAACCAGAAACGGGCAGCGGGGACCAGGTCGGCCTCCGTCCGGCCGGTGGGGCCAGGTTCGTGACCGATTCCGTGGTCAGGTCGAAGGCGGTCGCCACGCGGCCCGCCGAACAGACCCGCAGTTGCCCGGTGCCGTCCAGAGTGCCAGCCACCGCGGCGGCCAGGCCGCGGCCGGCGAAGGCGGCCAGGCACTCGTGTTCGCGCCCGCGCGGGACGCACAGGAGGAACGCGAAGCACGGGAAGCAATTGATCCACTGTTCCAGCGTCACCCCGGCCGGGACCGGCAGCGCGTCCAGGTCGAGCGCGACGCCGAGCCGGTTGCATTCGAGCAGCATCGCCAGCGACCCGATCAGGCCCGCCATGCTCACGTCCTTGGCGGCCTCCACCCAGCCGCGGGAGGCGCCCTCGGCCAGCAGCCGGACGTCCCCGGCCAGCCGATCGCCCCGCTCGTCGAACGAAGGGAAGAAGGGAAAGTCCGTTCGCATCCGCCCATCGACGCAGCAGCCGACCACCAGCGACTGGCCGGCTTCGGCGGACCGCGCGCTCAGCGGCCGGTCCGCCCGGCCGAGCCCGAACGCCGACAGCGAGGGCGGTCCGCCGGTGACGGTCAGGTGCCCGCCGACGACGGGCACCTGATAGAGGCGCGACGCCCACCGCATGCCTTCCAGTACCTGCTGGATGACCGGGCGCGGACCGGTCACGGTGTCGACCAAAGCGAGTGGCCAGGCACCCATGGCCGCCAGGTCGTTGAGATTGGTGGTCACCGCGGCTACGCCGGCACCGTGTGGATCGGCTGCCACGAACGAGGGAAGAATGGCTTCCCCGCCAACCACCAAACTCGTGCCCTGGTCCGCCACGACCGCGCCGTCGTCGCCCGGCCCGGCCAGCCAGTCGGTGCTCTGAAAGACCTCGCTGACCAGCCCGATCTCGGACTTTGCCGTCACGCCCGGATGCGTGCGCACTGCCTGGACCAGGGCCGCGAGATCAGTCGCCATCCTTGCCTCCCGCGTCCCGTCGTCCGGCTCTCCGCCGGCAGCATGCATGCACCATGCCGAGCATCCTTGCACTAAAGTGTAAAGATATCTATCATAGCGTTTATGGTGGCCGCGGACTTCCTCGATCTGCCTGCTAGAGCCGCCAAGCCGCGCGGCACCGGTATCACTCATATCCTTGACCGCGGCATCCCGCTGGCGCAGTCGGCTGACCTGCTGGCTATGAACGGGTCCTTTGTGGACGTCTGGAAGCTCGGCTGGGGGATCTCCTATCTGGACCCGAACCTCGCGGCCAAGCTTGAGTTGCTGGCCAGGCACCGGGTACTCGCGTCGCCGGGCGGGACGCTGCTCGAGATCGCCTGGGCACAGGGCCGGGCGGCGGAGTTCCTCGGCTGGGCTCGCGACTGCGGATTCCCGTGCGTCGAGGTCTCGTCCGGCACCGTCCCCATGGACGCCGCCGCCAAGCAGGACCTGATCGCCGAGGCTTCCCGGCACTTCATCGTGCTCGCCGAGGTGGGCCCGAAAGACCCGGGGATACGCCTGACGCCTGCGCAGTGGGCCCAAGCAGTGTCGCGTGACCTCGAATCCGGCGCGACCTGGGTGCTGGCCGAAGGCCGCGCCAGCGGAACGGTCGGCATCTACGACCGGTCTGGCGCCGTGCGCCAGGACATTGTCGACGCTCTCGTGTCGGCGGCGGGCCCTGACTCCCTCGTTTTCGAGGCCCCCAGGGAGGACCAGCAGGCGTGGTTCGTGCGCCGCTTCGGCCCCGACGTGAACCTAGCCAACGTGCACCCGGCCGATGTGCTCGGGCTGGAGACGCTCCGGCTCTCGCTGCGTGCCGACACCCACGGAGCGTGGTCGCCGGGTCCCGTGCCCGCTGACAGGACGTGACCGGGCCGGCAGTGAACCTGGTTCCCTCCCAGTACCGCAACGTCAGCGTCGCGGATGTGCCGGTGGCACTGGACGAGGAGAGCCTGCGGACCCACTTGCTCGGGCGCCCGGTCTACCGCAGGACGCGCTACCTGGTCATGCGCAACCGCGGCTCCAGCGCTGTCGTCGAGGTCAGCAAGGAGTCCGAGGAACCGCTGTTCTCCCCCGTCACCGAGGTGACCATGCTCGCCGGAGCGGAGGAGACGGCGACGGTGGACGCACCCGATGCGGACACCGCGGTGCCCACCCAGCTGGCCCGGGTGGCGGCCAGCCAGGCGCCAACCGCCCGGTGCGTGATCGTGCGCGGCCGCTACGGCCATGTGAACTTCATCCTCGACCCGGCCCCGATCCGGATCCGGGTGGTCGAGGTGGTGCCGCCCTCGCCGCCGAAGCTGGTGGACCAGCTCAACCGGGTGCTCGATCTGGCCGAAGACCTGGTGCCGGTGGAGCTGGTCCCTGACCTGATAGATCTGGCTGACCTTGCGCGTACGCGCCCGGCGGGGCATTACCTGTTCCCGTGCCGGGCCGGGGACGGCGACGCCGGAGCAGGGCCTGCTGTTCCCGTCTCCTACCTGGACGAGATTCCGGAACGAGCGCCGTGGACGCTGGTGGGATGCGCCAGGTCCAGGTCCATCCACGACTGGTTCTACGCGGACGAGGCGCCGGTCGTGGACATGTGCCCGCGCAACCTGGCCCGGCGAGACGGACGGGCCGAGCCGGCCGGGCCAACGGAGCGGGTGCCCGTGCTGACCAAATGCTGCCTGCTGGAAGACCGGGTCTCGGTCGATGAAGGCCTGGTGGTCGTGCCGTGGGGCGCCAGCCTGGCCCAGATCCAGGAGGGGCTGCGGCTGGCGGTGGCCGCCACGAACGCAGCCGACCAGGCTAGCCCGGCACCACAATCCTCGGAGGCCGGGCCCGTCGTACGGTCCGGCGATGAGTAGCCGGATCACCGACTCGCCCCTCTACCAGCACCTGTGGGGGACGGCCGAAGCCAGGGAAATCCTCGGTGACGAGGGTCGGCTGACCGGATGGCTGGGGGTTATCGCTGCGCTGGCCCGCGCCCAGGCGGCGGCCGGGGTCATTCCGGCGAGTGCGGCCGACCTTATCTCGACGCATGCGCGGGCCGACCTGCTCGACGTCGCCTACGCGGCCGAGCAGACCAGGCAGACATCCCATTCCATGCTGGGCCTGATCCGCGCTCTCCAGGCGGTGCTGCCGGAGGAGGCTCGCGAGTATGTCTACACCGGTGCCACCGTCCAGGACATCACCGATACCTGGACCGCGCTGGCGATCCGCCGCGTCGGCGCGATCGTGTGGCGGGACCTTCGGCAGATCGAGGAACGGCTGCTGGACTTGGCGGTGGCCCACCGGTCCACCGTGATGGCGGGCCGCACGCACGGCCAGCCGGGCAGCGCGGTGACTTTCGGCTGGAAGGCCGCCTCCTGGGCGGACGAGATCCGCCGTCACCTGGACCGGCTGCGGGCAGGCGCCCCTCGCTGGCTGGTCGGGCAGCTCGGCGGTGGAGTAGGCAGCCTGGTGTTCTACGGCGGGCATGCAATGGCGGTCCGGGCCAGGTTCTGCGCCGAGCTTGGCTTGGCCGACCCCGGCATCTCGTGGCTGTCGGCCCGTGATCGCGGTGCGGAGTTTGCCCAGCTCCTGGCCCTGATCTGCGGTACCCTCGCCCGGATCGGCGGGGAGGTGTACGAGTTGCAGCGGCCTGAAATCGGCGAACTCGCCGAAGCGTCCCCGGCCGGGACAGTCGGCAGCATCACCATGCCCCACAAGCAAAACCCGGAGTCGAGCGAGCATCTCGACACCCTGGCCAGGCTGGCCAGGGCGAATGCCGCGGTGATGGTCGAGGCAGTGCCCCAGCAGCACGAACGGGACGGCCGCGGCTGGAAGGCCGAATGGGTGGCACTACCCGAAGTCTGCCTGCTGGCGACCGCCGCGCTCCAGACCTCGATCGATCTGCTGGCGGCGCTGGCGGTCGATGCCGGAGCGATGCGGAACAACCTGGCCCGGCACGGCGGGTATCCGGTCAGCGAACGCGCCCTGGCGCTGCTCGCGCCACGGCTCGGCCCCCGCCGGGCACAGGAGCGGCTGCAGCAGGCGCTTGGCGAAGGCATCGCAGCAGGGCTGACCGCCGAGCAGGCGCTCGTGAATGCCGGGCTCTTCAGTCCTGCGCAGGCGCGGCAACTGGCCGGGCAGCCGGACACCGGCGCCTGCGCGGCCATGACCGACCTGGTGGTCGAGCGGGCCAGGACCGCCCGGGCGGCAGAGCCACGGGAATGGCCGGACAGGGTCGCCGCGGCGACGGAGGCTGACGGGTGACGGCCGCGCCCGGCCCCGCCGCCACTCCGCCGGCCGGCTCACCTGCCGGACCGCCGACCGGCCCGCCGGCGCCGGAACTGATCGCGGCCGGGTTCGCGCTCGAGAACGCCGACGCGCCGATCCTCCATCACGGGATGAACCTGGCTGACCTTGCCCACCTGCTCGACCTGGCTGCCGCGGGGGTCATCCCGCCGGACGCGGCCCGCCGCCTGCTGGCGCTTTTGCTCGACACGATGGAGATCCCGGCCAGCGAGTTTCCCTATGATCCGGCCAACGGCGAGCCCTATAACTCGCGGGAGCGGTACTTCGTCAGCCGGGTCGGCGATGTGGCGGGCTGGCTGCACGCGGGCCGCCCGCGGCGGGAGGCGCTCCGGGTCGCGTTCCGGCTCCGCCTGCGCGGCGATCTGGCCGCGCTGATGGAGGCGGCCGCGGATCTGGCCGCGCAACTCGCGAACCGGGCTCGTGAACATTCCGCCACGCTGATGGCCGACCAGACGTACCTGCAGCATGCGCAGCCGTCCACGTTCGGCCATTATGTTCTTTCCTTCGCGTTCCCTGTGCTGCGCGCGGGGCGGCGGCTGAGCGACGCGCTGGAGTGGACCGACGCCAGTCCTGGCGGGGCTGGCTGCGTGAACGGCACCCGGCTGCGGGCCGACCGCGATCATGTCGCGGCCTTGCTGGGTTTCCGCGCCGTCGCTGAGCACACGCGGGACGCGATGTGGCAGGTCGACGGCTTGTTCGACATGGTCAGCGCAGCCGCCGGACTGGTGGTGACCCAGTCCAAGCTGGCCGAGGACCTGGAGATCTGGGCCAGCCAGGAATTTGACTATGTGACCCTGGCCGATGGCTACAGCCGGGCCAGTGTCCTGATGCCGCAGAAGCGCAACCCGTATGCGCTGTCCATCATCCGCGGCGCGGCCGGAACCCTGATCGGCCGTCTGACCGGGCTTCTCGCGGTGGCCAAGACACCGTCCGCCCGCAGCGACAACCTCATCTTCGCTTACGGCGAGGTGCCGCGCGCGCTTGACCTCGCGCAGCGGACCACCGAGCTGACCACCGGGGTGGTGCGGACCTTCGAGGTAAACGCGGGCCGGATGCTGGCCGCGCTGGAGTCCGGCTTCTCACAGGCCACCGACCTCGCCGAGTACATCATGCAGACCTGCGGGATCGACTACCGGACCGCCTACCGGGTGGTCGGCCACGCTGTCCGGCAGGCCAGCAGCGCGGGCCTGCGCGGGGTCGACATCGACGGCGCCATGCTCGACGCCGCAGCCGCCGAAGTCACCGGAGCGCAGCTCGGCCTGACCGGGCGCGATCTTGCCGCGGCGCTGGATCCCTGGCAAATCGTACTGAGCAGGACTTCGCTCGGCGGCGCCTCGCCGGCCGAAGTCACCAGGATGGCTGACCGTGCCACCGCCGAGGCAGGCGAACTCGCGGACGAGGCACGGGGCTGGCGGGACACCTACCGCTTCGCCGAGGAAGCCCTGATCGCCGCCGCTCGCGACGCTGTGAGGATGCAATGACCGAACCGCGCAGCGCGCCGCTGTCGCTGCCTGCCAGCGTCGGCGTCGTCAACGTCGGCCTGCCGCTGTTCGCGGACGCGATACGGGAACAGGGAGCACCGGTCATCACGGTGGACTGGCGCGTCCCGGCCGGCGGACAGCCTGCGGCCGTCGCCGCGCTGTGCAGGCTGTACGGGATTCACGCCGAGCGGATAGAGGCGGCCAACGCCGAGGTGCTCCGGCGGCTCGACCAGGGGATTCCGCTGCTGACCGGCGTCACCACCGTGGCCGACGCGGTACCTGGCCTGCCGGACGCGACCCTGCTGCACTGCGGGCCGGCCATCGGCTATGCCGATGCCCCCGATCCGCTGCGCAGATCGATGCGGGCGGCGGCGGTGGCGGAAGGCTGGGGCGCCACCGCCGAGCAGGCAGACGCTCAGCTGGCCCGGGGGGAGATCGAGCTGAGCCCGGCCAACGCGCACCGCGTCGTGGTGCCCATGGCAACGGCGCTCGGCCCGAGTGCGCCGCTGTACGAGCTGGTCAATGACGCGGGTGCGACAACCGCATATGCGCCGATCTCCCAGGGACCGGGCGAGGTGGCGTGGTTCGGGTGTGTCAGCGAGGCTTCCATCGCCCGGCTGGTCTTCCTCCGTGAGGTGGCGGCGCCGGTGATCCGCGCGGTCGTCGCGCGCACTGGCCCGCTGGACGTGCTGGCGCTGGCCGCGCAGGCGGTGGCCATGGGGGATGACGTTCACGTCCGGACCCAGGCCGCCACGAACCTGCTCATCAGGGAGTGGCTTCCGCACCTGGCCGAGCTGGGCGGGCCGGAGACAGCCGCCTTTGCCCGCTTCCTGGCGGGCAACCACCTGTTCTTCCTCACGCTGGCGATGGGTGCCGCGAGATCGCTGACCGAGTGGGCGGCGCAGGTGCCCGAGTCCTCGATCGTGACCACCATGGCGCGGAACGGGACCACGTTCGGCATCCGGCTGGCCGGCTCCGGCCGGTGGTTCCTCGACGAGGCGCCGGAGGTGGGCCACGCGCTCTACTACCCAGGCCAGGGGCCGCAGACCAGCGCGAGGGACATCGGCGACAGCGCCGTGCTTGAGCTGTCCGGACTGGGCGCGGCTGCCGCGGCCGGCTCCCCGGCGGTGGCCCAGCTCCTGGGCGGGCAGATGCGAGAGGCGGACGCCCTCACCCGGCGGCTCGCGGCGGTGTGCGCCGGGCGGTCGAGCAGGTTCAAGATCCCGGTACTGGACAACATCGGGACGCCGCTAGGCGTGGATGTGCGCAAGGTGGTGGAACTGGGCAGCCCGCCTGCCGTAACCACCGGAATCCTGCACCGAACGGCCGGGACCGGCCAGGTGGGCGCCGGAGTGGCGGAAGCTCCGCTGGGGTGCTTCGCGGACGCGATGGCCGACCTTGACCGCCGGCTGAGCCGTCCCTTACCGGGCCGGGCTCCGCGGCATCGGTTCAACCGCGACCTCAATGGGGGGCGACGCGGCGATCGTGTTGGAGACGTAGCAGACCCGCAGGGCGGGCTCGATGAGCCGTTCGATCACCTCCCGGGCCGCAGCTGAGACGACCGTGAGCTGGAGCCTGGAGAATCGCGGCCCATCGTAGGTGCCGGTGGCCGTGACAGCCAGGTCCGGCAGCGTGATTCCGCGTTTGCCAGCGGCCCAGGCCAGCGCGAGGGCATAGCACGATGCCATGGCCGTGAGCATGTATTCGGTCGGCATCGGGCCAGCACCGGTTCCGCCGGCGCTCTCGGGTTCGTCCACCACCAGGCTGAAGCCGCCAGCCTCGGCCCGGCACCGCCAGCCTCCCTCCCACCAGGCAGTCACCGAGTTGGTCGCGTGCCGTCCGGCACCACCGGATGTGGTCACGTTGGCTCTCAATGGTGGTGCGCGGCCTCGCCGTGGTGGTGGCCCGCCACGCCGTGGTCGTGCCCAGCGGGACGGGCGGCCAGAACGTCCGCCCTCGCGCGCAGGTCATCGGCGCCGACCAGGCCCTGACCGCAAACCACCCGCTCCAGCGAGCGCAGCCAGCACTCGTAGTAACTCCAGTCCTCCCGAGACGGGTGCGCGGCCTCCCACGCACCGATTTCGGCTATCAGCGTCTGGCGGAAGTCTTCCCACCCGATACGGCCGGCGTCATGGAGCGCGAGCGCCACCCCGAACGCACGGCTCTCCCAGGGCGCGGCGAACACAAGCTCGCCATTGTCCCTCGGCGGCGCGGCCGCCCCGGAAGAGTCGAGCAGGTAAGAGCGGTCAGCGCGCCCGCCCGGGTCACTCACGGTGCAGCCACCCTCGCGACGCCCACCATGGCGTCACGAGTGACGAGCGCGGCCAGTTCTTCCTCGGACCGGCTCTCGGTCCCGGCTGGCCGCTCCGGCAGCACCATGTACCGGACCTCCGAGCTGGAGTCGTGCACCCGTACCTCCACCTGATCGTCGAGGTCGAGGCCGAACTCGCGCAGCACCTGCCGCGGCTCCCGCACTATCCGGGACCGGTAAGCCGGGTCCTTGTACCAGGACGGCGGCAGCCCGAGCACGGGCCATGGATAGCATGAGCAGAGGGTGCACACAACGACGTTGTGCACGGTGGGCGAGTTCTCCAGGACCACGATGTGCTCACCTTGCGGTCCCTTAAAGCCGAGTTCGGCTATCGCGGCAGTCCCATCGGCAAGCAGCCGGGCCCGGTAATCGGAATCGGTCCAGGCTTTGGCTACCACTTTGGCACCGTTCATCGGGCCGACGGACTGCTCGTAGGTCTTGACGAAGCGCTCGATGGTCGCCTCGTCGATCAGCCCGCGTTCGCTCAGTAGCGAGGCAAGAGCCTCCACCCGCAGCGCGGCATCCAGATGTTCGGCCGCGGAAGTCATGTCACCGGCTCCAGATAGGGCTCGAAAAGGTCAATGGAAAGGCTGAATGGCTCGGCCTCTTGGCCCCACAGTTCCCGCGAGTCGAACTCCACCGCATAACAGTGCTGCGGGTTCTCGCCCAGGAAATGGGCTGCGGAGTCGGGGAACACCGCGCTGGGCTGGAGGGCTGTGACCGTCCCGGCTCGGCCTCGCACATACCGGGGCAGCCGGGTGTGGCCTGCCGGATGCAAGTCGGCGGCTCGCACCCGGTCGCCGACCGCGAAGGCGGGCGGGCGTTCCACGGACCTAAGATTCCCCGCGCCGCCTGAGGGCATCTGCGGCTTGTGAGGCGTGGGCGGCGGCGGCTCGGGCACGTCCCGCCCACTGAGGCGCGCGGCCCTGGCCCGCACCTCCTCGTCGGTGACGATGCCGCTGTCTTCCATCATGATCTGCGCGCCGATCGTCCACCGGTTCCAGTACCCGGTCAGGTACTCCTGGGGTGGCACCCTTTCGATGGCGTGCCGGAACGCGTGCAGGTTCGTCCCCGCGATACGGGCCGACAGCGCTCCGATCGCGAATGCCTTTCCTTCCCATGGCTCGCCAAACGGAGGGGCCGGGGTCAGTTCCTGCACGTGACCGAAGCCCTGCATGCCCCCTGCGTCATGAATTCCGTCCACGCGCTGGCCGCCTTCCTGCCGGTCTGGGTGCGGCGGAGGGTGCCGGCCCGCGACCCGGTCGTCAGGGACGGCACCCCCGGCCGGTTGGAGTCACACGGTCCAGGTGTTGAGCTGGAAGGCGCCGGCGCGCCACGCGGTGAGGGCGGAGTCGAGGACGTCCCGTGGGTTGAACGGCTTCACCCCGTCGATGAGGTCTTCCTCGCGGAACCCGTAGAGGGCGCCCATGGCAAAGCGGCAGGCGTAGACCTTGCCGCCCTCCTTCAGGATCGTCTCGATCTGCCGGTTCCCAGCCAGGTTGCCGGGGAAGCCCTCGGTGCCGATGGTGGGGTATCCACGGTGCCGGGAAGCGAGGAGCACGCCCGGGCCGTACAGGACGATCGATACGTCGAAGCCCTTGCGGATCAGGCGGGTCGAGGTGAGCAGATTGACCAGCGATACCGAGCCTTCGAACGGGACGGAATGGATGAACACGAAGGCCTTCTCACCCGGGTTGGCCTGGATGTCGTCGAAGATTTTCTCCTCAGTGTCGTAGAGCGTGTCGACGCCGGCCTCGCCGCGCGGGGACTGAACAGTGATCGGCATGGAGCCTCCTGAGAGTTGGTTGATCCGACAGTGGATGCGGGCCGCGCTAAATCGCCGGCCCGCGCGGGCGCTGAGTCTTTGTCCAGGTCATGCGGTGACTGCCGGGCATGCGCCGCATGATCGCCGAGCGGACCGGCCAGGGCACGGCCCGGTATAGCGGGACATACACCCGCAGCCAGAACACCTCCGCTCCGCGCGGCCGCCGCGGCGGGGGAACCCGGTATCTGGCGGCGACCGTCTCCTGCGCCGCGACCATGAGGTAATGCTCGGAGGTGGCTCGCAACCAGCGGGAGAATGACATCTCAGGACCTCAGCCCCGCCAGCAGGTTTTGCGCCGCGAGGGCGATTGGCTCGTTCAAGGCCCCGATCGGAGGGGAGTAGACGTTCTCCATTGTGGCCAGCTCGCCGATGGTGATCCCGGTCCTGACCGCCATGGCCAGGAAGTCCGCCCGCTCCTTGATGCCCTCACGGCCCACCATCTGGGCGCCGATGAGCCGCAGCGGGCCTGGCTCGGCCAGCAGCTTGACCCGGACCTTCTCAACGCCGGGGTAATAGCGCGCCCTGGAGATCCCCTCCGCCACGCCGACCACGTGCGGGATGCCGAGCGCGGTTGCCAGCGTCTCGCTGAAGGACACCCCGCCGATCATCCAGTCGCCGGCCACCATCCCCCAGGGCACACTGACCGGCTGATAGCGGCGGTCTCCGCCCGCCGCATTCGTGCCAGCGACCTTGCCCTGAGAGTAGGCGTGGCTGCCGGACAGGCCCTGGATGGGAATGTCCGTCACGCTGTGCGGCACCTCGATGCAGTCGCCGGCCGCCCAGACGTCGGGCGCCGAGGTTTGCATCCGCTCGTCGACGATGATCCCGTTCGCGGAACCGATCCGCAGCCCGGCGGCACGCGCCAGGGAGGTGTTCGCCTCCTTCTTGGTGCACACGACGGCTAGGTCGCAGGCTATCTCCCCGGCAGAGGTCGTCACGGCGCGGACGGACGTGTCTCCGGCGAAACCGCTCAGTGTCGTATTGAAATGGAGCTTGGCGCCCTTCTCCTGCCAGGACTCTTGCACCGGGGCGACGATGTCGGGATCGGTGGCCACCGACAGCGCCCACGCGCCGGGGTCGACCAGGTGAGTTTCTATGCCGCGATGGCAGAGCGCGGTAATCATCTCCAGGCCCAGCGGCGAGGCCTCCACAACCACCGCCGAGCGCACCCCATCCAGAACTTTGTCCCACTCGATCGCTCGCCGGATGTTTTTCACGTAGTACAGGCCGTCGAGATCGGTGCCAGGCACACCCGGGTCGGCGTAATTGAAGCCCGTCGCGACGATCAGCTTGTCGTAGCCGATCTCCTCCTGACCGTCCACGGACACGGTCTTCCGCTGGGTACTGAAGGAGGTGACCCGTGTCTCATAATGGATGTCGATGCCCTGATCAGCGTAAGCTTCCTTGGTCGCCAGAAACAGCCGCTCGAAATCGGGAATCTCTTTGCCGTGGACGTACGGAATGCCGCAGGGGCTGTACCCGACATCCTCGAACTCTGTGTATACGCGGACGTCCGCCGCGGGATCCACTCCTTTGGCGGCCCCGGCGGCCCCGATGCCGGCGGCGCCTCCACCGATCACCACGATCCGCTGCGCCATCAGCACCCTCTTCCCATGAGCCGGGACGGGACGTTTAGTATCCGCAATGAGTCATGCACTATACTGGCGACAGCCATCCAGAACGTCAAGGCGCGATCATCATTTAAGGCAGCGGGTACCTGATGAGCCGAGTATCACGCACGCAAGGACCTCCCTGCCTTGACGCGCAGTCCCCGAGCAACGGGCAGCCCGGGGAGCTGCAGCGGATAGTCGGTTCCATCGGCCTCAAGGTGTTCAGCCTCCGCAAGC
>WNFL01394197.1_pt1 | contig 18810 bp, 21 predicted proteins | sample 5400361 | NCBI WGS metagenome assembly WNFL01 (sample SAMN13153351, study PRJNA577476) | soil metagenome | isolation source: 40 cm soil on Douglas fir-dominated hillslope | place: USA:California | collected 2013-09-17
CCGCCCCGGCCGCCTTGCCGATACTTTCCCGCCGCCGTTTCCCAATGAGCAGGCGGCGCGCGCGCGCTACAACGCCGTGCCGCCCGATATGTCGGTGATCGCCAAGGCGCGCGGTTACGAGCGAGGTTTTCCCCGCTGGGTCGGCGACGTATTCACGCAGTACCAGGAGCAGGGTGTCGACTACATCACCGCGCTGCTGCGCGGCTATAAGGACTCCCCGCCGGCGGGCGGCAACATTCCATCCGGCAGCTTCTACAATGAATATTTTCCCGGCCACGCCATCGCCATGCCGCCGCCTCTCACCGACGGGCGCGTAGAATATACCGACGGCGCGCCGGCGACGGTCGAGCAATACGCCAAGGACATTTCCGCCTTTCTGATGTGGACCGCCGAGCCGCACCTCGAGGCGAGAAAGCGCATCGGCATGCAGGTGTTCATTTTCCTGGTCGTGCTGTCCGGGCTCCTCTATTTCACCAAGAAGAAGGTATGGCACGCGGTGGAATTGCCTCCGGAGGAGCTCAAGCCACGCCCGCCGAGCGAATATCCGCGCGCGTGAACCGACCGCCATGACCAAGGCCGTGCTCGGCGTCATCGGCGGCTCCGGTATCTACGATCTGCCGGGGCTCGAGAAGGTGCGGCAAAAGACGATCAGGAGTCCGTGGGGGGAGCCATCGGCTCCGCTGCGCATCGGCGAGATCGCAGGCTTACCGGTCGTGTTTCTCGCGCGGCATGACAAGGGGCATAGGCTCTCGCCGTCCGACATCAACTATCGCGCCAATATCGACGTGCTCAAGCGCGCTGGGGTGACCGACCTCGTCTCGCTCTCCGCCTGCGGCTCATACAAGCAGGAATTGCCGCCCGGCACCTTCGTGCTGGTCGACCAATTCGTCGACCGCACCTTCAACCGGCAGAGCTCGTTCTTCGGCAAGGGCTGCGTCGCCCACGTCTCGATGGCGCATCCAGTCTCGCCGCTGTTGCAAGACCGCGTCGCGGCCGCCGCGCGCCTCGAAGGCATCGATATCGTGCGCGGCGGCACCTATGTGTGCATGGAAGGGCCGCAGTTTTCCACCTACGCCGAGAGCATGACGTACAAGGGCATGGGCTATTCCGTCGTCGGGATGACCAATCTGCCGGAAGCGAAGCTCGCGCGCGAGGCCGAGCTCTGTTACGCCACCGTCGCCATGGTCACCGACTTCGACTGCTGGCATCCCGACCACGATGCCGTGACCGTGCAGGACATCATCGCCGTGCTCGGCGCGAACGCTGACAAGGCGAGAGCGCTGGTGGCGCGGCTCGCCCGCGATTTCCCGCGCGAGCACGAGCCTTGCCCGATCGGCTCCGACCGCGCGCTCGACACCGCGCTGATCACCGCGCCCGAGGCGCGCGACAAAGCCCTCCTCAGGAAGCTCGACGCGGTCGCGGGCCGCGTGCTCAAGGCGAAGCGGTAATGCGGGAGTCGCGATCCTCACGACAACCGTATATTGGCTTGCATTCGCGGGCGTCACGGGCGCTGCCCCAGCCGTTTCGCAATGCGCCGCGCGGCAATCGCGCCGCTCGCTAGCGCGGTCGCGATGCACGGATCCGCCGGATTAGCAACGTCACCCGCCGCAAACGCGCCGCGGCAAGATGTTTCCATGTTGCCGTCAACGAGGAGGTACCCGCGCGCGTCGGTGGCGGGCGCAAGCTCGGCAAGCCAGGGGTCGTTGGTGTTGGGCCGATAGCCGAACAGGAGAACCACGTGGTCGGCTTCAATCTCGCCGCCGCCGCGGAGCCGGATGCCGAGTCTCGAACCGGCGTCGTCGAGCGCCTCTACCGTGCGCTCTGCCATCAACTGCACCAGTCCGGACGCCTGATGTCGGCGTAGGCGCTCGACCAGGAGCGGCTGCGCCTTCGGCGACTTCGAGCGCATGATCACGCTCACGCGCACGCCCTTCTCAGCCAACATCCGCGATACGTCGAAGGCGTTGTCGCCGCCGCCGATGATTGCGACGTGCGAGCCCAAATCGGCGCCGGGCTCGCCGACCGCGCTCGCACCGAGATGCAGCCGGCCCGTCCCCGCCATCCGTCGCGCGTTCTTTACGCGGTCGAGCCATTCCTCGCCCGCGAATCGCGTGCCGGTCGCAATCACGATCCCCGCGCCAGACAATGATCGTGCCGCCGGGCCGCCTGAGGCGTCGAGTCGCCATCGCCCACTGTTCTGCCGGCGCAGGCGCCGCGTGGTTGCCCCGAGCCAGGTTTCGATCCCGAGCTCGTGGATGTGGGCCGCGAACTCGGCGGCGTTCTCTCGCGCGGTTTTGCCGCGCTGCCCCAGCAGCCACTCGTTGGGATAGGGGCTCATGCGCGCGATCCCGCCGAGCGCACTCTCCTTCTCGATGATGACCGGGTGCAGGCCGTAATTGTGCAGCCACAGCGCGCAGGACATGCCGGCGGGACCGCCCCCGATGATCGGCACGACCGGCGGCTCGCTTGCCATATCCCGTCTCCGGTTGCGCGCGGCGCCACGGTTCGCCAGAGTGGGTCGCCACCCCTGCGGTGGATTTGCAATTCTACAGACTAACTCCTAAGCCCCGTTTGACGCGAGACGCCCATGGTCAGTATGCAGTCCGAGCACGACCTCAAGGACTCGATCCGCTCCATTCCAGACTATCCCAAGCCGGGGATCGTGTTCCGCGACATCACCACGCTGCTCGGCAACGCGCGCGCGTTCCGCCGCGCGGTCGACGAACTGGTCCAGCCCTGGGCAGGGATGAAGATCGACAAGGTCGCCGGCATCGAGGCGCGCGGCTTCATCCTCGGCGGAGCGGTGGCGCACCAGGTCTCGGCCGGCTTCGTGCCGATCCGCAAGAAGGGCAAGCTGCCGCACAAGCGCGTCTCGATCGCTTATTCGCTGGAATACGGCCTCGATGAAATGGAGATGCACGAGGACGCGGTGGAGAAAGGCGACCGCGTCATCCTGGTCGACGATCTGATCGCCACCGGCGGGACGGCGGAGGGCGCGGTCAAGCTGTTACGCCAGTTGGGCGCACAGGTGCTCGCCGCGTGCTTTATCATCGATCTGCCCGATCTCGGGGGCGGCGCCAAGCTGCGCCAGCTCGACGTCCCGGTGCGCACCCTCATCCGTTTCGAAGGGCACTGAGGCTGCTGCGCACTTTGATGACCGCTTAGCCCCGTTACTTGCGGTGTGGCCCCCACGGGCCCGGCTCGGGGTCGGCCGGCGGCGGCGAGCCGAGGTCGACCGGCGGCGATTGCGGCAGGAACGGCTTGTGCGCGTCTTGCGCCTCGCCCCAGGGGCCGCTCGCAGCGCTTTGATCGGCAGGCTCCGTTTCCGCGCCGGCCTCCGCTTCGCCGGGCGCGGGGAGCGCGAGCGGGCCCGGATCGTGCCCGCCGGCGAACTTCACCAGTGCCGCCACGCGCGCGCCGACCGAGGGATGCGTGTCGAAGATGTTCGAGAATCCCTCGCGCGGATTGTCGATGCACATTTCCATGATCGCGGAGGTCGCGCCCGGAAGTTCGCCGCGGCCCTCGATCTTGCGCAGCGCCGAGATCATCGCGTCCGGACTCTTGGTGAGCTCGACCGAGCCCGCATCGGCGAGATATTCGCGCCGGCGCGACAGCGCAAAGCGGATGACGATCGATAGGATCCAGGCGACGGTGATGAGCACGACGGCGATGAGGATCGCCACCCCCGCACCTTTGCGATCGTCGCCCCCGCGCCCGCCGCGCCAACTAAACCCGCCCTGGAAGAGAAGACGGAAGATGAGCTCGGCGAAGAACGCGATCACACCGGCGATGATCACGGCGATCACGAGCATGCGCACGTCGCCGTTGCGGATGTGGGTCAATTCGTGGCCGAGCACCGATTCGATCTCGGTATCGTTGAGCGAATTGATGAGCCCTGTGGTGACCGTGATCGAATATTGCTTCTCGTTCATTCCGGTGGCGAAGGCGTTGAGGCTGTCATCCTCGATCACCTTGAGCTTGGGCGTGGTGATGCCGCGCGAGATGCAGAGGTTCTCGAGCAGATTGTAGAGCCTCGGCTCCTCTTGCCGCGTCACCTCGCGCCCGCCGGTCACCGCGTCGATCATGCTCTGGTGGAATTTGTAGGCGATGAAGATCCACAGCGCCGTGCCAAGCGTCGCCCAGGGCGCGGCGTAGAGCGCATCGCTCAACGCGCGGCGCAAGAGTTCGTCGGGTGGAGCATCGATGGTGAACGCCTCGCCGAGGAGCGCGCCAGCGTAGACCAAGAGATAGACGAGGAAGAACAGGCCGATGAGCAGCGCGATCGAGCGCCGCTTGTTCGACTGGATGTGGGTGTAGAGTCCGTAGGCGGCCATCGGTCTACTTATCGTGTCCCGGGCGAGTGAAGAGAGCCAAGCGAGCGGAACGAGACCCGGGACCCAGCACAAGGCTCGCGGGGCGCATTATTCAACGCGACTGGTTCCTCCAATCGGCCATGCTTCCCTTGGCCCTGGGTCCCGGATCTTCGCTCGCGCTGTACGCTCGCTTGTCCGGGGCGCGCTATGTCAAAACTTCACCTGCGGCGCTTGCTCGAGCGCCTTGCGCTCCTCGATGCCAACGTCGAAGAAATCTCTCGGTGTGAATCCGAGCGGGCCCGCCAGCAGCACCGCGGGGAACTGCTGGATCCCCGTGTTGTACTCCTGCACCGCGTTGTTGAAGAAGCGGCGGGCGGCGGCGATCTTGTTTTCCAGATCCGAGAGCTGGCTCTGCAGCTCGCGGAAGTTTTGGCTCGCCTTGAGGTCGGGATAAGCCTCGCTCAGCGCGAACAATTGCCGCAGCGCCCCGGTGAGCGCATTCTCGGCCGCGGCTTGCGCCGCGACGCCTCCCGACTGCGCCGCGATCGCGGCGTTGCGCGCCTGCACCACCGCTTCAAGCGTGCCGCGCTCGTGACCGGCATAGCCCTTCACCGTCTCGACCAGGTTGGGGACGAGATCATGGCGCTGTTTCGTCTGCACGTCGATGTCGGAGAAAGCCTGGTTGACCCGCTGGCGCAACGCGACAAGCCCGTTGTAGATCGTGATGATCCACAGCACGAGCACGACGATCAGGCCGATGACGATCCAGGTGACGACTGTGGAGGACATAAATGGCTCCTCGGAAGGTTATCGCCGCGTCAATCTATGGCGCAGCAGGGGCGAAGGGAAGCGGCGCGCCGGGCGCTGCGGAACGCGACAGCGCGCAAATCGTTGCTTTGAACGGGACTGGCCGGGCGCAACGATGAGACGAGGATGGCATTGAGTATCCCGCTCGCGACGGATGCGCCGGCGCAGACAAGCGCGCCGATCATCGCGACCGACATCCCCGCGCGGCTCGACCGGCTCCGCTGGGGCCGTTTCCATACCCTGGTGGTCGTTGCGCTCGGCATCACCTGGATCCTCGACGGTCTCGAGGTGACGCTCGCCGGCGCCATCTCGCCCGCGCTCAAGGAGAGCCCGCACCTTAAATTCTCCAACGCCGACGTCGGGCTTGCGAGCAGCGCCTATCTCGCCGGCGCGGTGCTCGGCGCGCTGGTCTTCGGCTGGCTCACCGACCGGCTCGGACGCAAGCGGCTGTTCTTCATCACGCTCGCAGTCTATCTCGTCGCCACCGCCGCGACCGCGCTGTCGTGGAATCTGGCGAGCTTCGCGCTGTTTCGCTTTTTCACCGGCGCCGGCATCGGCGGCGAATACACCGCGATCAATTCCAGCATCCAGGAGCTGGTGCCCGCGCGCTATCGCGGCTGGAGTGATCTCGTCATTAACGGCAGCTTTTGGATCGGCGCCGCGATCGGCGCGGCAGGCTCGCTCGTGCTGCTCGATCCCAACCTGCTGGCGCCGGATTTGGGCTGGCGCTTGGCCTTCCTGATCGGGGCCATGCTCGGCCTCGTCATCTTCCTCATGCGCCTATGGCTGCCTGAATCGCCGCGCTGGCTGATGACGCATGGCCGCCTCGAGGAAGCAGAGGCGGCGCTCGACGGCATCGAGGCCGCGTTCCGCGCCCGCGGCCATCGGCTGCCGGACGAGCCGCTGCCAGTCATTCGCCTGCGGCTGCGCCACTCCACCCCGCTCGCGGAGGTTGCCGACACGCTGTTTCGCGTCGAGCGCCGGCGCACGCTTGTTGGCTTGAGCCTGATGGCAGCGCAGGCGTTCTTCTACAACGCGATCTTCTTCACCTACGCGCTGGTGCTGACCGACTTCTACGCCGTCCCCGCCGATCACGTCGGCTGGTATCTGCTGCCGTTCGCGATCGGAAACTTCCTTGGCCCGGCGCTGCTCGGCCGGCTGTTCGACACCGTCGGGCGGCGCCCCATGATCGCCACCACCTACGCGCTCTCGGGGATATTGCTTGCCGGCGCGGGCTATCTGTTTGCGATTGGCGCTTTGTCGGCGACGGGCCAGACGATTGCCTGGATGGTGATCTTCTTCTTCGCCTCTGCCGCGGCGAGCTCGTCCTATCTCACGGTGAGTGAAATTTTTCCGCTCGAGGTGCGCGCGCTCGCCATCGCTTTCTTCTATGCTGTCGGCACTGGCATTGGCGGCGTTGCCGGACCGTGGCTGTTCGGCGCGCTCATCGACACCGGCTCGCGCTTTAGCCTGTTCGTGGGCTATCTCTTTGGGTCGCTGCTGATGCTCGCGGCGGCATTCATCGTGGCGCGCTACGGCGTGGCGGCTGAACGCAGATCACTGGAGAGCATCAGCCGACCGCTCGCCGCTGTTGCGGATTGACGCTTCCGAGCCTGCGTTGGGCAACAAGTGCCGTCGTTGCCGGGCTTGACCCGGCAATCCATCCCACTTGAATGAAGCGCTTCTTTCCGATGGATGTCGGATCGAGGGCGCGCGATAGCGGCGGCACCCGTAGAAGGGACGTTGATGGCGGCAAACTGGAGTTCACATGGCGAGCGCGAGATGTCCGCGCGCAAGCGGGATATCCGCCGCCTGGCCGACGCGAGCGCGCCCGCCCGCCGCAGCTGGCTTGCGCGCGGCGCCTTCTTCCACGACGAGGACCTCCTCTATCTGAAGTTTCTCATCCCGGAAGGCGCGCGCGTGCTCGAGCTCGGATGCGGCACCGGCGATCTCCTTGCCGCGCTCAAGCCCTCGTTCGGCGTCGGTGTGGATTTCAGCGCCGGCATGATCGACGAGGCGCGCAAGACGCATCCCGAGCTCACGTTTCTTGTCGGCGACGTCGAGGACCCCGCTTTGCTGCGCTCGCTGCCGGGGCCATTCGACGCCATCGTGGTGGTCGATACCCTCGGCGCGCTCGAGGATTGCCAGGCCATGTTCGCGAGCCTGCACGAGCTATGCACGCGCGAGACCCGCCTCGTGGTCGGCTATTTCTCGCACCTTTGGTATCCGGCGCTGAAGCTGGCCGAGGCGACGGGGCTGAAGATGCCGCAGCCTGCGCAAAACGTGCTCGCGCCCGATGACGTGCGCGCGCTCGCCGCGCTCGGTGACTTCGAGACGGTCAAGAACGAGACGCGCGTGCTCCTTCCGCTGCGGCTGTTCGGGCTCGGCCGGCTCGTCAACCGCTTTTTGGCGCCGCTGCCGCTCGTGCGCCAGCTTTGTCTGCGGCATTTCACCGTTTGCCGCTCGCTACGGCGGCCTGCCGAGGTCAGGTCCGCGACCGTCGTCATTCCCGCGCGCAACGAGCGCGGCAATATTGAGGCGGCGGTCAAGCGCGTGCCGCGCTTCGTCGAGCAGCTCGAGATCATCTTCGTCGAGGGTCATTCAAAGGACGGTACCTGGGAGGAGATCGAGCGCGTCGCCGCCGCCTATCCCGAACGGAACATCAAGGCCATGCGCCAGCCGGGGAGCGGCAAGGGCGACGCAGTCTTTGCCGGTTTCGACGCCGCGCGCGGCGACGTCCTCATCATCCTCGATGCCGATCTCACGATGCCCCCGGAACAATTGCCGAAGTTTTGGGAGGCGATCCGCTCCGGCAGGGGCGAGTTCGTCAACGGCTCCCGGCTCGTCTATCCGATGGAACAGGAGGCGATGCGCTTTCTCAACTTAGTCGCCAACAAGGCGTTCTCGTTGCTCTTCACGTGGCTCCTCTCGCAGCGCTTTACCGACACGCTCTGTGGCACCAAGGCGATCTGCCGCTCCGACTATGCGCGGATCAAGGCGGCGCGCAGCTATTTCGGTAACTTCGACCCGTTCGGAGACTTCGAGCTGATCTTCGGCGCTTCGAAGCTTGCGCTCAAAGCGGTCGAGATCCCCATCCGCTATGCCAGCCGCAGCTACGGCGAGACGCAGATCTCGCGCTTCCGGCACGGCTTCATGCTGCTGCGCATGGTCTTGTTCGCGTTCATGCGCATCAAGGCGATGTGATGCGAAGCGCCGCCTCCGATCAGCTCGCGGATCACCGCGGCGTCTGGGAACGCAAGGGGGTGCTGCGCGTCGTCTACGACGATTTCTACGACCGCATTGCCAGTGCGTGTCGCGACGGTCTCACGATCGAGATCGGCGGCGGCATAGGTAACCTCAAGCGGCGCCTCGCCGAAGTGGTCGCAACCGACATCCAGTGCGCGCCGTGGCTTGATTGCGTCGCGGACGCGCAGCGCCTTCCGTTCGCGGACGCCTGCGCCGCCAATATCGTCATGGTCGACGTTCTGCATCACCTCGAATTCCCCGTCGTATTCTTTCGCGAGGCTGTGCGGGTGCTGCGGCCCGGCGGGCGCGTGCTCATGGTCGAGCCGGCGATCACCTGGGGCAGCAGCTTGTTCTACCGCCTGTTTCACCACGAGCCGGTCCGCACCTCGGCCGACGTGCTCGCCGATGGCAGCCCAGATCCCCGCCGTGATCCTTATCACTCCAATCAAGCCATCCCGACCCTGCTCGCCACCCGCGACCGCGAGCGGTTCCATCGCCTGTTTCCCGCGCTGCGCATCGCCTCCGTGCAATGGTTCGCGCTGGCGGCCTACCCGCTCAGCGGCGGCTTTAGATCGTGGAGCCTGATCGGCGAAGGTGCCGCGCGCCGCATGTTGCGGATCGAGCGCGCGCTCGAGCCGACGCTGGGTCGCGTCGCTGGCTTTCGCATGCTCCTGGTGATTGAGAAGGCGGGGAATCCATAGGCTCGTTAGGCGCGCAGCGGTTGACTCCGCAAGAAGCGGTCGGCTCGCCAACAAAACGGCGGCAGTGTCGGGAACCGGACACACGCGCCGTGCGTTGGTCACGCGGACGGCCGGTCCGCCATCACGCTGGCCGCCGTCTCGTTCGCGCGGCCATCGAGCATTTGTTCGGCAGCGGCTTCTCGGGCGGCCATGGAAGGAGGACGCCATGCCGACAAGGAAGGCGCCGCGCGCCCAGGCAGGGAAAGCGCCGGCTTTCAAGGGCTGTTTTGGCGCCGCGGTTTTCAGCGCGGATCGGATCGATTACTGGATTCGCCGTCACATGATCGAGTGTGCGCCTGGCGCTGCCGGCGATGTTCCCCATGAATTGCGGTCCGCTGCCGCGCAAGCGAGTGCGCTGCCTCCCTCGGCGGCGCGCGCATCGGCTCGCCATCACTCATCGCGGGTTGACCGGCCTCATCGGCCGGTGCTTGCTTGCGATCGACGCGCTTGGCTGTCGGCGCTCGGGCAGTCCCTCAAGGCCGAGTACGACGCGCTCGCGGCTCCGGTCCCGCCGCATCTTGCTGCACTCGTCAAGCAACTCGAAGTGCAGAGCTAGACGAAATTCCGAGCGGCGCATCATCTCAGGTATCGGGCTTTACCCTATCGTGAGGCGACGCGTCTCGCGCGAGCGCGCCACGCCGTTGCAGTCGCACGGGTCGCTGGCAGGATGAGCCACGCACTTGACAAGGTCGAGATGAGGAGAGGGTGCGTGTTTAGTTCTTCTGCGGCAGCATCCGATCCTCGGCCTTGAAGTAATGTCTGGCGTGGGCGACAAGCTGCCCGTCGCTTGGATGATCGACGGTTTCGACTCCGACGATAATCTTCATCAACTTGGGATCATGTTGGCTGATGTGCTTGACCAGCTCGGTTTTGGCATTGGCCGGCCCGGTAACGAGAACCGCGCCGGCGTCCGCGATCGATTGAGCGACGGCCTGAAGAAAGGCGTGATCCTCCGAGGCGTGCCCACTCCCGATGGAGTTTGCCTTGTGATGGATGTGCTTCGTCGGACGATCCGGGTGCAACACGAGCCGTTCCACATCAGTCGGGCTGAAATGGAATACGCGTGCCTCATGGTGATCAATCCAAATGACTGCATGAAAGTGATGGCTGTTCATGGAATAAGTCCTTTCGCCGAGCGTCCCTACCCCGACAGCTCCATTATATCGTCGTGATGCCCGGAATTGGCGGCCACACGCGCGCAGTCTGACAAAGGATCTGGCCGACAGATCCGCAGGACGATCCGGTCCGCGGTTTTCGCCGAGACGGAAAGGAAAATGCATGCCCGCACGTGAAGCCATCCTCGAAGGCCGTACGCTGCGCCGACTTCATGTCGGGCCGATTGATTTCGCGCTTCGGCCCGGCGAATGCGTCTCGATCGGCGGCAAGTCCGGCGCCGGAAAGAGCGTCCTACTCCGGATGGTTGCCGATCTTGATCCGCATGAGGGCGATGCCTTGTTGGAGGGTGCCGCGTGCTCGGACATGCCGGCACCGAAATGGCGGCGCAAGGTGACCTATGTCGCGGCCGAGTCCGGCTGGTGGGACGAGCGCGTCGAAGCGCATTTCTCGTCGGGGACGGATTTCGCAGCGCTGTTTCCTGCAGTCGGGATTCCCGCCGAGGCCTGGACCTGGCCAGTCGCGCGGCTTTCGACCGGGGAACGGCAGAGACTGGCCCTGCTGCGCGCGTTGAGCCCGGAAAATCGCGTCCTCCTGCTCGACGAGCCGACGTCGGGGCTAGATGCCGACAATACGTGCTTGGTCGAAGCTCTGCTACGGGGCCGGCTGTCGGCGGGAACCGCGATCCTGCTGGTCACCCACGACCCGGAACAGGCCATCCGAATAGCATCGCGGCATCTTGAAGTGCGCGACGGACGGCTCGTGGAGGAAACCCCTTGAGCCCCCTTTCCGTCGGCTACAGCGACCTTGCGGTTGCCGCCATCCTTGTGGTGCTCAACGCCGCGCTCACCTGGATGCTCGATCTCGGCCTCAGCCGAATTATCCTCATTGCGGGCTTGCGCGCAATCGTGCAGCTGCTCCTGGTCGGCATGGTGCTGAAGACCGTCTTCGCGCTGGCCTCGCCGCTCTTGATTGGCGCCGTCGCACTCGCGATGTTCGTCATGGCGAGCTACGAAATCAGTTCGCGCCAGGAGCGCCGCTTTGCCGGAGCGTGGGGATACGGTATCGGCGCCGGAACCACGATGTTGGCAACGTTGCTTGTCACGGCCTTTGCGCTGCTCGGCACGCTACGACCGGTTCCATGGTACGCACCCGAGGTACTGATACCCTTGCTCGGGATCATCCTCGGCAACGTCATGAACGGGGTCAGCGTCACCCTCAACGCGCTCAGTACGTCGATTACGCGCGAGCGGCCGGCCATCGAAGCCCGCCTCGCTCTCGGCGCGGACCGCTACGCTGCACTCAAACCGTTGCAACGCGGCGCGCTGCGTAGCGGGATGATTCCGGTCATCAACCAGATGTCGGCGGCCGGCGTGATCACGTTGCCGGGAATAATGACGGGGCAGATCCTTGCGGGCATGGACGCGGTGGAGGCGGCCAAATATCAGATCCTCCTCCTGTTTCTGCTCGCCGGCGGCGCTGGATTGGGCGCGCTGGCGGCAGTCTACGTCGCCACCTGGCGAATCACCGACGAGCGCGACCGTTTGCGGCTCGATCGGCTGGCGCCGAAATAAGAGAGCTTGGGCGCGCGCCGATGACGTTGGTGGAACACAGCCAGGGTAACAAAAGACGACACTCCATCTTTGAGGAAGAGGGGATTATCTTTGAGGAAGAGGGAATTTAATCGGAGCAAGCAGCGGGTCCTTGACGCCAATCTGACCGGCAGTTTCCTTGGGATTCAAAAGGTCGCACCGCATATGTGCGGCCGGTGCAGCGGCGCGATGGTTGACATCGCGTCCAGCGCCGCCCTGTCGGGCCATTCCGATCCGGCGTACACGGCGAGCAAATGGGGAGTGCGCGGTAGCGATCTCGTAGCCGGGATTGAGCGTAGCAAAATCCGGGTTACTTGCTGCGTGAGCCGCGCGCTCGGTCACCCGCTCCCCTTGCGGGAGAGGGTGACTGAGCATGCTGCTGCATGCTGCTGCAGAATCGGCAGGGCCCTATCCAGCTCTCTTCTGCCGGGCCGATGACCGGCCGGCTCGTTTCGCCGTGCGGCGATGGGCACTGCCGCGGGGCGGCTTTCCTCGCGCGCCGCCCGCGCGTTCCGCGCTCACGCTGCGGCGCAATGCGTCCATGAGGTTGATGACCTTGGCCGGCTCGCGCTCTTTGGGCGCTTCGATCTTCTCGCCCGCGCGCTTCTTCTTCAGCAACTCCTTCAGCGCATTCTCGTAGTGATCTTCGAATTTTTCCGGACGGAAATGTCCCGATTTGGTGTCGACGATGTGGGAGGCGAGCGCCAACATGTCCTTCGGGATTTTCTCGTTCTCGATCTCGTCGAAATACTGGTCCTCTTTGCGCATCTCATAAGGGTAGCGCAGCGTGAGCCCGAGCAGGCCTTTGCCACGCGGCTCGAGCGCGATGACGTGCTCGCGAGAGGTGAAAACGACTCTGCCGAGCGCCACCATGCCTTCCTTGCGGATCGCCTCGCGGATGACCGCGAAGGCCTGCTGGCCGACCTCCCCATCGGGCACCACGTAGTATGGGTTGTTCAGATAGAGGTCGTCGATCTCCTTCCTCGGCACGAACTCGTCGATCTCGATCGTGCGCGTGCTCTCTATGGCGACGGCCTCGAGTTCCTCGGGTTCGAGCTCGATGTATTCGCCCTTGCCGACTTCGTAGCCTTTGACGATGTCGGCCGCGTCGACTTCCTCCTCGGTCTCCGCGTCCACTTTGCGGTATCTGATGCGGTTGCCGGTGTTCTTGTTGATCTGATGAAACCTGATTTTTTCGCGCTCGCTGCTCGCGGGAAAGAGTGCGACCGGACACGAGACGAGCGAGAGTTTCAGGTAGCCTTTCCAATACGCGCGCGGGGCCACGGAGGTACTCCTATCGCTACGAGGATCAACGAGAGGGAAAGCTATCCTGTTCCGGCGACGCCATGGAGGCGCTTGCCGCCATGGCAGGTTTGCGTTGCCGATTTGTTCTTGCCTGCGCTTCCGGTTAAACTCCATTGCAGAGGTGATTCGTCCCGGAGCAATCCATGGCTGTTGCTGCCCTTAAACCAAGGCCCGCGCTCAGGACCTTCCACGCCACCGTGCACGTCACGCGCATGGAGCAATGGTGCGTCGAAGCGATGTCCGCCGAGCACGCGCGCGAGTTGCTCGCTTCCGGCGCCGGCTACCGCTGCGAGATCGGCGAGTGCATCAACGTCGAGGTCGAGCAGGTCGAAGAGTAATCGTCGCATTTGCGCGGATGGAACAGCGGACGTTCGCCGTGCGTTTTTCCGGCATGAATTCCCGTCGCGTCATTGAAGCGACCGTCAGAGCGGCGCAAGATCTCCTGTGGCAGAACGCCCCACCCATGCACTACGTGGGCGATGAGGCAGCCGTTGCGCGCTTGCGCGAGCTCGTGCGGTCGTCCGCGGTCCAGGCCGCCTTGCTGCACAGCAGCGACAGCTTCCTCACATTCGGGCTGCGCGCGGTCGAGGTCGTGGTGGCAGATCAGTCGCAGACCGACCGCGAGATGATCGGCCGATTGTGGGATGTTCTCGACGAGCCGCACCTGAACCAGGCGTTGGGCATCCCGCAGAACTCGCGCATCTCCTACGGGCCATATCCGCGTCGGCGGTGATCGCCTGGTATCAGGTCGAGACAGCAAAAACCGCTTAACCCTCTCCGCGGCCTCACGCCCGACAACGATGACCGTGCTGCTGCGCGGTAGCGAGCCAAGCGGCGGAAAACGCGGATGGTTAAAGCGGCGAGCCGGCCCGGCGCTGTCGCGCGTCGGACACGGCGCAAGGCAAGTTAAGCACACGATGCAGATTCCGGGTTCCTGAGTCGCCAAGCGAACCGACCGCGCTTTGCTTTGGTGACAGGATTGCGCCAGTCGGCCCAAGTGAAGGTAGACCCTCCCTTCCGCGTTCGGGCCGCAATTAACCCCGCCGTGGTGCTCCCCCGGCGGGGTTTTTGTTTCACTCAGGCTTGGCGCGATCGCGGGCGAAGGGGCAATGAAAGCAGCCGTCGCGCCCATCACTCTGCGTGCGCGATGCGGAAATTACTGCGCGCGCGGAACGAAGGTGCGCGCGCGCAGTTCCTTCGTGCATGTCGAGATCTTCGGAACGCGATCCTGACGGCGTGGCGGGGGCACTCGCCATGCATCTGTGCTTTTATTGCGCGGTCGCGGCGTGCTTTGCGCTCGCCTTGTACTATTTGATGCAGCCGACTCGGCTGCCGAATCCCGGCATGGCCGCATACAAGCCGCCGCTTGGCGCGCTCGCTGCGCAGACGGTGTTGCTGCGCTTCGGGACCGAACCAATCAAGGCCGCTGAGCCGGAGCCGGAAACGACGGGCGCAGCGCCCGCGCTCGCCGCCAAGCCCGAAGCGAAGGAAGGCAAGAAGGTCAAAGCAGGCGCGAGCCAAGGCGGAACGCGTTCAGCGCAACGGCGGCAACCGGTCGAGACACGGAGCTATGCGGCCGAGCCATCCTTCGGCTATCGGCCAATGTACTGACGCCGCACGCGACTGACCCCGAGATCTGTCGTCCCCGCGCAAGCGCAGCCTTATGACCACCGGCTCTGGAATATGGGTCCCGGCAACGGGGTCCCCGCGACGCGAGCGTCACGGGGGTGCCTCGCGGGGACAACGGCGGGCGATGTGGTCACCCGGCGCCGAGCCGCTCCGCGCTCGTGCTCGTCAGCCCATCCGATGGGCGTGTATGCCACGCGCCGGTGCCAAGCTCGGGCGTGCGCGAGGACGCCCAAGACGGGGCGGCCTTCGCCGCATCAGCTGGGCGCGAGGAGTCGTGGCTTTCGGCGGCGCTGGTCCACCAATTGCGAAAACGGATGAAAAGCTCGCGGGTCTCTTTGTCGGAAGCCTCTTCGGCGCGCGCCGCATATTCCGCGGCCTTGTGCCAGCAATACCCAATCTGTTCTCGCATTTCGCGCCTTCAACAGTCGAAGCTACTTGAGCCGAGCTTGGACAAGCGATTTCGCCAAAGACCAATAATGGTAAATCCCGGCCGACAATTAAGTTCCCTCGCGTCAATCAAATTGCCTGCGGCCCGGCGACTGCCGGGCGCGCCGGCAGTTTCATAATGCCCGATGGTCTTTCCCAAGCAATGGGCGAATCGGCTCATGCGCCTGGCGCTACCGAAACCGAATGGGCTGTCGCGCGTTTTATTCGGCCGGGGCGACGAGGTAACTGCGTATGAAAGATGAACTTCCAACAATTCTCGAGGCAATCCGCGCGGCGCAGGGCGAACTCGCTGCGTATCTGAATTCTGCCGATCGCAATGCCGAACTGACCATCGCGAAGCTGATCGGTATTCTCGAGCGGCGCGAGGTGGTCAGGGCCATGCGGTTGTTGCGCCCCCGCGAGCACGCAACGATCGTGTCGCAAAGCACGCTTGCCAAGGCGGGTTGATCCGGCTCGCGTTCCAAGCGTAGATGCATAAAGAACCCCGCCAGAGGCCACTCCGGCGGGGGGTTCGACATCCGGTCCTCAAGGGCGGGCACCCTCTGCGCCGGTTGTCCCAAGTGGCAATCCTGGCACCACCCGGCCGCCCCGCCTGTTTGCTCGGCGACTCAAAGCGTCATCAAGAGTTCGCTAACCGTCCCCCTGGCGAGCCGGAACACACGGGCCGCTTCGTGCGTTGCCGCAGATCAGCATGGGGACCCGATGGGGCGATCGGACGAGTATCGGCGTTACGCCACGCACTGTTTGGAGATGGCGAACACGGTCCAAGACCCGAAGGGGCGGGCCGCGTTGCTGCAGATGGCGCAGGTGTGGCTGCGCTTGGCACAGCGCCACGACGAGGAGAAAATATCCGATCAGATCGAGAGATGAGAGCTCGTCGGATCGGTCTCCTTGGCGACTTTCTCCCACGCCTGCGCCATTTCCTTCAAGAGTTTGCGGTGCTCCTCGCTCTTGGCCTCGCGGGCCATGCGGCGGCATTCCTCCGCAAACCGCTGGTATTGCGTTATTGGTTCCATGTCAGGAACAACCGGGCGCTCGCGTTGCCGTTCCCGAATGCATAGCGGGTTATGCGGATGGAACCCTTCGTGCTGTCGTCCCGGCGGAGCGCACAGCGCGAGAGCCGGGACGCCGCGATCATGGGTTCCCCCGGGAACGACCGGTTGGGAAGTGTGGTAGGTAAAACAAAAACCCCGCCGAGTGGCCGGGGCGGGGTCCTTGGACCCGCAGCCACTCCGGGCGAGGACGCGGCTGCGGTCCAGCCGACCAATTCGCTCACGCGTTGGCGGTTCCGGGGGCAACTGCCGGAATTTTGCGGCGCGCTATCGGGAGGGGGGAGGCGGAAACACCTTCTCGGCGTTGGTGCGCGTTGCCGCATAGCATTCACAGGCGATTTCTTCCACCGCCCGGCGGTCGAGGATTTGGATCAGTCCGCGGCAGTAGCGGATGAGGCCCGCGCTCTGCAGAAGCCGGGCAGCGATGGTCACGGTCGTGCGGCGCACGCCGAGCATCTGGCCTAAAAACTCCTGCGTCAGCGGCATGGTGTTGCCGTCGATGCAATCCTGCGTCTGTAGGAGCCACCGGCAAAGTCGCGCCTCCATGGCATGGAGCGCATTGCACGCGACCGACTGCTGGACTTGCACCAGCAGACAGTCGTTGTAGCGCACGACGAGGTCGCGGATCGCCGTGCTTTGCGCCGCAGCCGCATGAAAGTGCGAGGCGGAGATCCACGCCGCCGTCCCCGGCAACTGCACGATCGCCCGCGCGACCGCCGACCTTGCTCCGAGCCCGGCGCTCGCGCCGATAACCCCCCAACGCCCGATGGCTGCCGTTTCGACCGTGGCGCCGCTCTGCATGACCGCGACAAGCGACACCATGCCGGTATGTGGGAAATAGACGTGCTCGATCTCCTCGCCGATATCCTGCAGCATCACGCCGCGGTCGAGCGGCATCGTGCGCAGGTGCGGCGCGAGCAGGGAAAACTCGTGTGGCGGCAACGTCGCCAGGAAACGGTTGAATTGGCCGTGGAGCTGCCGGGCAACAGGGGGGATGCCATACGGCATCGGTCACTCCTGCTCACGGGCGAGGCGCGCCAATCAGGCTATATGAATTGATGAATTGCCCTCGTAAGAACGGTTCGTCTGTTGAATGAGGTTAGGTGCAAAAAGCTCCACCCGTCTGCATGAGCTTATCACCTCCCATGTCCGCGAGTCAGCAATGTTATGCAGCTTTATCTCGAATTCATCGCACTGCGATCCAGATCCGATTTCGCGCAGAGCGGGCGAGCGCGGATCGGTAGTCGCTGGCGGTGCTTAGAACAGGCTTCGTTGCCCAAACCGGGCAGATTGCGGTCCCCCGGAGATGACCCAGGAGGATCGTCGACCGAAGAACCGCCGCCGCGAGGAGCTGGCGGCAGAGCTCAATATCGGTCGCCGGCGGCCCGGGCGCGCGAAACCAGCGGTTGGCGCGGATCCGCATGCGTTTGCTGACAAGAAACAGGTTTGAAAGCTCCCGGCGCAGCGCTTGATTGTGTTGCAGCAACTGCGCCGTCGATTGCCGGCGGCCCAGCATCTGCCGGGTGAGCTCGGCGGCGCGGCCCTTCGCGGCAGGGTCGTGGGCGAGCGAGGTCACCGGTGAAATGGCCTGGCGGCGCGAGGTCCCTCCGGCGTCACGACCTCGAGCGCGGGATGGCTGATGGGCGTGCGGAAGAAGCCGCCGTGTTCGTCCGCCACTTCGAGGAACCAGCTCGCCCAACGGCGCAGACCGCCGCTGGGTTCGGGATTGGTCAGCTCGCGCACGACCGCCAACGCCTCCGCGCAGGCGGCTGACCGGTTCGGCAGCTCGAAGCCTTCCTCGTCCGGCACCACGCGTTGCCCAAAGCTCAGATGGAAAAAATAACGCGGCATCATCTCGCCTCCCGTTCAACCCGGCAAGCCGGCGCACGCCAATTCGTTCCATGGAGCAGCAACACGCAAACAGAAAAAAGCCGCGGCGCGCAAGCTCAAAAATAGTTCCCACTAAGTCGCTGATCGAACAGACGCCGATCCCAACGAGGATATCATCCACCGACGGGGTTGCGGGCAACGAAGGCAAGTCGATGCGATCCAAGTCCGACCACGCATGGTGGATGGCGTCCCAATGCGCAAGGCTCGCGCAGGAGGCCGACCAGAAGGACGAGCGCGAGTTCTACGTCAGGATGCGCGATTCCTGGATCACGGTGGCAAATCGGTACGCGTTCCTCGACATCATCGACGAGCACGGCACGCCGGTCCCACTGTCTCCCCCCACGGCACGCCGGTCCCACTGTCTCCCCCCCGCGCCGGGCGTTACGTGCCTAATCCGGTGAGCCGCACCCTCGAGCGGCGCCGCAGCAGTCCCGCTCCGCGCCGCTGACCTTATCAGCCGATCTGCGGACCACGCCGAGCGTCATCTCGCGATCGGCGAGCGCTTTCTTTGCGGCAATGTCGGCTGTTCCGCTTCCAAGGGCACCGCGCCGGGTGTCGCTATGCTTATCCGGGCTGTGCTGCGGATCACACCGCCTCGCGCAGCTTGACCGCGCCTTCCAGATCGACCGAGACGAGTTGTGACACGCCGCGTTCGGCCATGGTGACGCCGTAGAGG
>WNFL01383818.1_pt4 | contig 18806 bp, 17 predicted proteins | sample 5400361 | NCBI WGS metagenome assembly WNFL01 (sample SAMN13153351, study PRJNA577476) | soil metagenome | isolation source: 40 cm soil on Douglas fir-dominated hillslope | place: USA:California | collected 2013-09-17
ACCGGCAAAGGCTGCCACGTGGATTTCTCGATGCTCGACGGCCAGGTGGCGCTGCTGACGCTGGCGGCCGCGCGCTACTTCGCCCTGGGCGAGGTGCCGCCGCGCCTCGGGACCGAGCATCCCGGCCGCGTGCCCTCGGCCACGTTCCGCTGCAAGGACGGCAAGTACGCGCATGTCACCGCCAGCGACCAGCATTGGGCGCCCCTGTGCAAGGCATTGGAAGTCGAGTCGTGGGGTTTGCCGTTTTCCGAAAATTCCGTTCGCCTTCAGAATCGCGACGAGATCATGCGCGTCCTCACGGTAAGAATTTCCGGCATGAAACGAGCGGAGCTGATCGCCAGCCTGGACGAGGCGGACGTGCCCGTCGGTCCGGTCAACGACGTCGCCGAAATCCTCGCCGACCCGCACGTGCGCGCCCGCGGCCTCGTGAGCAGCTTCGACTATCCCGGCGTGGGCGAATTCAGGGCGCTCGGCCTGCCGTACAAGTTCCTCGGCTGGGACGATCCCGCGGTGGGCCGCCCGCCGGCGCTGGGCGAGCACACCGGCGCGGTGCTGAAGGAACTGCTGCATTTTTCCGATTCCGAGATAGAGGAATTGAGGAAGGCAAAGGCCATCTAGCTTGAGCTTCACGACCCTCCGCTACACCGCGCAGTCGGGCGTGGCCAGCGTCACGCTCGATCGCCCCGACGCCCGCAACGCGCTGAACCTCGCGATGTGCGAGGACCTCCTCGCCGCCGCGAGCAGGATGGCGGCCGACAAGTCGCTGCGCCTCGCCTTCATCCGCGGCGCCGGGCCCGCGTTCTGCGCCGGCGCCGACCTGAAGGAGCGCAGCGACAAGACCGCGGCGTGGGTGCGCGAGCGCCGGATGAAGGCGTTCGCGGTCTACGACGCGCTCGAGTCGCTGCCCTTTCCGGTGATCGCGGTGGTGCACGGCGCCGCGATGGGCGCGGGCGTGGAGATCTGCTCGATCTGCGATTTCGTCGTCGCGACCCCGCAGGCGTTCTTCGGCACGCCCGAAGCGCAGCGCGGCACGATCGGCGCCACCCAGCGCCTTTCGAGGATCATCGGCAAGCAGCTCGCCAAGGACATGATGTTCACCGGGCGGCGCCTGACCGCGGATGAGGCGCGCGCGGCGGGACTGGTCGCCCGCATCGGTGAATCCCCCGATCTGGAAAAAATGCTTTCCGAAATCGCAGCCGCGATCGCCCAGGCCCCCGCCCCGGCGATCGCGCTCGCCAAGCGCTGCATCGACCGCGGCATGGACACCGATCGCAAGGGCGCGCTCGCGGTCGAGATCGCGGCGATCGACGAGCAGCTCGCCTCGGGGACCTGGCTCGGCAAGAAATGAGCTGGCAGCCGCAGACGCTTCACGCCTTTCTAAGGAAGAACGCTTCCGAAAGGGGCGACGCCGAGGCCCTGGTTACCGCGACCGCGCGCCTGAATCATGAAGAACTTCATGAAAAGGCAAAAGAAGCCGCGGGCGGCATGCAGGCGCTCGGCATCCGGCGCGGCGACCACGTCGGCATCCTGATGGGAAACGACGAGAAGTGGCTGGCGCTCTTCTACGGCGCGGCACTGCTCGGCGCCGTCACGGTTCCGGTCAATACGCGCTTCAAGGCGCCCGAGATCGAGTTCTGCCTCCGGCGCTCCGGCTGCAAGGCGCTTTTTTATGTGGAGAAATTCTTAAATATCGATTACGCAACGATGCTGCGCGAGATTCGCATCGCGAAGCTCGAGCACGTTTTGACTTATGAACAGCTTCCGAAACAGAAGAAAAATGAAGCAAATGTAACGGCGCAGGATGCGCTGCTTATCCAGTTCACTTCGGGTACTACCGCGTACCCGAAGGGCGTGGTGCTGACGCACGACAGCATGCTGCGCGACGCGTGGGCGGCGGGCGGGCGCATCGGCGTGCGGTCCGAGGACCGCTACTTCAACTGCCGGCCGTTCTTCCACGCCGCCGGCTCGACGCTCTCCGCGCTGATGGCGCTGACCCACGGCTGCTGCCTCGTCACGCTGCCGACCTTCGAGGCCGGCGCCGCGCTCGAGATGATGGAGCGCGAGCGCTGCACGCTGGTCTCGGGCAACGACACGCTGTTCCAGATGCTGATGGGCCACGGCGACTTTTCCCGGCGCGAGCTTTCCCTGCGCGGCGGCTGGGCGGCGGCCGGGTCGCAGACCATGCGCCGCATCATCGACGCGCTTGGGGCGAAGGCGATCTGCGCCGCGTACGGCCTGTCGGAGGCGTCGCCCAACGTGGCGATGAGCGACTGGCGCGATGCGGAGGAGTTGCGCGTCGCCGGATTGGCGTTGCCCTTGCCGGGCGTTCAGCTCCGGGTAAGCGAGGAAGGCGAGATTCAAGTGCGCGGCTGGAACGTCATGCGCGGCTACCACGACGACCCCGAAGCCACGGCGAAGGCGTTCACCGCGGACGGCTGGCTGAAGACCGGCGACCTGGGCGAGCTGACCGCCGACGGACGCTTGCGCATGCTCGGCCGGCTGAAGGACGTGTTCCGCGTAGGCGGCGAGAACGTCGCGCCGGCGGAAGTGGAGGAAGTCCTGCTCGCGCACCCCGCGGTCCAGAGCGCGCAGGTGATCGGCGTGCCGGACGCGCGGCTGGGCGAAGTGCCCTGCGCCTATGTGACGCTCAAATCAAACCTGTCTGTTTCCGAGGAAATTCTCATCGGATGGTGCAAAGAAAGGTCGGCAAACTTCCGCGTTCCGAGATACCTGAGAATCGTCGAGAGCTTCGAGGTGATCGGCATGACCGCGAGCGGCAAGGTGCAGAAAGCGAAGCTGCGGGAACATGCTCTTCGCGAATTCAACCTGCGCGAAGGCGGCCGTGAAAACTAGTTGAAGAAGCGGCCTTCCTTGTTGATGATGGTGATGTCGACGTACTTGGAGCCGTTGTGGCTGGTCGGCGAGTAGCCGACGAAGTAGCCGCCGAGGTCCCATTCGTCGATCGACTCCACGGCCTTGATGAACTTCGCGCGGGTGACGTCCTTGCCGGCGCGCTTGAGCGCTTCCACCAGCACCTTCGCGGTGATGTAGCCCTCGAGGCTGTTGAACGAGTAGTCGGGCTTCGCGCCGACGGCGGCGAGCGTGGCCTGATATTCGGCGACGATCGGGATCGACTTGCGGGTCGGCAGCGGCACGACCTGGGCCATGATCAGGCCGGCGGAGTCCGCGCCGAGCTCCTTGACGACCGGCGTGCCGACGAACGAGACGCTCAGGAACTGGCCGCCCGCGCCCTTCTGCCGCATCTGCTTCACGAACTGGCTGAGCGGCTTCACCGCGGCATTGGTGATCACCGCATCGAGGCTGAGCTTGCTCAGGATGTCGACCGCTTCCGTCACCTCGGTCGAGTTGCGGTCGACCTGCGCGCTGCCCAGCAGCTTGATGCCATGGCTGGCGGCGGCGTCCTCGGTCATCTTGAGGTTGCTCTTCTTGATGTCGTCCTTGTGGTAGATGAAGCCGATCTTCGTCTGGCCGGTCGTGACCAGGTGCCGCACCAGCGCCTGCGTCTCGAGGTTGTAGCTCGCGCGCACATTGATGATGTTCTTGTTGAACGCGCCGTGGATGCTCTCGCCGCCTGTGGCGGCGCCGAAGAACGGGATGTCGGCCTTCTCGATCATCGGCAGGGCCGCCTCGCTGGTGTTGCGTCCGGTATAGCCGAACAGCAGAAAGACCTTGTCCTGCTCGATGAGTTTCTGGGTGTTCTCCTCGCCCTTCTTGGTGTTGCCCGCGTCGTCGAGGGTGAGCACTTTGATCTTGCGACCGTTGATGCCGCCTTTACGGTTGACCATCTCGAAGTAGGCGTTCGCCCCGTCGCGCAGCTGCTGGCCGGTCTCGGCCGTGGTGCCCGAGAGGGAGGCCGACTGGCCGATGAGGATCTGGCCGGCGCCGATGCCGTTTTCGGCAACGGCGCAAGGGCCATAGGCCGCCGCCAGCGCGAGAACCAGGGAAGGAAGTTTGAGTTTGAGCATGCCGAAAGACTACAGCGCGCCGGTGGCTGGCGGCCAGTCCTTGCAACATTTGACGGAGGTCATTGTTAAGAAAAGGAAAACGCCAGGCGGGGGAGCCCCTGCCTGGCGTCGATGCTTACTGCTTGCCTGCTGCGGGGAGCTGCTCAGCCGCCGCTGTCGGGGATGTAGCGGTTGGACGGCGTGACGTAGACCGGGATGCTCGGGGCGCCGGGCGCCACGCTCTGCAGGTTCTGCACGGGCGCGGAGCCGTCGAACCGGACGGTTTGCGTGGTGCCGTTCACATCGAGATTCACGGTCTCGCCGTACTCGACGTTGATGGCCCGGGTCTGCGGGGTGACATGGATCGTGCGGCCCGCATCGGCGAAGGACGGCGCGGAGACCACGGCGCCCGCGGCGAGCAGTGCTGCGAGGATGGTGCGTTTCATGATCGGTTTCTCCTGTTGAGAAAAGTCAGCTGATCGGGTTGAAAAGAATGCTGATGGCCGGCCTAGCGCTTGGCGGGCGTCGGCAGCCAGTCGAGGCGGTTCTCGTCGCCGATATGGACGAACTGGCTCGATCCGGTCTGCGACACTTCGGTCTGGCTCTGCGCGGCGGAGGCCTTCGTCGCCGGCAGCCAGTCGAGATTGTTCTCGTCGCCGATGTGCACGGGCTGAGCCGCGCTCGCGGCGAAGGCGGACAGCGAGAAAGTGGCGGCGGACAGCGCGACAACGATTTGCTTGCGGTTCATTTGAAATTCCTTTCTTTCTGAGTGGGAGGGTTTGTTCTGTGGCACGAGGTCAGTTTCTCGCCTCGGCGTAGCGTCTCGGTTTCAGCGAGCTCGGGCGCGGTTACATACGAAATTCTTGAGAAGGAGAGCGCGGCCGGAAGAAAAAACCTCCCGACGCCGGGCCCCGAGGAGAAGGGGGAGGAGAACCAGGAGCCCGCGATGGCGTCGGAAGGCACCTGCAGCGTGGGCGCGGCGCATTGCCGCCGTGCTACAAAGGCCGGGCGCCTTTGTTACAGCTGAAATTCCTTCTCGACCAGCACGCGCGACAAGGCGGCCGCGAGCTCGCGCGATTGCACGGGCTTCTTGAGAATCTCGCTCACGCCGGCGGCCGCGGCGCGCTCGCTCATCAGCGGCCCGATATAGCCGCTCACCAGCAGGATCGGCAGGTCGGCGCGCTGCTCGCGCAGCGACTTCGCGAGCTCCGTGCCGGTGAGGCCGGGCATGATCTCGTCGGTGACCACCGCGTCGAAGCTCTGCGGCGCCGCGTGGAACGCGGCGAGCGCGGCGCCGCCATCGGCGAACGCCACCGGGTCGTAGTCGAGTTTTTTCAGGACCTCGGCCGTGACCGCGAGCAGGGCGTCCTCGTCGTCGACGATCATCACGCGCTCGCGGTGACCGCGCGCGACCGGCGCGTCGCCCTCGTCGGCGACGAGCGCCGGCGCGTCGACCCGCGGCAGGTAGATGGTGAAGGTGCTGCCGCGGCCGGGCGCGCTCGTCACCTCGATGGCGCCGGCCGAGTCGGTGACGATGCCGTAGACGAGCGCGAGGCCGAGGCCGGTGCCCTTGCCCACTTCCTTGGTGGTGAAGAAGGGCTCGAAGATCCGGGCGAGCGTCGCCTCGTCCATGCCGCTGCCGCTGTCCTCGACGCAGAGCCGGGCGTACGCGCCCGCCTGCAACACGCCGTGCGGCAGCGTGCGGTCCGCGTCGATCTCGACGGCGTCCAGCGTCGCGCGCAGCGTTCCATGGTCGCCCATGGCGTGGATCGCGTTGGTGCAGAGGTTCATCGTGACCTGGTGGAGCTGCGTCGGGTCGCCGAAGACGTGCAGCGCACGCTCCGGCAGCCGCGTCTCGAAGCGGATGCCGTGCCCGAGCGAGCCGCGCACCAGCTCGAAGGTCTCGGCGACGACCCGGCCGAGATCGACCGGGGCGCGCTTGCCGCGCTGGCTGCGGCTGTACGCGAGGATCTGGTCCACGAGCGCGCCGGCGCGCGTCGCGGCGGTGAGCACGTTCTGCGCATAGCGCTTCTGCGCCGTGCCGGGGGCGAGACCTTCGACCAGCATCTCGGCGTAGCCGAGGATGCCGCCCAGGATGTTGTTGAAATCGTGCGCGATGCCGCCGGCGAGCCGGCCGACCGCTTCCATCTTCGCCGACTGCCGCAGCCGCTGCTCGAGCCGCGCGCGCTCGACCTCCGCCTGCTTGCGCTCGGTGATGTCGCGGAAGTTCATCACCACGGCCTGCACGCTCGGCTCGTCAAGAAGGTTGCTGACGGTGTTCTCGATCCAGCGCCACGAGCCGTCCCTGTGGCGCACTTTGGTCTCGAAGATCACCACCTTGCCGGGCGCGCTCGGCTGCGAGCTCATCCTGCCCTCGTCCAGGTGGTCCGGGTGCACGAACTCGCTCGTCTCGCGCCCGCGCAGGTCCTCGAGGGTATAGCCGAGGAGGCGCTGCAGGCCGGGGCTCGCGTAATAGATGCCGCCGGCGCCGGGACGCGTCAGGACCACGCCGTCCGAGCTGTGCTCGATCATCGCGCGGAACTGCTTTTCCCGGCGCTGCAGCGCCCGCTCGCGCCGCGCGAGGCCCCAGGTCGCGAGGCCGATCAGCGCGAGCATCGCCAGCGAAGCGAGGAGGGTGCGCTTCGCGATGCGCCACGACTCGTCGCGCCACGGCGCCAGCACCGAGTGCTCGGTGGCGCCGCTCACCACCACCAGCGGAAAGCTGCGCACCAGCGACGCCGCGAGGACCGCGCGCTGGTTCAGCACGGAGCTGTTGGCCCAGCCGATGAAGCTGCCGCTGCGGTGGATGCTTTCCGTGACCTCGGGCGCGGGGAAATGCGCGCCGCGCAGGCCGCCGAGGTTAGGCACGCGGGTGATGATGGTGTTGGAGACCGACATCAAGGTGATGAAGCCGCCTTCGCCGAGGTCGATCGCGCGGTACAGGCGGTCGAAGTTTTCGACCTCGATCACCGCCGCGAGGACGCCGCCGAAGGCGCCGCCCGGCCCCGCCAGGCGGCGCGACAGGATGAAGCGCCAGTGCTCCGTGGCCTGGCTGCGGTAGGGCTCGCTGATGAAGAGGCCCTCAACGAGGCCCTCACGATGTGTGCTGAAGAACGGCCGGTCGGCGAGCCCCTGGTCGATCGACGGGGTGTCGTTGGTCCGGGCGATCACCTGCCCGTCGGTGTCGATCACCAGGAACGCCGCCACCTGCGGGATGTGCACCAGCTCGTCGCGCAGGCGCGGCGCGGTGGCGGCCACCGCGCGGGCGCCGCCGGTGCGCATCGCGTCGCGCAGCACCACGTCGACCGCTTCCAGGGAGCTCGCCGTCTGCTCGGCGAGCAGGCGCGTCACGTTCGATACGTCGCGCAGCGCGCGCTGCTCGGTGCGCTCGCGATCGATGCGCACATGCATGACCGCGGAAGCGATGTTGATCGCGACGAGGACGATGCCCAGCCCGATCAGCGCACGCGTGAGCGAAAGTGCCGAGAGGGCCGCGCGCAGCCCCTGGACCACCGGGATTCGCACCTAGCGGACCGGCTCGCCGACCAGCTCGGCCACCATCCGCAGCAGCTCGGCGCGCTTGATCGGCTTCGCCAGCGCGCCATTCGCGCCCGCGGCCCGCGCCGCTTCGGCGCTGAGGCCTTCGCCCGAGTTGAAGCGGCCGGAGACCGCGATGAGCGCGGTTGCGGGATGCTGCTTCTTCAGCTTGCCGATGGCGTCCGTGCCGCACGGCCCGGGCATGAACATGTCGGTGATAATGAGGGCCGGCGGCTGCTGGCCGAAAAGCTGTCCGATCCACGCGCGGCAGCTCGTCGCCGTGCGCACCACGTAGCCCGCGGCCTCCAGCCAGTCCGTGACCAGGTCGCGCATGATCTCGTCGTCGTCGATGACGAGGATGTCGGCGTTGCGTTTAGGACCGGTAGTCACACTAAGCATTCCACTCCGCTGGAATTACGTGTAATTTACACCCGCGGGGCATGGGTATTACAGGTGTAACCCCAGGCCCGGCCGGCTCGCTACACTTTGCCGGCCATGAGCATCGACCCGACCATGAACCCTCAACCGCAGGTTCCCCAGCATGCCGCAGTGCCGCATGTACTGGTCGTGGATGACGATCCCGCCATCCGCGAGCTCATCGCCGATTATCTCGCCGGCAACGAGATGCGCGTCACCGCCGTTGCCGATGGAAGCAAGATGCAGGCGATCCTCGCCGACCAGGTCGTCGACCTCGTGGTCCTCGACCTGAAGCTGCGCGGCGAAGATGGCATGGCGCTCGCGCGGCGCCTGCGCGACGATTCGCAGATCCCCATCGTGATGCTCACGGGCCGCAGCGAAGAGGCCGACCGGGTCATGGGGCTCGAGCTGGGCGCCGACGACTACCTCACCAAGCCTTTCAGCCCCCGGGAGCTCCTCGCCCGGATCCGCGTGATCCTGCGCCGGCGGCGCGCGGAAGTGCGCCAGGGCCGGCCGGAGGGAATCCGCGCCTACCGCTTCGACGGCTGGGAGCTCAACCTCAACACGCGCCGGCTCGCCGCGCCGGACGGGCGCACCGTGACCCTCAGCAACGGCGAATTCAGCCTGCTCGTCGTGCTGCTGGGCGCGCCGGACCGGATCCTGTCCCGCGACCAGCTCCTCGACCTGTCGCGCCTGCACAACGACGAGGTCTACAGCCGCTCCATCGACGTGCAGATCATGCGGCTGCGCCGCAAGGTCGAAAAGGATCCGGCCGAGCCGCGCTATATCCGCACCGAACGCGGCGCCGGCTATCTGTTCGGCGTTCCCGTGGAGACGGTTTACTAGCGCGCCCATCGGCGAGAAGCGGCTCGATGTTCTCGGTGTCGCGCATCCGGTGATTCTTCTGTAGCGGAACGCTTTATTCGGCTGCCAACGTGCATAACCGGTGGAGCGGACGCACCCGCTTCGGGCAAGATGCGCGGCATGCAAATAGACAAGCCCGCCAGCCGGCGCGTCCTCGTGGTGGACGACAGCCTGGACATGATCCATTCCCTCGCGCACGTGCTGCGCGACATGGGCCACGAAGTCGAATTCGCCATCAACGGCTACGCCGCGCTCGAGGCCGCGCGCCGCTTCCGGCCCGAGGTGGTCCTGCTCGACATCCGCCTGCCCGACACCGACGGCTGGACCGTCGCGCGGCGCCTGAAGGGCGAGGCCGCGGAGCGCCCGGTGCGCGTCATCGCCATCACCGGCACGTCGATGGAAGGCGACCGCAAGCGCTCGCTCGAAGCCGGCTGCGAGGAGCATCTCCTGAAGCCGCTCGACTGGCGGCGCCTGGAAAAGCTGCTGAACTGACCTAGAGGCGGAAGATCCTGCGCGCGTTTCCGCCGCGCACCTTGTCTTTCGCTTTTCCGAGGGCGTCCACGCGCGAGAGGCAGCCGGCCATGTCGCCGATCGTGTGCGGATAGTCGGAGCCGTAGAGCACGTTGTCCTCGCCGCACACCGAGACGCACATGTCCACGGCGTCTTGCCGGAAGAGCACCGTGTCGACATAGATCTGCCGCATGTATTCGCTCGGCGGCTTCCTGGTCTTCGCCGCCGCGGCCGGGATGTTGTGCCAGCAGATGTCGAGGCGGCCGACGAGGTAGGGCAGCGCGCCGCCGCCGTGCGAGGCGATCAGCTTGAGATTCGGGTAGCGGTCGAAGAAGCCGTCGTAGATGCAGCGGCCCACCGCGAGCGAGGTGTCGAAGGTGAAGCCGATCGGCGCGGTGAGCTGGAACTCGTGCATCGCCATCTCGCCGACGCCCGGCGGCGCCGTCGGATGCACGAGAACGGGAAGCTTTCTTGCGTCGATCGCTTTCCAGATGGCGGCGAAGGCCGGATCGGTCAGCGGTTTTCCGTCGATGTTCGCGAGCACCATGATGCCTGCAGCCCCATTCGCGCAGGCCCGGTCCAGTTCCTTGATGGATAAATCCTCGAATTGCCAGGGCAGCGACGCGAACCAGCGGAGCCGGTCGGGCCACTGCTTCTGCGCCTTCGCCATGTCGTCGTTCATGATGCGCGCCGCCTGCAGGCTGATCTCGGCGCCGCCCCAGAAGACGTTCGGGCAGGTGAGCGACACGATGGCGATGTCCACGCCTGCCTTCGTCATGTTCGCGATGCGCTTCTCGTAGTCGAACATTTCCGGGACCGGCGTCATGAACGGCGCGTCGTCGAGGTGGATGGCCTTCAATCCGCCCTTCACCTCGTGAAGGCTGTAGCGCGGCCGGCCGTGCTGCTCGAGCAGGCCGAGCCATTCCTGGCTCAGCATGTGCGTGTGGACGTCGATGACCGGGCTTGCCGTCACTCGATGGTCACCTTTGCGGTCTTGATCACCCGCGCCCACTTGCGCGACTCGTAGCGGATGAAGGCCGCGAATTCCCGCGGCGTGGTGGTGTTGGGCTCGGCGCCCGCGGCGAGCACGCGCTCGCGGATCTCGGCAACGCCGAGCGCGCCGACCATTTCCCGGTTCAACCGCTCGATCACTTCGGACGGCGTATGGGCCGGCGCCACCGCGCCGAACCAGCCGATCGACTCGTAGCCGGGCACGCCGGCCTCGGCGAACGTCGGCACCTCCGGCGCTGCGGCGCTGCGGTTCAGCGTGGTGACCGCGAGGCCTTTCAGCTTCCCGGCCTTCACGTTGGCCATCGCCGAGGGCAGGTCGACAATGCCGAGCGGCAGCTGCCCGCCGAGGACATCGGCCACCACCGGGCCGCTGCCCTTGTACGGCACCGGCAGGAGCTCGATGCCGGCCATCATCTTCAGCAGCTCGCCCGACAGATGCATCGCCGAGGCGTTGCCGCCGTGCCCGTAGCTGAGCGAGCCGGGCTGTGCCCTGGCATTTTCGATGAGCTCTTTCAGCGACGACGGCTGGGAGGGATGCGCGATCAGGATGAACGGAATCATCGCCAGCATCGAGATCGGCGCGAGGTCCTTCTCCGCATCGAACGGCATGCTCGGGTAGAGGCTGGCGTTGAGCGCGAGGGCGCCGGCGGCGGCGAGGCCGATCGTATAGCCGTCGGGCGCCGCCTTCGCGACGACGTCCACCCCGATGTTGCCGCCCGCGCCGGGGCGGTTCTCGATCACCACCGGCTGGCCGAGCCGCTCCGCCATGCGCGGCGCGATCGCGCGCGCCACGAGATCGGCGCTGCCCCCGGGCGGGAACGAGACGACGAAGCGGATGGGTTTCGAAGGGTAGGCCTGCGCGAAAAGAATTCCTGAATAGATTATTGAAACTGCAAAAGCGAAGCCGCGCATCAATCCTCCCCGATGGTGTTCACCAGGGTCCCGACCTTGTCGATCTCGATCTCGACGGTGTCGCCGGGCTTCATCCATACCGGTGGGGTGCGTCTTGAACCCACCCCACCAGGAGTACCGGTGACGATCACATCGCCGGCGGCGAGCGGCGTGAAGGCCGAGATGTACTCGATGAGCTTCGGGAACTTGAAGATCATCATCTCGGTGTCGGCGTGCTGCATGCGCTCGCCGTTCAGGCGGCACGACAGCGTGAGCTTGGTGCCCGGCGGAATCTCGTCCGCGGTCACCAGCCACGGCCCGAAGCCGCCGGTCGCCACGAAGTTCTTGCCCGCGGTCCACTGCACGGTGTGGCGCTGCCAGTCGCGCACCGAGCCGTCGTTGTAGCAGCTGTAGCCGGCGATGTGGCTCCAGGAATCCTTCTGCGAGATGCGCCGGCCCGGCCTGCCGATGACGAGCGCGATCTCCGCCTCGAAGTCGAGGTGCGTCGACTCGCGCGGCCTGAGCATCGGCTGGCGGTGGCCGAGCTGCGACTCGGCGACGCGCAGGAAGAGCGCCGGGTTCTCGGTCTTGTCGCGCCCGGTCTCCGCGCGATGCTCCTCGTAGTTGAGGCCCACGCAGACGATCTTGCCGGGGTTCGGGATCACCGGCAGCCAGGTGATTTCGCTTTCCTTGAAGTCGGGCTTCTCGCCCAGATGCTTTTTCGCTTCTGCGAGACCGTTTTTTTCAAGTAAAGCTTTAAGATCGGAAAAGCGATTGCCTATCCTTCTGCCCAGATCGACAATGCCCTTGTCCGTGACGGCGCCGTAGCTGGCGACGCTCGAAGCCTGGAAACTAGCGAGTCTCATGACGCCTCAACTTTCTTTCAGCCACATGGGCCTGTTCGTCGCCGACGTGGCGCGGATGCAGGATTTTTACACACGCGTGCTCGGATTTGCGGTGACCGACCGCGGCGTCCTCGAAACAGCCGACGGGCCCCTCACCCTCGTGTTCCTCAGCCGCGATCCCCGCGAGCACCACCAGATCGTGCTCGCGAGCGGGCGCCCGGCACGGCTCGAGTTCAACGCGATCAACCAGATATCATTCCGCGCGCAGGACCTCGCGGGCCTGCGCGAGATGCACCGGCGGCTGCAGAAGGAGGCGCGGGTGAGCCACATCGCGCCGATCTCCCACGGCAACGCGCTGTCGGTCTATTTCCGCGACCCGGAAGGCAACCGCATGGAGGTCTTCATCGACACGCCGTGGTACGTGCGCCAGCCGCAGCGCCTGCCGATCGACATGAAGCTTTCCGACCCGGAGCTGTGGGCGTGGGCCGAAGCCGAGGCGCGCAAGCAGCCCGGCTTCAAGCCGGTGGAGGAGTGGCGCGCCGAGCTCAGCCGGAAGATGGCTTCGCCTTGACGCTTTTCACGGCGCCATTTAAGCAGGAAATCCGCTGATATAGTCTGCCGCGGAGGCCTCATGACGATCGCCCACAGCTTCCTCTTCAGGGAAGGAACCTGGCGCGCGGAGGGCGAATACTGCGACGCCGGCGGGAACCGATTCGCCACCTCCGGCGAGACCACGATCCGGCACGAGGAAGCGCTCTGGCGCTTCGAGGCGGTGCTGCGCCTGCGCGGCGATCCGGCGCGCGTGACCCACAATCGCTACGAGATCGAGCCGTTCTCGCCGGGCGCGCGCTCGACGCACTGGACCTCGAGCAACCCGGCGATCGGCGCGCTGCGCGGGCGCTTCGTGCTCGCGGGCGACGCCATCCTCTCGTTCTATTCCAGCCCCACCGGGCGCTATCGCGGCTTCGAGTGCCTGCAGCAGGAAAGCGAAACGCGCTATTCCGCGCGCGGCGCGCTGCTCGACGAGGACAAGCTGATCTCTAGCTGGGCGCTCGAGCTGTCGCTCGCGTGAGATTCACGCAAAATCGGGGTTGACCCCGGCGTCCGAAACCCGGACCATCCGGCTGTGCGAAAAGTCACGGACGGACCGGCGCCACAGCCGGCCTCTGTATTTCCTTAAGTAGTTAATACATAAAAGAATAAAACGTCGTTCAGGCCGATTTGAGTCGGCTTCGGGGGTTGTTGTTGGCTCGTATTAGCCGCATTCGCAGCGCAAGCCGGTCTATTGCAGCCATCGCGTGCGCGGTTGTCGCCGCCTTTGTCACGGCGGGCGCGCTCGCGCAGGTCCAGCTTCCCCCGTCGGTCGATCCCGGGCGCGTCGACGAGCGCGCCGCCCCTCCCCGCAAGCCCGCGCCCAGGCCGGCGCCGCCCGAGATCCGCTCGCCAGCGCCCGCCGCCTTGCCCGACGCCCTGAAGGCGGTCCGGGTGAGGCTGAAGGAAGTCAGCATCGAGGGCTCGGCGGTGCTGATGGAGCAGGCGTGGGCGCTGGCGAACCGCTACGTCGGCCGCGAAATCACCGCCGCAGAGATCTTCGAGCTGGCGCGCGAGCTGACCGCGCTCTACCGGAACGCGGGCTACATCCTGTCGCAGGTCATCGTGCCGCCGCAGACCCTGTCCGACGGCAGGCTCGCGCTGCGCGTGGTGGAAGGCTACATCGCCAACGTGCGCGTCGAAGGCGACACCGAGGTCGCCGGAAAGCTCGCCGCGCTCGGCGAGAAGATCAAGGCGTCGCGGCCTCTGAAGGCGGGCGACCTCGAGCGCTACCTGCTGATCGCCAACGATCTGCCGGGCGTGCGCGTGCGCGCCGTGCTCTCGCCTTCGCAAGCCGGCGTGGGCGCGGCCGATCTCACGCTGGTCGCCTCGGTGAAGAAGATCGACGGCTCTCTTTCCCTCGACAACTACGGCTCCAAATACCTGGGCCCCTGGCAGCTCAGCATCGGCGCGGGCCTGAACCAGGTTTTCGGCGCCAACGACCAGTGGCGCTTCACGGGCGTCACGACCGGCAACACGGAGCTCTCGTACGGCCAGCTTTCCTACAGCCAGATCGTGAATGCCGAGGGGCTGAAGCTCGGCGCGAGCGCCTCGCAGGCGCGCACCCGGCCCGGCGACGCCCTGAAGCAGTTCGACGTGCGCGGCGAGGCCGACACGATCTCGTTCTCGGCGGGCTATCCGCTCCTGCGCACGCGCAACGAGAGCCTGCTCGGCCGCGCGGTGCTCGACCTGCGCAACATCATCACCGACATCGGCGGCGCGCGCGCCATCGAGGAGAAGCTCCGCGTGCTGCGCCTGGGCATGACATGGGCGGTCTTCGATCGCCTCGACGGCAACAACGTGCTCGACGTCGAGCTCAGCAACGGGCTGGGCGGCACGAAGCAGGACGATATCCTCCAGAGCCGCGTGGGCGCCGACCAGCAGTTCCGCAAGCTCAGCTTCGACTACGAGCGCTTCCAGCGCCTCGGGACGAGCTTCGGCGTCACGCTCGGCGCTGCCGGACAGTGGACCGACGAGCCGCTGTCCTCCTCGGAGCAGTTCGCCCTCGGCGGCCGCCGCTTCGGCCGCGCCTACGAGCCGGCGGAGCTGGTGGGCGACCGCGCCCTGGCGTTCCGCATGGAGCCGGCCTACCTGGGCCGCACCGACAGCGAGTGGCTCAGCGCCTGTCACCTGTACGGCTTCTACGACCTGGGCAAGGTCTGGTTCAACGATTCCGCGCCGTCGGCAAACCGGCCGCCGCTGAGCCTCGCGTCCGCAGGCTTCGGCACGCGCGTCTTCTCGGGCGACAGGATCTCCGCGACGCTGGAGCTCGCCAAGCCGCTGACCCGGGACATCGCCAGTTACCAGGCCGACAACAAGGGCAGGCGCGCGCGGATTCTCGGATCCGTGGTGCTGCGTTTTTAAAACATTCGACAGGGTCGTTTCGAGCAAGCGAGGGAACCATGAAACCAGTTCAACGCCGGCGTAGCGAAGGTGGCAGCTTTGCCTTGAGGACGATGTGCGCCGTGGTGGCCGCCGCCTTCGCGGAGACCGCCGCCTCGCAGACGCTGCCCACGAGCGGCACGTCCACGGGCGCGACGATCAGCACCGCGGGCTCCGCGATGACGGTCAACCAGAGCGCGGACCGCGCGATCATCAACTGGGGCAGCTTCAGCATCGGCAGCGGCGCCTCCGTCACGTTCGCCCAGCCGAGCGCGACGTCGATCGCAGTCAACCGGGTCAGCTCGACGGGCGGCACGAGCCTGATCGACGGCGCGATGAACGCGAACGGCCACGTGGTGATCCTGAACGGGGCCGGCATCCTGTTCGGCGCCACCGCCAGCGCCAATGTCGGCGGCCTCATCGCCTCCACCGGCAACATCGACGACGGCCAGTTCCTGGGCGGCGGCAACTTCGCCATCACCGGCGCGATACGCAACTCCGTTGTCAATCTGGCCCAACCCTCGGCCGACCACCCCGAGCGCGGAATCACGGTCACGAACGCCGGCCTGGTGGCGTTCGTCGCGCCCTCGGTCTCCAACTCCGGGACCATCCAGGCGATCGGCGGGCGCATCAGGCTTGCGAGCGCGCAGGCTGCCACGGTGTCGATGAACGCCGGGCTCTACGAGTTCGTCGTCGACAAGGGCGTGCCGAGCGGCACTCTCACCAATCTAGGGACGCTCACCACGGGCAGTGCCGCGGGCTCGATCGTCCTGTCGGCTGTGGATGCGGCAAACATCGTTTCGGGGACGATCAATCTCCAAGGCGTTCAGCAGGCCAACCGGATCGAGGTGCACGGCGGCCACGTCGTGCTCAGGAGCGATCTGGACGCGGCGACGGTCAGCGGCACCTCGACCACGATCGATGTCTCCAGCGGCAACGGCGCGCAGGTCCAGGACGCCATCAATATCGCGGCCGCCGGCGGCCTCGTGAACGTCGGCGCCGGGACCTACACGGAGAGCCTGAAGATCAACAAGGCCCTGACGCTCGACGGCGCCGGCATGGGCCAGACCATCATCGACGCGGGCAACGCCGGCAAGGACGTCATCTCGGTGCAGGGCAATATCGGCGCAACCGCCACCGTCGCGATCTCGGACCTGACGCTGCAGGGAGGAAAAAGCGGCATCGTCGTAGCGGACAAGGAGGTGCCCGCGAGCGGCCCGGCCGTCGACACGCTGCTCGGCACGATCAGCCTCGATCGCGTCGCCGTGCGCAACAACGCGAGCAACGGCTTCATCAGCAGCAGCGGCGGCTCGATCGCGAGCCGCGTCGCGAACGTCAATATCCGCGACTCGGTTTTCTACGGTAACGGCAGCGCCGGCGGCTCGGCCGACATCAATCTGTTCCTCTTCAACGGCAACGCGCTGATCTCGAACGTCGATATCCTGGGCACGCGCAGCGCGACCCCGAACCTCAACAGCGCGACCGACTACGGCTTGCAGATCCGCGGCTTCGGCGACCTGTCCACGATGAGCGCCGCCGGGCAGGTCACGCTCGACAACGTGCGTATCGCCGGCAACTACAGAAGGGCGCATCTCGGCATCCAGCGCTACAGCAACCCGGCAAGCATCGTCATGACCAATGTCAGCCTGGGCGGCGCGCTGAGCGCGAGCACGGGCGACGGCACGGTGAGCGTCGCCGCCTCGAAGGCCGGATTCGGGTCGTTCTTCTCGAGCGACATGGGCGGCGCGATATCGCTCGGCAACATGCGGTTCAATGGGCTCGCGGCCGTCACCGACGGCGTCACTCCGCTCGATGTCAGCATCGGCGGCGACACGGCGGGACTGCGAGTCGATGCGACGGGCGCGACCTTCAGCGGCATCGATCGCACGGTCCTCGCGGACAACTTCCGGCTCGAAGACCGGGTGGGCCACGCGCTCGACAACGCGGGCATCGGCGGCCTGGTCACCTGGAACGCCGGCAATTTCTACGTCACGCAGGCGAGCGGCAGCATCCAGCGCGGCATCAACGCGGCCTGCACCTGCGACACCGTGCATGTCGCCGCGGGAACCTTCGCCGAGCAGCTCACGATCACGAAGAGCCTCTCGCTGGTCGGCGCCGGCGCGGACCAGACGATCATCGCCCCGACCTCGCTCGCCGCGACAACCTACGCCAGCATCGACGGCCCCTTGCAGATGCGGAACATCCTGACGATCAGCGGGCCGGGAACGAACGCGGAAGTGAGCGGCTTCACCCTCCGAGGGCCCGGTTCCGCGATCGACACCGGCATCTTTGTGCGCGACGGCGCGCACGCGAGCATCCACGGCAACAAGGTGCTCGACATTCGCGGGGATCAGGGCGTCGGCATCCTCGTCGGCCGCGCCAAGCTCAACACCAGCGGCACCGCCGACATCGTGAACAACGTCATCACCGGCTACCGGAAGGGCGGCGTCGTCGTGGATGGTCCCGGCTCGCAGGCCTCCATCACCGGGAACACCATTACCGGCGACGGGCCAACCAGCGCCATCGCGCAGAACGGCATCCAGGTGAGTCGCGGCGCAAACGCCACGGTCAGCGGGAACACGGTGAGCGGCAACGTCTACACCGGATCGCACGCCGATCCCGACGACTTCGCCTCCGGAATCATGTTCTTCATTTCCGACGCCTACCTTGGTCAGGGCGGCGTCACCATCGGCGCGAACACCGTTACCGCGAACGAATACGGTATCTGGACAAACGACTCGCGCACGCTCGCGACCACCAGCCTGGCAGGCGTGAGCGGCAACACGCGCAATGCCGTTGCGTACTTCAACGGCGGCTATGCGAGCGAGGGTCCGTTGCTCAAATATCCCGCGTGGAGCGCCGCCAGCACGGCGTTCGTGAATCCGGCCGTGTTCTCCGGCGCCCCGAGTGGCGACATTCTCGGCCTGGACGGCTCGCTGCGCGTGTCCGGATGGAACGGATTCGCGGCGATCCAGCCTGCGGTCGACGCAGTCGCCGCCGGCGCCACGGTCAACATCTATCCCGGCAGCTACACCGAGACGGCGATGAACCGCACCATCCCCGGCGTCGGCGGGACCTACAACCTCGGGCTGTTCGTAAACAAGGACGGCCTCGCGCTTCGCGGGGTCGACGCCACCGGCCACGCCATCGCGAGCGCCGACGACGTGCAGGCCTGGATCACCGCGGGGGCGATCACCAATTTCGGCATGGCCCACGGCGTCAGCGCGAACAACGTGACCTTCGAGGGCCTGGGCTTCAAGCCCAAGCCCGACCGCCTCAACAAGACGATCGAGATCGCCGGCGACAACTTCACGTTCCGGAACAGCGTCGTCGACAACCGCCCGAGCCCCGGCGGCACCACCGCGACGGGCGGCGCCGGCGCGCTGTATTTCGGCGAGCTCGATCCGGCCGGACACCCGATGACCCGGCTGACCGTGACCGGAAGCAAGTTCTACGACGGCTCGGTCTCGGTGCAGAACGGCGTCGGCGTGGCGCTCGACGGCACGACGTACGCGCCGGCATCGCAGCGCGTGATCTCCGGCAACCGCTTCATCGGCAGCAGCAACTATCGCTTCGGCGGCGTTCTGCTCACCGGCAAGATGGACGAGATCCCGTGGCGGCCGATGCCCATCGGGGCGGTGACCGTCACCGGCAACAGCTTCAGCGGCTTCGACGACTCGGTCCTGGTGCGCGGCGAGCAGCAGGGCGTCGACCTGCGCCAGGTGATGCGCGACAACAGCTTCGACCGCTCGGTGCTCGTCACGGATGCGGCGGGCAATGCGCGCGGCGAAAC
>WNFL01158128.1_pt2 | contig 18801 bp, 12 predicted proteins | sample 5400361 | NCBI WGS metagenome assembly WNFL01 (sample SAMN13153351, study PRJNA577476) | soil metagenome | isolation source: 40 cm soil on Douglas fir-dominated hillslope | place: USA:California | collected 2013-09-17
CGGCAGACTCAATTGTGCCGCTCCCGCCGCAAGTTCGCCGAAGGTCGCGCTGCGGCCCGATGCGTGCAGCACGCGTCCGGTTTCGGCGCGGCACTCGCGCACGGGAACGCGCCACTGCGCCGCGGCGGCGGCGATCAGCAAGGCGCGGGCCGAGGCACCCGCCTCACGCATCGGCAACCATTGGTCGGTGATGCTCGACGAACCGCCGGTACCGAGCAATCCGGGAATCTCGCGCATCAGTTTACCCATCAGATGTCCGGCCGCGCGCTTCACGAATCCGTGATCGTCCGGCTGGAACGGCAGCGAATCGATCAGGACCGACTGATTGTCGTAGATGGCATCCAGAGTCGATTGTTCGAGCTTTACGCCGGCCCAGTCCGCGTCCATCTCATCGGCGAGCAGCATCGCAAGTCCGGTATGAGCACCCTGCCCCATCTCGGCCTGCGACATGACGACCGTCACGGTGTTGTCGGCGGAAACCTTGACCCAACCGTTCAGCGCGGTCTGCCCCGGCGCGGCCGCCAGCGGGGTACTCGGATTCAATCGGCGCCGCTGGGGCAGCGCCGACCAGCCGATCACCAGGGCGCCGGCCGCGCCGACGCCGCCGAGGATGAAGTGACGTCGCTTCAGACTAGGCATGGACCTTCCCTCGAGCTGCGCTGTGTCGGGGCATCCCAATGCCCTATCCAGCCAAGCGTGTCAATAGACCTCCTCGGCGGCTCGCACAGCGAGGTTCGCGATGGCGAGACGGACGAGCACCGGGCGATTTCGGTAAGATGTACGGGAGTTTGGGCAACGGGCGACGAAAAACGCCGTCTTGAAACGGCAATTGCGACCCGCAGGGAGCATCGATGAGACACTTCTTGGTACTCTGTTTTGCACTCGCCGTGAGCTTGGGGGTGCGCCCGGCCGGGGCCGACAGCCAAAAGCTGCGCATCATCAGCTGGGCCGACTATGTTCCCGCCGACTTGATCGCCGCATTCAAGAAAGAAACCGGCATCGACGTGGAATTGACTCTGTCGAACAATGAGGAAATGATCTCGAAGCTCCGTGCAACGGGGGGCGCGGGCTACGATCTCGCGCAGCCGTCGCAGGACCGCATCGTGGCCGCGCAGCGCGAATTCGGCATCTACAAACCCTTCGACCTCACCAAGCTCAAACTGGACCAGTTTCAGCCTGAATTTCTGGACATCGTCCGCAAGAACACCACTCTCGACGGCAAAGTGTACGGACTGCCGTACCTCTGGGGTACCGACGGCCTCGTGGTCAACTCCAAGCGGGCCAAGATCGCCGACTATCCCGATCTGTGCAGGCCGGACCTCAAAGGCAAGACCGCCGTGCGCCTGAGGCGCCCGACGCTGATGGCGTTTGCATTCGCCGCCGGCAAGGACCCGTTCGCGCTTTACGCGGATCCGAAGGCGTACGGCACGCTGATGGATCAGGTCGGCGCCGCGCTCATCGCCTGCAAGCCGAATTTCAAGTTCTTCTACGACAATAAGGACCAATTGCTCAACGGCATTCGCTCGGGCGAAGTGGTGGCCGCCATGATGTGGGACACCGGCGGCTGGACGCTCAACCGCAGCGATCCGGACATTCAATTCATCGTGCCCCGCTCCGGCGCTCTTGGCTGGCTCGACACCTTCGCGCTGCCGGCGCGCGGCCGCAACGACGCCGCGGCCTACGCCTGGATCAATTTCGCGATGCGCCCGGAAAATGCCGCGCGCGTCATCAAGTCCGTGGGAAGCTTTTCCGCGGCAATGAACACGGCGCCGCTGATCGACCCACGTCTGAAGGCTCAATTCGCCGCCGCTTTCCCCAATAACGATCTGAAGCGCATTCATTGGTATCCGGCCATTCCACCCGGCCTCGAAGAATTGGAAGGCCGGGTGCTGGATCGCGTGAAGGCCGCCAATTGAGCACGCCCGATCTGGTGGCGGACGCCGTCGTCAAGCGTTTCGCGGATCATGTGGCCGTGGATTCGCTGTCGTTCTCGGTCGAGCGCGGCAGCTTCTTTTCCATTCTGGGTCCGTCGGGCTGCGGTAAGACGACGCTGCTGCGCATGATCGCGGGGTTCATCGCGCCCGATGACGGCGACATCGCCATCGGCGGCAGGAGCATGCGCGGCGTGGCGCCGAATCGGCGCCCGGTGAACATGGTGTTTCAGCAATTGGCGCTGTTCCCGATGATGTCGGTGGGCGAGAACGTTGCGTTCGGATTGGCTCGGCGCGGCATGGGCCGGGCAGAAAGGCTGAAACGCAGCAATGCGATGCTGGAACGGGTGGGACTGGGCAACGCCGCGGACAAACGCGTCGACGAGCTGTCGGGCGGCCAGCGTCAACGCGTGGCCATCGCGCGCAGCCTGGTTTTGGAGCCGACATTGCTGCTGCTGGACGAGCCTCTGGGCGCGCTCGATCTGAAGCTTCGCGAGCACATGAAAATCGAGCTCAAGCAGCTGCAGGCGTCTTTCGGCACGACCTTCGTCTACATCACCCACGATCAATCCGAAGCGCTGGTGTTGTCCGATCACGTCGGCGTGATGAGTCACGGCCGATTCGAACAGCTGGGCACTCCGCAAGACTTGTACTACCGGCCGCAAACGCCGTTCGTGGCCGCCTTCGTGGGCGCGAATAACCGGATCGTGGGACGGGCGACCCGATCGGACGGTTCGCTCGCTGAAATTGCGACCGCCGACGGTTGGGTCGTGCGCGCGCTCAAAACCGGCGCCATCGCCGACGGCGACGCCGTCGAGGTATTCGTGCGCCCGGAAGTGGCCATGCTCGCGCGCAGCGCCGCACAATTGCCGCCCGATCAGCCGCAGCATTCGGGAGAAGTGCAGAGTGTCCTCTTCGACGGAGCGAATTCGGCGGTCCTGCTGCAGGAAACCCGCACTCGCCGCGAATTTCGCATAGCCCTGCCCCAGACCGGTCAGTTTTCCGACTTGAAGCCTCATGAAAAAATAGCCTTCAGTTTCGATCCCTCCCGAGCGGTGTGCTTTGCGGCGCGCGCCGGAACGGCGGGACAGGATGCTTAAATCGACAATGGACCCCCGCTGGCACGCACGCCTCGCGCTGGGTCTATTGCTCGCGCCTGCGCTGCTGTGGCTGGGCGCCCTGATCATATTGCCGCACGTCGATCTCGCCGTGCTGTCGTTCCGCGAACGAGTCGGACCGCGCCAGTACGTGGCCAGCCTGGCACAGTACAAGACCTTCTTCGCCGAGCCTCTGTACTGGCATGTTTTCCTGCGCACGGCGGTCATGTCCGTGACCGCCACCGGCTTGACGCTGCTGATCGCGTTTCCCATCGCCTGGATCATCGCCAAGCTGGCACGGGGCCGCGCCAGTTCGCTGTTGTTCATCATCTGCTTGATCCCGTTTTGGGTCAGCGAGACAGTGCGAACCCTGGGATGGATGATATTGCTCAGAGAGTCCGGCGTGCTGCCGGCGCTGCTGGTCAAGGTGGGCTTGACGCACGTTCCCGTGGAACTCCTGTACCGGGACGCGACCCTCCTGGTGGGTTTGGTATATACCTCGCTGCTCTTCATGGTGGTGCCGCTGGTATCGAGCCTCGAGAGTCTCGATGATTCTTTGATCGAAGCGGCATACGATCTCGGTTCGGGTGGATTTGCCATTCTGCGCAGCATCGTGATTCCGCACGCGGCACCCGGCATCACGGCCGGCTGCATCGTGGTGTTCATGCTGACGCTGGGCAATTACCTCACGCCGACGCTGCTCGGCGGCAAGAACTCGCAGTGGTTCACCGAGCAGATTTATACCCAGTTCATCACTCGCTTCAACTGGGAACAGGGCGCCGCTTTTGGCTTCCTGTTGCTCGCGCTGTCCACGGCGCTGGTGGTCATTGGCCTGCGGGTCAGCGGGCAGCGCTTCGGCGACGTGATGCGGCGAACATGATTCCCTCTCTGCCCCGTCCGGTCTGGCTGCGTACCGCCACGGCGGCGTACTTGATCGCGTTCCTCGCTTTCTTGTTTCTGCCGTTGGCCGTGGTCGCGGTGTTCGCCTTCAACGATGCGCCCTACCCCGCGCCGCCCTGGCGCGGCTTTACGCTCGATTGGTTTCTCGGCAACGCGGCGCTGGGGCGCACCGGCCTATTCGCCGACAGCGAATTACTCGGCAGCATTTGGACCAGCTGCGTCGTTGCCGTCTGCGTGACCGCACTGTCGGCATTGGTCGGGACCACCAACGCATTCCTCATCGAGCGCGGCCGCTTCCTCGGCAAGCAGACCTTGTCCATCTTGATGCTGGCGCCGCTGGTGATCCCCGGCGTCATTCTCGGTATTTCCATACTCGCCTTTGCGAGCCGCATCGCGGATTTGGCGGACGACACCTTCGGCCTGGAACTCGATTTTCTGCGCCCCGGACTGCCGCTGGTCGTACTCGGTCAATTCTCGTACATTGCCACCATCGCAACTTTGACCATCAGCGCTCGGCTGAGACGCTTCGACCGAACTCTCGAAGAAGCGGCGCTCAATCTCGGCGCTTCCAAAGCGGCGGTGTTTCGCACCATTCTATTGCCCTATCTGCGGCCGGCGCTGTTGGGGTCTGCCGCCATCTCCTTCCTCATGTCGTTTGCGGACTTCAACACCACCCTCATGCTGGTCGGTGCGGACACACCGTTGACCGTGATGATGTACGGGCGAATGCGCGAGGGCGCGACTCCGGTGCTGAACGCAGTCAGTCTGTTCCTCATGATCGCCTCTGCGGTTCTGGCGCTCACGCTGCTGAAACGCGGCGGACCGCGGGCGAAGCCGGCGGCCTAGCGCCGCTCGGCGCTCCATCGCTGCTCGGCCTAGCGCCACGCGGCGCTCCATCGCCGCTCGGCGCCCCATCGCCCTCATCCGTCGATGCGCTGCGCATCGTGACCCTGGCGGAATCTCGTTCCGCCGGCGTGCCGCGGACAAACGCTGCGAATTCGGGTGCCGCCTTTCGGCAGCCGCTTGATTTTCATGACCCCGCCGATCACGGCGGAACGATACTCCATGAGCTTGAGCCCCATGCCGGCGCCGCGGGCCGGGCTCTCCACGATCCCGACGCCGTCGTCGGTGATCGATAGAGACACCAAAGCTCGGTTGCTGCGCAGGGTCACGGCAATCGATCGAGCGCGGCCGTGTTTGACGGCGTTGTTGATGGCCTCCTGAACGATCAAGTAGAGGTGAGCCGCGGCGGATTCGCCGATGTGCAACGGAGATCTGATGGAAAGGCGCAATCCGACCTCGATGTTGTAGCTCGCCCGCGACCAGCCGATGAGAGTTTGCAACGCGGGCAACAATCCGCCGCGCTCGAGCGTCACCGGTGAAATGCCGAGCGCCATCTTCCGCGCGCTCTGGATGGCATGGTTCACGAGAGTGATGATTTCGTCGAGTTCAACAGCGGCCCCGAATGCTGCGAAGCCGGCGCGCTTGGCGAGGCTGCGCAACATGAGCGAAATACCCGTCAGCTCCTGACCCAAACCGTCGTGCAAATCGGCGCCCAAACGCCGCCGTTCCCGATTGGCGATCTCGATGATTTCCGATTCCAATTGCTTGCGTTCCGAAACGTCCTGCACCACGATGAGGATCTTTTTCTCGCCGCTCAGCTCGACCTCCGCGGACAGCACTTCGCCCGCGAATTGGCTGCCGTCCCGCCGGCGGAACAGCATGTCCCGCTTGCCGTCTCTCCCGCGGTGTTGCAGCAGGCCTTCGAGGACGGCGGCCGGCGCCTGAGCTTGCCTGCTGTTGAACAGCTCCGACACCGAAATTCCGATCAGTTCTTCGGACTTTCGGCCGAACAGGCGGTCGAGTGCGGGGTTGGTGAATTCTATGCGCCCGTCGAGGGTGACGAGGACGACGCCCTCGCTCATGGTTTCCAAAATCGTCGCCTGCGTCCGCAACGTCTGTTCGGCCCGGCGCCGCGAATCGACGTCGATACACGCGCCCACGATTCGCAGCGCCCTGCCGGCGGAATTTCGCTCTATGACCCTGGTCCGCACGTTCACCCAGCGCCAATCGCCGGACGAGGACAGAATCCGGTAGTCGCTCTCGGCGGAGTCGCGTCCATCGTAAATGAGTGCATGATCCTCGGCCGCATATTTCTGCCGATCCAGAGGATGCACTCGGTCGATCCATGCGTCGCGTCGGACCGTGCGCAGCGCCGAATCGATTCCGAACCGCGTCGGCCAATTCGACAACCATAGAAGCGAGTCGTCTTCCAGTTTCCAATCCCACAGGCCGAGATCGGCGCCCCATATCGCCGCTTCGAGACGCGCCTCGCTATCGCGCAGCGCGAGCTCCATGCGCTTTCGTCCATCGATATCGATCGTTACCCCGGCAAGACGCACGGTGTGCCCGGAGGCGTCGCGCGCGGTCGCGCGTCCACGGCTCATGATCCAACGCCAGTTTCCGGATCTGGAGCGCATCCGGTACTCCGATTCATAGATGTCGCTCCGGCCCTCGAGCAGCGCCTGGAATCTCCCGTCGAAATTCAGCACATCGTCGGGGTGAACGTTGACGTCCCAACGCTTCGAGTGGTTCGGACCGTCGCAGGGATCCAGATCGACGCCCGCGCACCAGTCGTTCCACCAATGCACGGTGTCGGTCGCAAGGTCATGATCCCAGAAACCGACGCTGGTCCCCCAAACGGCGTGCGCGAATCGGGACTCGCTGCGCTCCAAGGCGCGCGCCGATTTGTGCCGCTCATCTACATCGAGACACAGCCCGACCGCGCGCAACGGGCGTCCGCTGGAGTCGCGCTCGATGACCCGGCCGTGCTCCTGGATCCACACCCACGCGTCGTCGCGATTGCGGAGTCGGTACTCGACGTCATACGGCGGGGCAACACCGTCCAAGTGCCGGGTCAATGCCTCCCGGTAGGCCGGCAGATCTTCGGGATGTATTCGCGACGACCATAGTTGCTCGTGCCCGTAGCCCGAGAACGCCGCAAGCTGCGAGTGCTCGCACCAATCGTTGATCCAGGTCAGGCGGTCGTTCACGACGTCCCAATCCCAAAGACCGATCTCGGTACCCCATAGGGCGAGTTCGGGTGCAGGTTCATTGCACCGCGCATCCACGAACGACCAGATCACGCGAAGACCGTCATGCGCGTCCAATCGGCGCATGACTGCGCTCGCGACGAACCTGCTGTCGGAACCGCGGACTTGGATGCGTAATTCCTTGTCGGTCGCGAGCGCGATCCGGTGCAGCCGTTCCAACTCGTGATTCGCACCGCTGTCCAACAAGTCGAACATGGATGAACCCATGAGCCCCGCTGCGTCCCGCGCCAGCAGTTGCAGCAGGGCGTCGTTGCAATACTCCAAGGTTCCGTCGGACGCGGTAACCGCGACCCCGCTGCCCACGAGATCGAATAGCAACCAAGACGACCCCGCGGCCGTTTCCCGCCCCACAGCGTTCATCGCTTCGCAACCCTCCCGTCCGACATCCGAGCTTCATTATCCTTGGCGGCGAGTCTACCCGACATCCCTAACCTGGAAGGAACTACGGTCCGGCACGCGGGGTCCAACCATGCGGGGGTCTCCCCAGGGCGGATCGCGGAGGCAGATTATGCGGCCGGTCGAGCGCTCTGCGTTCTTTGTCGCTGTGTTGGCCCTGGCTGCGTGCGGAGGCGGCGGCAACGCCGACTCGGGCGCGGCCGGCGCTCCGGCGCGCGGCTCCCTGCTGCAAAGCCCGCCTCAGCTTCTGTCGACGGTCACCGCGCCGACGCTGCTGCTCGAACTCAACGCCGCGACCAACCAGCAGCTCCTGTCTTTGAGCGGCAATCCGGTTTGCGACATCCTGATGTACGACATCCGGTATGAGACGGTGGGCGGTGCCGGTGAACCCACGACTGCGTCCGCCGCGCTGTTGGTACCCACCGGTCTTGGCGCCGGCTGTACCGGAGCGCGCCCGATCGTCTTGTACGCGCACGGCACGACCACCGACCGCGCATTCAGCATGGCCAACATGCAGAACACCGAAACGCTGTTCCTCGCGGCGCTATTTGCGGCCAAGGGCTACATCGTCGTGGCTCCGAACTACGCCGGTTATGACACGTCGGCGCTTCCGTACCACCCGTACCTCATCGCCGATCAGCAGTCCAAGGACATGATCGATGCGCTGACTGCGGCGCGCACCGCGTTGCCGCTCGCCTCCGCAACGTTGACGAAGGACAGCGGACAGCTGTTCATCACCGGCTATTCGCAGGGAGGCTACGTGGCGATGGCAACCCATCGCGCCATGCAGGCTGCCGGAATGCAGGTTAGCGCGGCGGCGCCGATGTCAGGACCCTATGCGCTCGCCGCGTTTGTCGACGCCGTGTTCTACGGCGAGGTCAACGGCGATGCGAGCGTGTCCCCCGCGCTCCTGCTCACCGCGTATCAAAAGGCCTACGGCAATATCTACGCCAGCCCCGCCGACATATTCGAGACCCAATACGCAGGAGGCATCGATTCTTTGCTGCCGAGCGCGACGCCGAGGAGTCAGCTGTACGCGCAGGGAAAGCTTCCGGAATACGCGCTCTTCAGTTCAACGCCCCCTGATCCTGCGTTCGCCGCCGATACGCCGCCGACGGCCCCCGCGAATCTCGCCGAGGTGTTCGCGCTCGGCTTTGGTACGGGCAATTTGATTCGCAACAGTTATCGCCTGAGCTACCTCGAGGACGCACAGTCGAATCCGGACGGCGGCTGGCCAACCGTAACGACCGGGGCCGCAGCCGCGAGTCCGGGGCTGCCGTGGCGTCGCGCGCTCGAGATCAACGATCTGCGCAACTGGGTTCCAACCGCGCCGGTTCTGCTGTGCGGCGGCGATGTCGATCCGCTGGTGTTTTGGCTCAACACGGAACTGATGCAGGGTTATTGGGCGTCGCGCGCGCCGGCATCTGCGCCGATCAGCGTGCTCGACCTCGAATCCGCGGCATCGAGCAACGACCCCTATGCCAGCCTGAAAAAGGACTTTGCGGCCGCAAAAGACCTAGTCGCTGCCGCCGCCGTCGCGCAGGGCGCCACCGACGGCGGAGCGCTGGCGCTAGCGGAAGCGTATCACACGCTCTTGGTGGCGCCGTTTTGCTTCGCTGCCGTCAAATCGTTTTTCGCCAATCCGTAGCTTCAGCCCCCAAGAACGCAATCCCTCGGTAAAAATCCGGAAAGGCGCTGCACGCCGCCTTCCCGGGATTGCCTTAGATGCGGCTATAAACTCTGTAATCCAAGCCGGCAGAGGCGCGAACACCGAGAGCAGCACCGATTGCAATGAGCAGATTCTTCATGTAAACCCCTAATTTGTAATGATTTGGAATGGAATAAGACAAACGCAGCCTACGTATATCACCTAGGCGGAGACGATTCCAGCCGTGCGTTGACGGCGGTCTCAAAACCGGGGTTTGATCGTCAGGGAATAGGCAGGCGGGGCGATCGCCGCCGCGGGCGTAGGCCGCGGGTCGCGCGAGGTCGCCGAGAGCACGTTTCCCCGCGTGATGGCTTCGAGCATCTTGCTGATGAGTTGGGTCGACAAGTCCGCCGCGACACACCGGTGTGGCCCGTGACCGAAAGGAATGAAAGCCGGATTGCGCCAGCTCTCCGAAGCCGACCAGCGCTGCGGACGAAATTCCGCCGGGTCGCTCCAATAAGCTGGGTTCCGCTGCACCAGATACGGACAGGCGACGATCTTGTGAGCCGCACCGACGTTGATGCCCCCGAGTGCATGGTCTTTGGCAGGCCGCCTTGCCAGCCTCCAAGCCACCGGCCATAAACGCAATGCCTCTTGCACCACCCACTCGGGAGGCATCTCGCCAACCGGGTGAGTTGCCAGCAAGTAGACCGACCACCCCAAGACAAAGCCGACCGAGCCGGCGATCGAAAATACGAAGGACAAGAACACTTCCGCCAATTCCGTGCCGCTGTGTCCCACACCTCCGGCGCGAGCCACGACGTCGAGCAGGTCGTTGGGCTGGGAACTCCTCTGTGCCCGCCGCGCCTGTATCGCGCCCGACAAGAGCAGGGTCATGCGGAATTGCAGGATCCTTCGCCGCCAAACGGATTGACGCCGGCTCGAGCCCCTCAATACGGCGTGCTCCACGATATCGTCGAGCAGCCGCAGCAGCTTGGGCGGGCTGTCAGGCGCGAGCAGCAGCGGCTGCAGATAGCGATACACCAAGCGATTGCCGGTATCCGGCCATTCGCTCACCCCAGCCACGTTCGCCTTGACCAGTGAGATCAAGGCCTCCTGGCCGCGCCCATTCAAAAAGTTCTCGAACAGCGCGCGCGACTCGCGCCGGATATTCAACTGCGCTTCGCGAGGGCCGAACAATCCGAGCCGCGTGGTAAAAAAGTCCGAATCCTCCAGGTACAACTTGCCCTGGTTGAGCAGCACCGAGCGCGCCGCAATCGGATCGCCCAGAGAAAACTCCTCGGGGCCGGTCTGCACCATCCCGCCGGACGCCGGAAATTCCCGATCGAGAAATTCCAATGGGTTCCGATGAAACCGGTCGGCCAACGACATCTTGGCCGTCGTTCTTCCTCTGAACAGGTTCTTCAACGACACGTCCCCCGGCAAGCATGCGGATGCCTCGATAGTCTCGAGTCCGGAAGGATAGCAAGGCTCGAGCGGGTTTAGGCGGCGGCGCCCAGAATCTCGACCAACTGGACTCTGCGGTCCATCGTGGCGGACTCGAACTCGGAGCTGATTCTCGTCAGTTCCTTGTCGTCGCGAGCGCTCACCACCTTGATGAGACAGGCGCGGTCGCGGCCCCGGCGTTTGGCCACGTAAAGCGCCTTGTCGACCAGGCTGATTGCGTTGTCGAGCGAGATGTCGGTCGCCGAGCCAGCCATCGGGAAGCTCGCGTAGCCGATGGAAATCGTGCAGTGGATCATGTGTCCATTCCACATGACGGGCTCGCGGCGCACCGCCTGCAACAGTCGTTCGGCGGTCATATCCGCCTGCGCCGGCGTCATCGGGCCGAGCACGGCGAGAAACTCCTCACCGCCCCAACGAACGAGCTTGTCGCTCTCGCGCAGCGCCGCCGAGAGCCGCTGACTCATCGCCGCGAGCACCGCATCGCCGGCCGGATGGCCATGGGTATCGTTGATGCGCTTGAAGTGATCGAGATCCGCCAATAGTACGCAGCCCCCGATCGGACGACCGCCCTCGACGGCGAGCACGTGCTCGTTGAAATAGCGCCGGTTCGACAGCCCCGTCAGGGGGTCATGTTCGCTGCTGAAGCGCAGCCGTTCGTTTACCTTGCGCTCACGTGCGAATGCCCAGACGAGCGCCGCGCAGATGAAGGCGATGAACAGCGTACCCGCAAGAATCAGTTGCTGACGCAAGCGCTGCCCGCGCATTTCGGAGACCTTGAGCTCATTGTCGCGCCGCAAGAGTTCGAGTTCGCGCGCCTTGCGCTCGTCGTCGAATTGCGCGGAGAGTTCGAGGAACGCACGCTGCCGCGCGGACGTCATGAACTTCTCGCTGATATCGTCATAGCGGTGATAGGCCTGGATCGCCATCATCAGGTAGCCCGCGTGCTCCAAGGCGTCCGCGTATTCCCGCAGTAAAACTTTTGCGCCCACGAGGTCGCTGCCGCCGAGCGCCGAGGCTATCGCGCCTTCGGCGAGCTTCTCGCCCGCCTTGATGCTGCCGAGTCCGATGTACGCCAACCCCTCGTTGAACAGAGCGATTTGCTCATGGTCGTGGTGCTTGGCTTGCAGCATGATCGGCAGCGCTTGTTTCGAATATTTGAGCGACTCGGCAAAATCGCGGGTCTTCAAATAGGAATCGCCGAGATTGAGCAGCGCGATTTCCAGCCATTTGCTGCTTCCCGAGCGCTTCCCATGCTCGAGTCCGGCCAACGAGGCGCGCCGTTCCTCGATTCGATCTCCGCGGCGATCCGCTATGTCGGCTACCCGCTCCTCGGTTTCCACCAATGCCGCCTCGTCGCCCATACGCGTGGCGAGACTGCGCGCCGATTTCAGCAGAACCAGGGAGCGATCCAAATTGCCGCTGTCCGTGTAGATGCAGGCAAGCGCAAGCATCGCGTGCAAGGTCCGCGGGTCGTCGTGCATCTTGTTCGCCAGATCCAACGCCTGTTCCAAGGAGGGCAGCGCCGCCTCGTCCCGCCCGAGGATACGCAGCACATAACCCTTGAGCGACAGCACGCGATAACGCTCGGTATCGGAATGAATTGAATTGACGTCGATGCCCTTCATCTCGCTTTCGGCCGTCGCAAACTCTCGATGCTGGCGCGCCGAATACGCCCGTACGAAGAGAGCCGCCCGGGCGGCCGCCTCATCGCCCCCGCGCGCGATGGCATCGAGACGCTGCACCAGGGTGTTGACCTCGTCGTCTCGGGAGCTGTCCGCGTACACCATTGCGCGGATCTCGAGCATTTCGATTTCCGATGCAGGAGGTTCCGCCGGGAGCGGCGATGCGGCATCGATTATCTGTGCCGCACGATCAGGATCCGACCATTCCAGCATCTCGAGCTGATCGGCAAAAGTCGACCCCGCGGCCGCTCCGGATGCGAGGGTGGCGAACAGCAAAAATGCCCCGATCAACGCGAGATTGTTAGTTTTTCGCATAGTCGACCGGGATTAGACCGCAGCGCAGCACCACATAGCCTGCATTTTTGCCATGTTCACGCAAAAGGTGACGTGATGAAGGTCATCTCTCGGTGCGAGCTAGGGGATTGCCCTACCGATGGCAACCCAGATTGTGACGTGAGTCCTCGCGATGACGTGGTCAACCCGCGGGTGCCCGCCTAGTCTGCAAACGCCGAATAGACCAGGTCCCGGAATAGCGTGCGGTAATAGTCGCGCTGCCCCGGCGCCTGGATGAGCAACAGTGCGAACATCTCCTCCGCCGGATCGACCCAGAAGGTGGTGCCGGCGAGGCCGCCCCAGAAATACTGTCCGACCGAGCCCGGCACCGGCGCGATTCCCGCATGAAGCCGAACCGCAAATCCCAACCCGAAGCCGTGGCCGGGCAGCAGCAGATCGGGCGCTCCGGTAATCGGCCCGAGGTGGTCCGCCGTCATGAGTTCGATTGTCTTGCGGCTGAGCAGTCGACGTCCGTCGAGCGTTCCGCCGTCGAGCAGCATCTGCAGAAAGCGCGCGTAATCGCTCGCCGTCGACGTGAGGCCGCCCCCTCCCGACTCGAAATTCGGCGGATCGCGGACCTCGAGCAACTGCACCGCCGCGCCGCTGTCCGGATCCTTGCCGAAGGCCTCGGCGAGGCGCGAGTGATGGCGCGGCGGCACATGAAATGCGGTATCGGTCATGCCGAGGGGAGCGAGAATATGTTGCTCGAAGAACGCGCTCAAGGTTTGGCCCGACAGCACCTCGACGAGGCGGCCGACGACATCGGTCGAACGGCCGTATTCCCACCGCGTCCCCGGCTGATGGAGCAGCGGTAAACTACCGAGCGTGGCGACTTGATCGGCGCTGTTTTGCGCGCGGCTGTACACCCTCGCGCTCATATACATTTTATGCACCGGCCCGGACCCGCGAAATTCGTAGGTAAGTCCCGACGTGTGACGCAAAAGATCCTGGATGGTGAGGTCGCGCTCGACCGGAACGCGCTCGATCTCCCCGCCTCGCTCGACCGCGACCTCGAGATCGGAGAGTTCGGGCAGATATTTCGCGACGGGATCGCCGAGCAGGAATCTTCCTTCTTCCCACAGCATCATCGCCGCCACCGAAGTGATCGGCTTGGTCATGGAATAGATGCGGAAGATCGCATCCGTACGCATCGGCGCGCCGCTCGCGGCATCTCGTTGGCCGAAACTCTCGAAAAACCCGAGCCGGCCCCTCCGGGCGATGAGTGCGACGGCGCCCGGCACACGCCCCCGTTCGATCTCGCTGCGCATCACTGCGCCCAAGCGGGCGAGGCGAGCGGACGAGAGGCCGATCTCTTCGGGCGCGGCGAGCGGCAGCGGAGGCGGTGTCATGGGGTAGACCGAGCGTCGGCCTGCAGGAGTTCCAGCCCTGTCGCATGGTTGCGTTGGAAGCCCTTCCATAGGCTGATTTGCGGAGCGCCGGGACTATAGGCGTCATACGCGACGGGCTCCGCCGCCGCCGGCCACGCGCCGGCATCCGATTCTGCCGCCGATACGTTGAGATAGGCGGCACGGCTCTGATCACCTTTGACGTAGAGGTCGAGGAAGGCGCTGATGAAATGCGCGTTGATGGCGTTGACGCGCTCCTTGCGCCAGACCGGGTCTTCGAACCAATCCTGGTCCCACAGCCGTTGCCGCATCGCGTCCGGGGCCGGACTCAATCCAATCGAATGCCCGCCCTCTTTGAAGGTCAGCAGGTACCGATGCGCGCCGCTCGCCATGTCGAAGATCGCGCGCGCCCCGGTCTTGTAGTCCACCGTTCTGTCATTGTCGCCGGCGATGAGCAGCAGCGGAGCCGTAATCATGCGCACCCCCTCCGCGCCCCACGATGCCAGCGTACCGCCGCCGGCGGGCGAAATCGCAACCACTGCCCGCAGGCCCTTGACGGCGACCGCGTCGAGCAACGCTCCGCCGCGCGCGAACGGAAGCATCAACCCCCCGGGCACCAGCTTCACGGCGCCGCCCTGGGGATCGAGAGTGGCGCCGGCCGCGGTCAGCACGCCATAGCCCCCCATGGAATAACCGACCAGCGCGGTGCGCGCCGGATCCACCAGGTGATCCGCGGCCAGGGTGCTCTGCAGGGTCCGAGCCACGAAGGCGATGTCGAGAGGTCTGCGCATCAAGGGCTGCGGAAACCGCGTGCGATCGGTGATCGGAGGGTCATCGTGGCGGATGGCGGCTACGACGTAACCCTTCGATGCCAGGTTCTCGGTCAACCATGTCATCGCCGCGGGGTCGTTGCTGTAACCGTGCGAGACGATCACCAGCGGCAAACCCGTTCCCGACGGCGCCGCGTCGCGAACCGCAATGCCGGGTACGGAAAAACTCGCCGGCGCTGCGGGAGGCTCGGAAGGCAATTTCGCGGCATACACGGCGCGCGGCGCACCGGGGCGTGGGTGCGCGGGATACCATAGATCCACGGTCAGCGCACGATCCGCCACAGGGGCGGATCCCTTGGCTGCATCGAAGGCAAGCACGTCGATTTGTCCACGGTCGACCAAATGCAGAGTTCTGACCCCCACCGCCTGTTCACCGAGGTGCGCGAGTTCCGGCGCATCGACGCCATAACGGCTGGGCGGCTCGCCCGCGAGGACCGTTCCCACGCAAGAGACGATCGTCAACAATAATACTCTTCGCATCAGGACACCTGGAGCAGCGCCGGAAGTTCGGCCAAGGAATCGAGCAGCACGTCGCATTCCAAGCTGCGCGGATCCCGACCCTCATTGTATCCGTACGATACGCAGACAATCGGGATACCGGCGGCGCGCGCCGCTTGCACGTCGTTGACCGAGTCGCCGACCATCAGGGCCGCCGACGGCGGCACATGCAGGGATTCGCACGCGAACAGCAAGGGCTGTGGGTCCGGTTTGCGCCGTGGACAGGTATCGCCGCCGACCACGACATCGACCCAATGCGCGAGACCCAGTCGGTTGAGCAGCGCCGCGGCGAAGCGATGCTGCTTGTTGGTGACCACTGCGGTACGCAGTCCCGCGTCGTGCAGCGTGCGGAGCGATTCGGCAGCGCCCGCGTACGGCCGCGCGCTGTGTTCATTCGATTCCTCGAGCAGGCCGTAATGATGGAAGAAGCGCTCGGTCATCTCCGCCTGAGTCGCAGCATTGATGACGCGGCCCTGCGAGGCTGCGGCGCGCTCGATCAGAATCGGTGCGCCGCGTCCGATCATGCCGCGCACCTCGGCTTCGGCCAACGGCTTGCAACCACACTCGGCCATCGTCCGGTTGAGCGCCGATGCGATATCGGCCACGGTATCCAAAAGCGTGCCGTCGAGATCGAACAGCACGGCCGCAGGGCGCTGCCCGCGCCAGTGAGCGTCCCCGAGACTAAACATCGAGAGTGATGCTGACCGGGCAATGATCGCTCCCCATGACGGTGGGATGGATCTCGGCCTGCTTGACGGCATCGCGCAATTGCCGCGACACGAGCACATAGTCGATTCTCCACCCGACATTGCGTGCCCGCGAATTGGCGAAGTGACTCCACCACGAATAGTGCCCGTTGCCCTGGGTGAACAGCCGAAAGGTATCGACGAATCCCGCATCCACGAACTTCTGGAATCCCTCGCGTTCCTCATCGGTGAAGCCCTTCTTGCCGCGATTCGGCTTGGGGTTGGCCAGGTCGAGCTCGGTATGCGCCACATTGAGGTCGCCGCAAAAAATCACCGGCTTGGTCTTCTCCAATTGCTTGCAATAGGCGAGGAAGGCCGGATCCCAGTGTTTGAATCGCAGCGGCAGGCGGCTGAGATCGTCCTTCGCGTTCGGCGTGTAGACCGTCACGACGTAGAACTTGTCGAACTCCGCCGTCATGACCCGGCCCTCCTCGGCGCTATCGCGCTGCAGCTCGTCGGCAAACGAGAAGCGCTGCGCAAACTCGAGGGGAAAGCCGTTGATGACGGACGACGGCTCCTGCTTCGAGAAAATCGCGGTCCCCGAATAGCCCTTCTTCGCGGCGGAGTTCCAGTACTCGCGATAATCAGGCAAATCGATCTCGAATTGTCCGCGCTCGGCCTTGGTCTCTTGCAGGCAGACGATATCGGGCCGATATTTCTCCAGAAACGGTTGAAACAACCCCTTCTTGATGACAGCGCGGATACCGTTGACATTCCAGGAAAAAATCTTCATTCAATCTCTCAGCTGATGATGCCGGCGAGCCGGAGTCCGCATTATGCATGCAGGCGAGGCTAATGAGAGCGTCGACGATGACGTCGCCCCTCGATCATACGCAGATGGTAGAGCCGATCAGCGCCGCGCGGTCGCTGCGGCGTTGGATTCGGATACCGCCCAACCCGCGCCCAGGGCCTTGTACACCGCGACCAGGGACGTGGCGACATCGGTGCGGCCCTGCGACAGCAAGAGTTCTGCGCTCAACGCCGTGCGCTCCGCATCGAGAACTTCGAGAAAATCGATCAATCCGCCTTCGAATCGCTTGCGCGCCAAGTCGGCGGCCTTGTCGCTCGCGGCCGCCGCCAGTTGCAGCGACTCGCGTCGAGATTGCGAACGGCCATAGCTGATCAACGTACCTTCCGTGTCTTCGAGCGCGTTCAACACCGCCCCTTCATAGCCGGCGAGAGCGGCGTTGGTCTCTGCCTTCGCCGAGCTGATCCGCGCACGCACCCGTCCGATATCGAAGGCCGCCCAGGTAATGCTCGGTCCCACCGAGAAAAACTCCGCGTTGCGACTGCCGAAGTCGCCGAAGGTGGGAGCCTGGTAGCCCCAGTCACCGACTAAGGTGACCTTGGGGAATAAGTCGCCCATGGCGACGCCGACGCGCGCCGTGGCGGCGGCCAGACGGCGTTCCGCAACACGGACATCGGGTCTGCGCCGCAGGAGCTGCTCCGGCGTACCGATGGCGTTCAAGGGGGGCAGGCTGGGCATCGGCGCTTGCGGCGACAGCCGCTCGCCGAGAGCCGTCGGCTGCCGGCCGGTGAGCACGCTCAATCGATAGGTGGTCGTCGCAATCGACGCCTGCAATGTCGGGATGGACGCCAATGTAGTTTGCCACTGCGCCTCGGCGCGAGCGGTGTCGAGTTCATTGCCTCTGCCTGCCTCCAACCGGGTGCGGGTGAGCTTGGCCGTGCTCAATTGGTTGTCGGCGTTGCGCATCGTCAGCGCCAACTGGTCCTGGAGCCCGCGCAAGATGAAATAGTCGCGCGCCACTTCGGCGATGACGCTGACGCGGGCATCCTGCAACGTTGCCGCACTGGCGCCGACATCGGCGCGTGCTGCTTCTACATTGCGCCTGACCCGCCCGAACAGATCGAGTTCCCACAAGCCGTCGAAGGCGCCCTGCGCGCTGTCGAATTCGCGGTCATGCCGGTCGTAGAATGGCAACTGCTGCTTGGAATCCAGGATGTGGCTATAACTGCCGGCGAGCGTGGCCGTCGGAAATTGATCGAATCCGGCCAGCCGCCTGGCTGCACGTGCGGCCTGCAAATTAGCCTCCGCCACGCCCAGGTCCTTGTTGTGCGCAAGCGCATCGTCGATGAGGCCGTTGAGCAAGGGTTCTGCAAACCCGGTCCAGTATCGCTCGACGGCATCCCCGTCCTTGAGACCCGGCTCGCCGGCATTGGCGAAATGCACATCGACAGGCGTCTCCGGTCGATGATAGTTGGGGCCCACTGCACAGCCCGCGAGCATTGCGGCGGCAGCGGCGACGCCGGCGGCGGCGGTGAGAGCCCTACGCACGGCCGGGCTCCTCTTCGGCGGCGGGGACCTGCGGCTGCTCGGCTCCCACGTTCCTGCGTTTCTCCAACCACAGCTCGATGGTCACGAAAAATACCGGCGTCAGGAACAAGCCGAAGAACGTCACGCCCAGCATGCCGGAGAACACGGCGATGCCTATCGCCTGGCGCATTTCGCTGCCGGCGCCGCTCGCGGTCACCAGAGGGATCACGCCCATGATGAACGCGAACGAGGTCATGAGGATGGGGCGGAGACGCAACCGGCATGCTTCGATCGCAGCTTCGATGGGCGCCAAGCCGTGCTCGACGCGCTCGCGTGCGAACTCCACGATCAAGATGGCGTTCTTGCACGCGAGTCCAACGAGCACGATGAAGCCGATCTGGGTCAGCACATTGTTATCCGAGCCCTTCAACCACACGCCAGACATTGCGAACAGCAGGCACATGGGCACGATGAGAATCACGGCGAGCGGCAGCGCCCAGCTCTCGTACTGAGCGGAAAGGATCAAGAACACCAGCATG
>WNFL01384107.1_pt2 | contig 18794 bp, 19 predicted proteins | sample 5400361 | NCBI WGS metagenome assembly WNFL01 (sample SAMN13153351, study PRJNA577476) | soil metagenome | isolation source: 40 cm soil on Douglas fir-dominated hillslope | place: USA:California | collected 2013-09-17
TGAATTCCGCGAACACGAATTCCACCGCGATGAATTTCGCGATTCGCGCTACCACCACGATCACTACTATCCGCCGCGCGGCTTCCGCTTCAGCGTGCTGCCGCCGCATCCGCGCCTGATAGTGCACGGCGGACAGCAGTTCTATTTCTCCGGCGGAGTCTGGTATCGGCCGGTGAACAACGCTTACGTCGTCGTGCGTCCACCCTTCGGTATCATCGTTCCGGTTCTGCCGCCGTTCTATACGCGGGTATGGGTCGGACCTTATCCGTATTACTACGCCAACGATGTTTATTACGTGCGCAGTCCGCAGGGTTACGCCGTAGTGGACCAACCTCCGGGCACGATCGCGATGGCACCGCCACCGGGAATGGCCGTTCCGCCCGACGACGCCGTCACCGAACTGGGCCCGGTCAACAACGGCGTTCAACAGAACGCGCCGATGCCGTCGGTCAGCGCCGCACCTCCGCTGCCTCCCCAACCTGTGGCGCCTCCGGTAACTGTGGCCCAAGGCGGCGGGAATCAGTTGTTCATCTATCCCCGCCAGGGACAGAACGCCGATCAGCAAAACCGTGATCGCGGCGAATGCAACAAATGGGCTGCCAGTCAGACCGGACAGGATCCTGCGAACACAAGCGGACAAATGGTTCCGGATTATCAGCGGGCGCTCGGCGCTTGCCTGGACGGGCGCGGATATACGGTGAAGTGAGAGAAACCGTGAATGCCGTGACTACGTGGATGCCGTGACATCTCTAACGCAATAAAAAAAAGCCCGGGACCCCCGGGCTTTTTGTTGCGGCTAGGCCTTCGAATCCGGCTTGGCGTCGGGGTCGTGCGTCAGCACCACCTTGCCGTCTTTCACCGGCAGGCGCGGGCCGGGATCGTGGTCCATGCGCACTTTCGAAGTCTTGCCGTGCAACCGGTAGCGCACGTCGTAGGCAACCACCTTCTCGGAAACCCGATTCGCCGTTTTGCAATGCTTCTCGGTGGCGACATAGATATCCTTTTCCTGCATTTTTTTCTGCACCTGATTGCCTGCATAACCGCCGGCCGCTGCGCCGGCCACGGTCGCGACGGTCTTCCCTGTCCCGTTTCCGATCTGATGTCCGACCACCCCGCCGGCCATGCCGCCGATGACGGTGCCAATGATGCGGTGCTCGTCATTGACCGGTTTGCGGCGGGTGACCTGTTCATCGCGACAGACCCTTTCCGGTGTGGTAACGGCCTGCCTGACGGGATCGACGCTTACGACTTCGGCGTAGGCCGGATTCTTCCAGGTCAAATAGCCCGCCATTGCCCCCGCGGATAAAACCGCAGCGGTTCCGATCACCGCGCCCATCAATATCGACTTCCTCATCCCGGCCGTCCTTTTTTTGCTTGGCGCAAACGCCCCCTGCGAACCGCCCATGGACGATCCGGATTACTGAGCTTTCTGAGATCGCAAATTCCGTCATGAGTTCTCGAAGGCCGCGATGTCGCGCCCAAACGACAGTCAATATTGATAGCATCGCCCTTCCCATTCGCCCACCAGAAGAGGTAACACGATGAAACTCGAGGCAGCGGTCTGCATCGTCACCGGCTCGGCTACCGGAACCGGTGCGGCATGCGCAATCCAGCTGGCCAGGAAAGGCTGTCGCGTCGTGGTCAATTACACAAAGAGCGAAAAGGAGGCGCAGCAGACCGTCGATGCCTGCAGGGCGGCGGGCACGGAAGCGATCATGGTCAGGGGAGACGTGGGGCGGGATGCCGATTGCCGCGCGCTCGCGAAGGCGGCGCTGGACAAATGGGGACGCATAGACGCGTTGATCAACAACGCCGGAATTACCAAGTTCGCCGCGGCGGCCGATCTCGACGGCCTCGACGCGGAAGATTTCCAGCGCATCTATGCGGTCAACGTCATCGGCCCTTACCAGATGATCCGCGCGTGCGCACCGGCGATGAAGAAACAGGGCAAGGGCGCGATCGTGAACATCTCTTCCATTTCGGGCGTCATGGGCATCGGTTCGTCCACCGCCTACGTTGCGTCCAAGGGCGCGCTGAACGCGATGACGCTCGCGCTCGCGCGTTCGCTGGCACCGGAAATTCGCGTCAACGCGGTCTGTCCGGGACTCATCGAAACGCGCTGGCATCTTGAGCGCTACAGCAAGGAGGAATACGCCAAATTCAAGGCCAACTACGAAAAGACCGTGCCGCTCGCCAAGGCGGCGAGCGCCGATGATGTGGCCGAAGTGGCGATCTGGCTGATCGAGGGCGCCGATCTGGTGACCGGCGAATCCATCCTGGTGGATGCCGGGTTGCACCTGGGCAAGTTCTGATGCGAGTCCAGCCGTGAAGTCTCGCCGCCGGCAAATACCGCCTTCCACCTATCACCAAAGTAACAGGTCCTAGCCCGAATGCGGAATGGCGGACCTCATTGCCAATTGAGAACATGGCGGCCGGAAGAATGCCTTCTTCCTGGCCTCGCAACCAAATCGACTGTGACGGCCGCGTTCCGTATCTGCCGGCAGGCAACGGCAGACCAATGACAAGGAGATTTGCATGCGTATACTGATTCCCGCGCTGGCAGCTGCCAGCATCCTCATGCTCTCGCTGCCGAGCTACTCGGCCGACGACGTGAAAGCAGGTGGCACCTCGACCAAGCCGGCTCGTGCTCTTGACGACGGCGCAGTGAAGGCAGGCGGCACCACGAAGCCTGGCCGCGCAATCGACGACCCCGTGAAGTCGGCGGGAACATCCGACAAGCCGGGCCGTGCGATCGACGACCCCGTCAAGTCCGGTGGCAGCTCGAACAAGCCGGCCCGTGCCGTCGACGACGGTTCCGTGAAATCAGCAGGAAGCTCCGACAAGCCGGGCCGCACCGCGGACGCCGACAAGAAGAAGAAGAAAAAGGCGAAAAAGCCGGCACCTGCGCAATAACTGAATCCGCATCAATCCGGTTCAGGCAGTCAAACGAGAGAAGGCAGGGCAACCTGCCTTCTCTTTAGTTTTTGGATTTTCCGCCGGCGAACCTGCCGCGTCTTCGGCCTCGCGCATCCGCGCACAGCCTTCGTTTACTGTCGCAGCAACCCCATTCGGCGCGCGACCTTGACCGCCTGAGTGCGATTGCGTGCACCGAGGCGTTTGAACAATTCCTTCAAGTGCTGCTTGACCGTCCCCTCCGTGACTCCCAGCGAGTCGGCGATCTGCTTGTTGGGCATGCCTTCGGCCAGCAACGGAAGAATCTCCTGCTGCCGGGACGTCAGGGGTGAGGCCTTGTCGTCGTCCGCCGGGGAACGGGAAGCGGGAATGAACAAGGCGTCGGGCAAGTAGATCTCGCCCTGCAGGATGCGCCGCAGGGCATCCATCAGTTGCTCGCTCCTTGCGAGTTTGGGAATATAACCGCGGGCCCCGCCGTCGAGCAGCGCGCGGATGATGCGCGCATCGTTGACGCCGGAAACGATCGCTATCGGCAGATCCGGATAGCGCCGGCGGATCGTGTAGAAGCCTTCGAGCCCGTTCATGCCCGGCATCTCCAGGTCGAGCAGCAGCAGTTCGACCGGGGACTCCAGCGCAAGCTTGTCCAGTGTCGACTGCAGGTTGCTGGCCTCCAGCGGCACGACCTGCGCATCCAGCAGCCTGAGAAAAAAACCCAGCGCCTCGCGGAACATGGAATGGTCGTCGGCGTGCAGGATTTTCATGGCGATGACAAAAGACACGCTCCGTCTGGTGGCAAGTCGGCCGCAGCGTCCGGGCCGCAGATGGGTGACATGAACGGACCCGCGAATCGTCGGGAAAAAACATTGCACATCACTATCGCCCGGCTTTCGATGCCGCCGGCAGCGCAAAGAAAAACTCGTTGCCGCCCTGGGATGCGGCACTGACGCCAACATTGCCTCCCAGCTTCGAGACGATGCGCTGAACGGTGGCAAGTCCGAGACCATGTCCTGCGGCCCGCTCCTGATGCAGGCGAGTGAACGCAATGAAGATGAGCTTGCGTTCCTGCTCCGACAGCGTCTGCCCATTATCCCGCACCCAGAAGCGGACATGCGAGCCTTCCGGCGTGCCACCCAGCTCGATGCTGGGCGGTGAACCACCGTATTTGAGCGCGTTGCTGAGCAAGTTCAGCCACACTTCCCCCACCCACGGTGCATAGCCTAGCGCAAGCGGCCAGGCCTTCGGCAATTTGAGGCTGGCGCGCGTGCGTGCCCGCAGGTCGGCGAGCTGGTTCAAGACCTGCTCGACCAGGGCCCCCATTTCCAGCGGCTGCAGTTCCACGCTCTGCTGCGCCACTGTCGACAGCAAAAGCAGCGCATCGACCGCATCGCCTGTCATGGCCAGCGCGCTGAACGCCTGCTGCACCAGATGCCGCTGCTCGGCGGTCAGGTCTTCGGATTTGAATTTGTGCAGGATTTCGAGGAAGCGGCTGGCGGCGGCCAGAGGCGTCTTCAGGCTGTGGGCTATGGTGTGGGCGTAGGCCTCCAGCTCCGCATTTTTCTGCGCCAGGTCCTCGCTCTTGGAAAGCAGTTCCTTTTGCAGATTGTGGAACTGCAGATGGTGCTGGATTCGCGCCAGCAGCTCTTCGCGCTGAATCGGCTTGGTGATGTAATCCACGGCGCCAAGCTTGAAACCCTCGACTTTGTGGGCGGTGTCATCCAGAGCAGTCATGAAGATCACGGGAAGGGCCGCCGTGCGCACGTTATTCTTGAGCCGGCGGCAGACTTCGAAACCGTCCATCTCCGGCATCGTCACGTCGAGCAGGACAAGGTCCGGCATCGCCAGTTCGATTTTATCGAGTGCCTGCGCACCGCTGCGCGTGAGCATCAGCTCGAAACCCTGTTCGGCGAGAAAGTCGGAAATCAGCCGCAGGTTCTGCGGCTTGTCGTCGACAATCAACAAGGTCGCGCCGCGACGATCAGCCGGCGACGTCATCGCGACTCGCTCCAACGCAATCTTCCAGCATTGCGACCAGACGCTCCTCCTCGAAGCCGCGAGCCAGCGCGTACAGACGCCGGCCAAACGCGCCGTAGCGTACGTCCCGTTGCTCCAGTTCGAGCGCAATCTGCTCCACGCGCACCAGCTTGCCAACGCGCACCAGGTCGAGAAGCTCCTCGAGCGCGGCGCGGGGAGGCGCAATGGCATCGCCTTGCGCGTCCCCGGTGTCTTCGCCGGCAGCCGTGTTCGCATCAGCGTAGCGCCAGCCAAGCGCAAGAGGGCGCTGGATTGCATCGAGCAGGTCCCTGGTCTGAAACGGCTTGTGCAGGCATGTCACGAAAGTGCCCCGGTCCGCTTCGGCGCGCTCGAGGTCCGCGCTGCTGGCGGAGGCGGCGACAATGAAAATATTCTCCAGTCCGGGGGTACTGTGGATGACGCGGGCCGCCTTCACGCCATCCATTCCCGGCATGCGCAGGTCCATCACGATCAGGTCCGGGCGATTTGTCCGGGCACTCGCCACTGCTTCCTTTCCGCCCTCGGCGAGCATGACGCCGAATCCCAACGGCTCCAGCAACTGTTGGAGCAGGCGGCGATTCTCTTCCTGGTCGTCCACGACCAGTATGGACCGGCGCTCCCCGCGATAGCCGACGACGGCGTCGCTCGCCGGAACGGCATACTGCAGTGCCTGAACGACGGGCAGTTTCACGGTGAAACGGAATTGGCTGCCGCGCCCCGGCTGACTGTCGACCTCGACATCGCCTCCCATGAGGCGCGCGAGCTCACGCGTGATGGCAAGCCCCAGCCCGACGCCCGACTCCTGCTTGTGCCCCTCTTCGGCCTGCTCGAATGGCGAGAAGATGCGCGACGTGTCTTTTGCCGCGATGCCCACACCGGTGTCCTGCACCGAAACGCGCAGTTCGACTTTCCCGTCTTGCGCCGGCAGGCACTGCACGGCCAGAGTCACCCCTCCCGAGTCGGTGAACTTGATCGCGTTGCCGAGCAGGTTGAGCAGAATCTGGCGCAGGCGCTTGCCATCCGCCTCGACCATGTCCGGCAGGCCGGCGGGTGCGACCAGGAAAAAATCCAGTCCCTTCCTGTGCGCCTCGACCCGGACCATCGCCGCTATTTCCTCGAGCAATGCGGCGATCTGGACCGGTGCGGGATTCAGTTCCAGGTGACCGGAGCGGATGCGCGACAGATCGAGCAGATCGTTGATCAGCGAGAGCAGGTACCGGCCACTGCTGGCGATTGTGGCAAGCGCCTCTTGTCGCGACGGTTCCGGCAGGACGCCGCCGCGCACCAGGTCGGCGTAGCCGAGGATGGCATGCAACGGCGTGCGCAACTCATGGCTCATGTTGGCGAGGAACTGATCCTTCGAACGGTTCGCGGCTTCCGCTTCGGCCCGTGCGGCAAGAAGGGCTTTGCGCTGTGCGCCGAGCTGGCGGATGTAGAACACGCCCGCCAGCAGAATTACGGAGAACACCGCCAGGGAAGTCCAGATGGCGCGGTAGTCGACCTTGTCTTCATAGCGAACAGACAGCCATTTCTGTGAAATCTCGCGCTGCTCCTCGTGGCTGATGGTAAGCAGTACCTTGTCCAGAATGCTCACCAGTTCCGGCCAGTCCTTGCGTACGCCTACGGAGAACCCCTGCGGCTGCAGCGCCTTCTCGACCGCGGTGGCAATTTTCAGGTTGCTGATCTGCCGATATCTGATCATGTAGACGATCGGAAAAATGTCGTCCACCAGCCCGTCGGTTTTTCCGGTCGATACCGCCATCAGGCCGTCCAGCAGGTTGGGATAGGCGGTTACGTTGAAATTCGGATACACCCTGGCCGTGAGCTGCTTCGAGGAGTGCCCCTCCACGACCGCGACCCGGTTTTCCTGGAAATCCTTCAGGCCGGATACGAAACTGTAGTCATCGCGGGTGACGATGACGTTGACGTAGTGCAGGTAGGGTTTGGTGAAACTGAGGAACTCCTCCCGATCCACCGAGCTTGCCACCGCGAGGACGACGTCCAGTTCTTTTTTTCGAAGCTTGTTTTCGACCGTTCCGAAGTCCGGGAGCTGGGTCACCTGGAAACGCGTTCCGAGCTTGTAGCGGATGATGTCGAGATAGTCGGCGACGACGCCGACGAAGTGTCCGCGACTGTCCTGGAATTCGTAGGGTGCATAGTTGGTTTCGGCGCCGATTCGAATGACCGGATGCGCCACCAGCCATTTTTTTTCCGCTGCGGTGAGATCGACAAATGTCGGTGCACTGGTCGGTTCCGCTTGCGCACAGGCGCAGACGGCAATTGCGCCCGCCGCAAGACAGGCTGCCGCAACCCGGACAATCAACTCGCGCTTGCGCGTCCACAACGCTCTCACTGGCCCCTCTTCCTTGAAAACGCCGTGCCTGCGCGGACAAGGCGTTGGGTAACGCCTGGCAACGGCAGCATCCGGTTTCCGGTCATCAGCAAGTCATGGCACCGATTCACGGAGCTTTTTCGCCTGCCCATGTCCTCTGCTCTTTACGCACCATGCGCGATTGTCTGCCAGATTCATCGCCTCCGGAAGTCCGGCGATCCAGTCAAGCCCTTCAGGAAGCCCTAAAATGCAACACCTTCCCGCCCGCGTCCCGCTTGACGAAATGAAAATCCGGCTACTCTCGGACCTGCACCTCGAGCATTCGCACCGCCACCCGCCATTCTCGCTGCCGGCCGCCGATGCCGACGTCGTGGTGCTGGCGGGGGACATCGACAACGGCACACGGGCCATCGACTGGGCCGAGACAACCTTTCCCGGCCAGACCGTGCTTTACGTGCCCGGCAACCACGAATACTACGATGCCGACTTGCATACAGCCGCGGCGGCGCTGAGAGCGCGCGCACGGAGAAGCGCGAACGTGCAATTGCTGGATAACGACGAACGGGTCATCGACGGCGTTCGTTTCCTCGGCAGTACGCTATGGACGGATTTCGCCCTGGTCGGCCGCCAGAACGCGGATCATGCCATGGCGGAATCCCTGAAGTACGTGGTGGATTTCCGCAAAATTCGCGTCGGAGAAGATTTCCTGACGCCGCTGCAGACAATCGACCTGCATCTCGACGCGGTTGGTTTTCTGCAGGAGAGGCTGGAGCGGCCGTTCGCTGGAAAGACCGTGGTCATCACGCACCATGCGCCGCACCCGAACAGCGTGCATCCGCGATGGACCGGCAACGTCGTCAACGCGGCATTCGTGTCCGACCTGACCCGGCTGATGGGTAAACCGGTCCTGTGGTTTCATGGGCATACCCACGACAGCTTCGATTTCACCGTCCAGGGCACCCGCGTGCTCGCCAACCCGATGGGTTACCGGACGTCGAACTGGCGGGAAGCGCGAACCGCGGCGAGCACGGCGCAGGTAACAACCGAGAATGAGCGGTTCAATCCCGCGCTGGTCGTGGAAATCTGAGTAGAATACGTTCCCTCCTCGCCCCAGCCCCCCTCCTACCCGACCATGCGCCGCCTTTGCTCTTCACCGGCCCTTGCCGCGGCCTTCATCGCCGTCAGCCCCGCGGCGCAGGCGCTGAGCGCATCCGAAGTCTTCGCGAAGACGCATCACGCGATCTACCTGGTGATCGTCACCGGCGATGAGCCGGGCGTGGTGGACGTCGTAGCCCAGGGATCGGCCGTGTTGATCGCGCCGGGCCGTTTCGTGACGAATTGCCATGTTCTCGAACGCGGCAAGAATTTCGTCATTTCCCGGCGCGAGGACAAAATCATCGAACGCGTGCTGCTGGTCAATTACGAGAAGGGCAGGGATCTCTGCGAACTCGACCTGGCGCAGCTCAAGCCCGGTTTCGACAAACCGGTGGAGGTCGCTCCCGCGGATTCGCTGCACATCGGGGAACCGGTGTTCGCCATCGGCTCACCGCGTGGAATGGAATTGACCATCAGCAATGGCATCGTTTCCGGATTCCGTGAAGCGAACAACGGCATGAAGCTGATACAGACCACCGCGCCCTTCTCACCCGGATCGAGCGGCGGCGGCCTGTTCGACGAACAGGGCCGGCTCGCGGGCATTACCACGCTTATTGCAAAAGATTCACAAAACCTGAATTTCGCGGTGTCCGCGCAATACATACCGAGCGCGGGCATATCAGCGGCGGAACTCCTGAAACAACGCACCGGGGCAACGGCAAAGGCGGGCAACGTCGCCGCCCAGGAAATCGCCTTCGAACGCCAGGAACGCCTGCGCCGCCAGGAACAGGACACGATCGCCACTCGCAAAAAACAACTCGACGCGCCGATTGCTTCAGCACAGGACAGGCCGGCAACACCGGGCTCGGCGCCTGATGCCCGATCGGCGGCCGCGCGCAAGCCGATCACCGCCCGCCTCGCGCCCTACCAGAGCCTGGCCGACAGCAGCAGGCCGGCACGCCTCTACGAACAGATGGCAAAGAAAGGCCTGCTGGCCGGACTCGACGACACTGCGGCGATCGGCAAGGTTTACGAGACACTGATCCGGCAGCATGTCGCCGAACAGCTCAGATGGAACGAAGGCGGCAACTACGTCTCCGAATTCCAGATCCAGTTGCGCCGCTCCGGCGAAGTGATGTTCGTGATTCCCGCCGCGGCCTCCGGCGTCGAGCGCTTCGACCAGGAAGCGCAGCGCGCCATCGGCGCCGCCTCTCCCCTGCCCGTTCCCCAGGACAACGAGGCCTTCTCCCGGATAAGCGAGATCACGATCGTCGTGCAGGCGCCCGAGCGGCAGGCGCCGGTGACACCCGGCACAGCGGTGCCGAAGAAAAAACCGAAGTAAAGAAAAAACGGTGCTGGGTACTGGCTGCTGCGTGTTAAGTAAGAACAAAAAGCAGCAGTGCCCAGGATCTTTCTTTCAGCCCTTTCGCAGCACGCAGTACCCAGTACTCGCCTCCACGACGGGCGCGCCCTTCTACTTCCCTATCAGTACCTTGATCAGCTCCGGATCGCTGACCGACGCGGTGAGCAATTCCTTCGTCAGGATGGACTGGAAGTTCTGCGTCTTGTCGATCATGCTGCGCGCCTCGTCTGCCTGCAGGAAACGGGCTAGGTGTTCCAGTTCGGCAGTGGAGAAGGTCTGCGCCATGCTGCGCGAAATGACGCCGCGCAGCGATGCCATGACGGCCGGATCGGACAAGGCGGCCAGCGCGCGCTTGTGTTGCTCGGCAGGCAGGGAATTCAGCGATTCATAAAGCTGGCGCGTCGCGATCAGACGATAGGCCGGAAGTTCGAACAGGTGGTTGGCTGCATCCAGCCGGTTGGCGGGCGTATCCGGCACAGGCGCGGCGTAACTTGCCCCCGATACCACGAGAACGAGCACGAAGAACAATCTGCGGATCATGGAACTTCCCTCCGGAGAAATCGAAAGACACCGGTTGGGCAGCGCGGCGGGGGCGAAGTTCGAGTGTCTCCCGCCGCGCATGACCGCTGGACTTCAGATCATGACTTTCTTGAGCGTATGTCGCCGCGCGCGGACGTGGGGGCGAATTTCCTTCGGCCAGCGGCCCTGGTCGACGGCCTTCGCCCAGGCGTCGCCCAGCAGGACGTCGGCGCTTTCCAGTTCGTAGATGGCGCTGTATTTCGGCTCGCCTTCGGCCACCAGCGCCTTCTTCTGGCCGTCTATCCTCATCGCCGCGCCCGGCTCGGACGTCAGGCGGGTCACCGCCAGCACGCCCGGCACCTTGAGCAGGAACGGCACATGTTCGGTGTCGTAAATCTCGTTGAACAGATCCTCCTTGGCGGGGTCCACATCAAGGCTGGCGGTGAAAACGTATCTGGTTTTGGGGTGCATGGAATATCCTCCGGGACGGGGTGTGGTGCAATGTTAACAGCCGCCCGCCGTTTGATGAAAATCGATCGATGGCGCGACGGGGGTTAGGCATAAACCTGAAATCTCACCACGCGCCGCAAGCGGCACAAGTGTTCCCTTGAGGCACGAAGGACACGAAGGGGTCACGAAGAAGGGCAAGATCAAAGATCCTTTATGTTTGTGATTGCGATGAAGTATTGTGCGTATTCGCGGTGAGATTCTCGATAGTTGAGAACTGCCGCAACAATTAAAAGAAGAAGCAGCGCCACGTGACGGACGACACCAAATAATTTCCGACGAGGTTTTCTTCGTGTTCCTTCGTGATCTTCGTGCCTCAAGGGAACACTTGTGCCGCTTGCGGCGCGTGGTGAGATTGAATCGTTCGAGAATGCAGATGCTATTGGAGGTAGTGATGAAATATTCTTATCTAGTGCTCGGTGCATTTATCGCAGCGCTTGCTGGCGGTAATGCAGTAGCGGCCGACCGCTACAAGATCGACCCCGACCACACCTTTGCGCATTTCGCCGTCGTGCATACCGGCGTGTCTTCCGTGCGCGGCCGCATGGGCATAGCCAAGGGAAGCGCGACGCTGGATGCCGACAAACAGACTGCGGAATTCACCGTGGACCTCGATCCGCGCTCGATCGATACCGGCGTGAAGAAGCTCGATGCCGTGCTCAGCGACGAAATGTTCTTCAATGTAGCCAGGTACAAGACCGCCCGCTTCGCCGGCAAGGCCGTGAAATTCACGGAAGGCGTGCCGTCGGAGTTCGAAGGGGAACTGACGCTGCACGGCGTGACGAAGCCGGTGCGGCTGACCGCCGATCACTTCGTCTGCAAACAGGTCAAGATCATGGTGCTCGATCGCTTCGTCTGCGGCGGTGACCTGCACACGACATTGAAACGGTCGGACTTCGGACTCGACAAATATTCGTCGATGGTCAGCGACGAAGTGCGGCTGGTGATTTCGGTGGAGGCAATACGGGAAGACAAATAATCTGGGGCTACTTCCTCGTTAAAACAATTTCACCACAGAGGCGCAGACAGCGCGGAGGTACAAGCAATATCGGCATCGAATAAAAAAGGGTGTTTCACCACCCGTAGCATTGGCGCCCACACTGACTGTCGAGATCGGCAAGAACGTTGATTCATGCTTTCGTCCGCGTCCTAAAAGGGTACTCCGACGTGCTACGCACGTAGGGTATCTGCGCCTCTGTGGTGAAAACAGTTTGGGCGTCCGGATATGGGCCGCGCCAGGTTATCGTAGCTTGGCGATTTCGCGAAGTTGCTGGTCGTAGTGATCGGACAAGGCCTTCATGCTTTGCTTCAGCGATGCCTTGGCCTGATCGAATTTCTTCTTCTCCGCGGCCATTGCCCGGTCGCGGACGTCGGACGATGAACTGCCCCGGTCGCTGCCAACGGGCGCGGGAAACCGGTTCACATCGAGCGACGGCGCCTTGTCCAGCTTGCGCTCGACTTCGCTCAACCGGCTGCGCGACTGATTGAACTCCCGGGTCAGCGCGGAATAGCGCCTGTCAGTGGGACGCACACGCACCTTGCGGTAATCCTTCAACTGGCTGGTATTCGCCTCCATGCGCGCAATCAACACGGCGAGCTGGTCGTTGATCTGCGTCAACTCCGGGTAAGCACGCCCGGGCAGTGAAAGCTGTTTTGCCTGGGCAAGCAGATCCGCCGCCATCGCATCCAGCGCGGCAGATTGCAATACCAGCGCAAAGGCTGCGGCAGCGAATATAGTTACGGTCCTGGACGATCTCGCACTCAATGGACTGCTCCTGATCTTCCGCGCCACGAATCGATCAGCATGGCAATATCGAACTCTAGCTTGAAATTGCTTTTTTTGCGCAGCCCGTCGGCAAGACTGATCCTCTGCGCCTGAGTGCCCGTTCTCATTCGAACCCGTAGAGTGTGGCCGGATTGTCGACCAGCACCTGTTTCAACGTGCGCTCGTCCGGCGCCCAATCACCGAGAAGGTCGAAGAGGATCGCGTCGTCGGGCTTGTTGGCGATTTCCTTGACCGTCGGATGCGGCCAGTCGCTTCCCCAGACCATGCGCTCCGGTGCAGCCTTCACGAACGCCTTTCCAACCGCGCTGGTGTCTGCATAGCCCGGCGGTCCCGCCTTCGTGTCGTGGTAAGCACCCGATACCTTGACCCACGCACGCCCCTTGTCGACCAGCCCCAGGATGACCCGATAGGACGGATGGTCGACGCCCGCGGGCTGCGGAACACGCCCGAGGTGATCGAACACGATCGGCGCGGGAAGGCGCGACAGCAAGTCCTCGATCTGCACGATCTGGTCGCCGAGCATGTGGATCTGCACATGCCAGCCGAGATCGTGCACGCGCTTCGCCAGCGGCTCGACCATCTCCAGCGATGTCGCCCCCTTTTGTACCAGGTTGAAACGAATGCCGCGTACGCCCAGGCCGGCAAGCCGTTTCAACTCGGCATCCGTAACCGTGTCGTCGACCACCGCCACGACGCGCGCACTCGAACCGAGTTTTGCCGCGGCCTCGAGCGAAGGCCGGTTGTCCGTGCCGTAGGTCGACGGCGTGACGATGACGGTGCGCGAAGTGCCGATGCGCTTTTGCAGCAACCGGTAGTCCTCGACCGTCGCGTTGGCCGGACGCAGGGTCGCACTCGCCGCCGCAGGGAACCGGTCGTCGTAGAAGTGCATGTGGCAATCGCAGGCATTTGCAGGTGCCTTGAGCTTCGGCGCCATGGTGCCGGAAGAAAAGGGCACACGATGTTCGTCGGCGCGGCTTTCGCCCAGGGAAATTCCGCCCGCTGCCGCCAGCGCTGCCACCCCGGCTGTCCTGATGAACGTGCGGCGATCGATCTTTTCGTTCTGCATGGTTTCCTCCTCGTTGTAGGGAAGCATTGTACGGCGCACTGCGCCGTACAACAGAGGAAAGACAAGGGAACACTTGAAGCGCAAGCAGGCGAGAGGAAAGGGGGCAAAGCAGTTAAAGTCGTATCGACCTAATGCGCCTTTGGCTTATACCTTTCCTCTTTCCTCTCGCCTCTCACATCTGCTATCTGCGACGGCGATACGCCGCCGCTGCGTGTAAAATCCGCCAAGTCCAATTAACCGTCATATGCCGACTTGAACGTTCCCGGTTCCCTGCCCGCACTGGCCAGCGTCGTCTTCATCCGTGTCACGGAGTTCGCACGCCGCCCGGTAGCCGAGCAGGCGCGCCTGCGCGCGCAACTCGAATCCGCACTTGCCGTGGCGCTGATACGCATTCCGTCGCAGACGCGGATCATTCTCGACGCACCGGACGGCATGGCGATCGCGGTGCTGGATAATCCGGCCGCCGCGCTCGATATCGCGCAGCGCTGCATGAGCGCATCGGCCGCCGGCGTCTCCATGGCGGTGGCCGTCAACCACGGCGCCATCCGGCTCGCTCCCGACGACAGCGGACATCAGGGACTGATCGGCGATGCGGTAGGCACGGCGGCGGCGATCGCGCATTTCGCGGGTCCGACGCGCCTGTTCGTATCGCGCTCGTTTCGCGAAGCCCTCGCCGAATCCTCGCCCGCCCGCGCCGTGTCCATTCGCCCGGCCGGCATCTTCACCGACGCGAACGTGCGCACGCACGAATTGTTCGCTCCCGATGCGGCATCGGCGCTGCGCCGCCGCAAGATGCTCGCCGTCCTGGGCGCCGTGGTGATGATCGGCATCCTTGCCGTGCTGGTGTATTTCCACGACAAAATCCGCCGCGATCTCCGGGCGGGCCAGCCGGCGACGCTCGCGTTCGAACTCTACCCGGACGGCGACATTTTCGTCGACGGCGTGGCCAGGGGAAGGAGCCCGCCGCTCGCCCACCTCCGGCTCGAACCCGGGCTGCACACGGTCGAACTGAAACGCAAAGGCGAAATACCGTTCCGCACCAGCGTCGACCTCCAGGCCGGCCGCACTGTAACGGTCGAATATGCCTTCACGCAGGGCGGCGAGCGCAGCCTGCTGCGCCGATTGCGCGATTGGGTGCTGCGGTGAGCGACACGGCCATGTCCCAGCTGGGACGCTACCGGATTCTCGGCGAACTCGGCCGCGGCGCCATGGGCGTGGTGTACCGCGCCGAAGACCCGGCGCTCGAGCGCCAGCTCGCCATCAAGACCATATTCGTGCCGGCGGACGATGCCGATCGCAAGGAATACGAAGCGCGCTTCACCCAGGAGGCAAGAGCAGCCGGCAAGCTCGGCCACCCCGGCATCGTCACCATCTACGACGTGGGCCGCGAAGGCGGGATGGTCTACATGGCGATGGAACTGCTCGAGGGAGTGGACCTCGGCACCCAGGCGGCGGCGCGCCGGTTCTCGGTGACGGAAGCCGTGGGCATCGTCGAGAGGGTCGCCGATGCGTTGTCTTTCGCGCACGACCGCGGCGTGGTCCATCGCGACATCAAGCCGCCCAACATCATGCTCGTCGGCGGCGGGCGCGTGAAGATCATGGACTTCGGCATCGCACGCATGCGCTCGTCGGACCTCAAGACGCAAACCGGCATGATGATGGGCACCCCGCGCTACATGTCGCCGGAGCAGGTGGCCGGACGCGCGGTGGACCAGCGATCGGACATTTTTTCGCTGGGCACGGTGCTGTACGAATTGCTGACCGGCACCAAGTTATTCTCCGGCAACGACGCCACCGAGATCATGTACAACGTCTCCCAGTTGCGGCCGGTGCCGCCGAGCCGCATCAATCGCCAGGTTCCTTCGATGCTCGACCTGGTGGTGGCCAAGGCGCTGGAGAAGGATGCCGGCGAGCGATACCAGGATGCCCACCAGTTCGCAGCCGATTTACGCGCGTGCCTGAACGAGCTCGGCATCCAGCGCACCAATCCCGATACGACGCAGCGCATGGACCGGCGCAACGGCGCGGCGGCCGCGGAAGGCGACAAGACGGAAAAATTGCAGGCCGGCGACGTTGACGCGACCATGCCGGCGATCGATCCCGGCGTGAGAACGCGCAGCGGCAAGCCGCAGAACATCATCGTCGATTCGAATACGCGGCTGGCCGTCTCGCACATCTTCGATTCTTCCGCGGCGCTCCACCGTCTCACCGACCCGGAGAAAAAGGATCATGCGAGGCTGATTTCTTCGCCCCGGCCTTCGAACTTCCTGGTACGGATGTGGCGCGATCTGGAGATGCGGATTCTCGTCGGGTTCATCCTCGCCGCAACGCTGGCCGGAGTTTTCGTCGCCACTTATTGAATCTGCCCCGGCGGATTCAGTGCTGTTCGTGCAAGCGGCCGGAACCGATTCCGCGGGCACCCCTCTAACGGGTTCACAATTCCCCGCCTTTGCCGATGACCGTCGATCCCAAGCGCCGCGTAGTTCTCCAGGCCACGCTGGCCGTTTCCGCACTGTCGCTGTTGGGCCTGCCGCTACAAAGTCGCGGCGCAACGGCATTGCGCTTCGGGCCGCCGCAACCCTTTTCTTTCGACCGGCTCAAGCAACGCGCGCGCGCAATGGCCGCAACAGCCCATGTGTCGCCCCCCCGCCCCGCGCCAGACATCACCGCGAAGATCGATTACGCGGCGCACGGACAGATCAAGTTCCGCGCCGATACAGCGCTGGCCGCCGAGGGACCCGGCCACTTCCCTGTCACGTTCTTCCACCTCGGCATGTTCTTCCAGAAGGCCGTGAAAATGCACGCCGTCCGGCGCGGCGAAGCGCGTGAGATCATTTATCGTGCGGACTATTTCGACATGCCGGCCGATTCGATTGCGCGCCGGCTGCCGGAAGGCGCGGGCTTCGCCGGATTTCGCATCCAGGAAAGCCGTGCCGGAAAACTCGACTGGCACAAAAACGACTGGGTCGCCTTTCTCGGCGCATCCTATTTCCGCGCCATCGGCGAGCTCTACCAATACGGGCTCTCGGCACGCGGGCTCGCGGTCAACGTGGCGAATCCGAACCCGCCGTTCGCCGAAGAGTTTCCCGACTTCACCGAATTCTGGATCGAAGAACAGGCCGAATCCGCGGACTACGTTACGGTCCATGCGCTGCTCGATGGACCGTCGGTGGCCGGTGCCTATCGCTTCCGGATGCAGCGCGGGCCGGCGGTATTGATGGATGTCGAGACCGCGATTTTTATCCGCCAGGACATCGCACGGCTCGGTGTCGCGCCGCTCACGTCGATGTACTGGTTTTCCGAAACGGTCAAGCCGACGGCTGCGGACTGGCGGCCGGAACTGCATGACTCCGACGGCCTCGCGCTCTGGACCGGCACGGGCGAGCGTCTCTGGCGCCCGCTCAACAATCCGCCTGGCCTCGCCGTTTCCGCCTTCGGCGACGACAAACCGCGCGGTTTCGGCCTGTCGCAGCGCGACCGCAACTTCGACCACTATCTCGACGGCGTGCGTTACGACCTGCGGCCTTCGCTTTGGGTGGAACCGCTTGCGGGATTCGATCGCGGGGCCGTGCAACTGATCGAACTGCCCACCGACGATGAGATTCACGACAACGTCAACGCCATGTGGGTGCCGGCCGAACCGGCCAGGGCGGGGGGCTCTTTCGAATTCAAGTATTGCCTGCACTGGTCCGCGGACGAGCCCTTCGCTGCCGCGCTGGCGCGATGCGTGGCCACCCGTCTGGGCAACGGCGGCGTTCCCGGATTGCCGCGCCCTAAAGGCGTGCGCAAATTCATGGTCGAGTTTCTCGGCGCGCCGCTCGCGAAACTGCCGTTCGGCGTGAAGCCGGAAGCGGTGCTGTGGGCTTCGCGCGGAGAATTCTCTTACGTCTTCGCCGAAGCGGTGCCCGACGACGTCCTAGGCCATTGGCGCGCGCAATTCGATCTGACCGTGCAAGGCACGGAACCGGTCGAGATGCGGCTGTATCTGAAGAGCGGTGCCGATGCGCTCAGCGAGACCTGGACCTACCAGTATCATCCGTTCGGCGCATGATCGCCGCGTAATGTCGCGGCCAGGCCGCGCTCGGGCATGGCGCGTGACCAGGATCGCTCCGCCGCAGTGCGTCGCGCCAGGCCCATCCCGACGTTCCGATGGAACCAAATCATCGCGTCTGCCTCAGACCTGAGCAGAAGGGAAATCCCCGCTACCCGGAACAACAGAAGTGGCCGACGCACCAACTTTTTTTCATACCTATGCGCGTGCCCTGGGCTTGCTGTCGACGGAGCGGCGATCCGTCGCCTTGATGGCCGTCGCCAGTATCGTGGTATCGAGTCTGTTCTTCGTCGAGCCGATATTGTTTGGCCGGCTTATCGACATGCTCACGGGCGCCGCCACACACCCGGCGGATGGAATCTGGCATGCCAGCCTCTTCACGCTCGGCGCCTGGGGCCTCGTCGGCATCAGCGGCGTCTTTGCCAATTTTCTGCTCGCGCTCAGCGCGGACCGGCTCGCGCACCGCGCGCGCCTGGCGCTGACCGTGAGCTACTTCGAACACGTGCTCGCCCTGTCGTTCGAGTTTCATGCCGGCAAGCATTCGGCCCGCCTGCTGCGCACCATGCTGCGCGCCACAGCCTATCTCTTCGGTTTCTGGCTCGCTTTCTTCAGGGAACATCTCGGAACGATCATCACGCTGACGGTGTTGCTGCCGCTTTCGATGTTCCTGAACTGGCGGCTGGGATTGCTGCTGATCCTGTTCATGGCCGCGTTTACCGCCGTCACTGCCTACGGCATCCGCAAGACGGAGACGGCGCAAACGGCCGTCGAGACGGCGGATTCCGAACTCGCCGCGCGCGTGGGCGACGCATTCGGAAATGTCAGGCTGATCCAGAGCTATGTGTATCGGGCCGCTGAAACCACGGCCCTGGTGCAGCTTACCCGGCGCATTCTCGGGGTCCAGTACCCCATCCTCGCTTATTGGGCGGGGATCAACGTGCTTACCCGTGCCGCGTCCACCATCACGATAATCGGAATTTTCGCGCTGGGCACATGGCTTGTATTCAAGGGCGAGGCCAGCGTCGGCCAGATCGTCACGTTCATGGGTTTCGCTTCCCTCCTGATCGGAAGGCTCGAGCAAGTCGGCCGTTTCATCAGCCAGATGTTCATCGAAATGCCCGGCGTCGCGGCGTTTTTCACGGTCATGGATGC
>WNFL01387197.1_pt1 | contig 18789 bp, 14 predicted proteins | sample 5400361 | NCBI WGS metagenome assembly WNFL01 (sample SAMN13153351, study PRJNA577476) | soil metagenome | isolation source: 40 cm soil on Douglas fir-dominated hillslope | place: USA:California | collected 2013-09-17
GTCGCGGTCGACGTGATGCTCAGCGACGGCTCGCGCGGGACCGCGATGGTGCCGAGTGGCGCGTCGACCGGAGCGCACGCAGCACGTCGATCTTGCTGCTCACCTTCGCGCCGCCGATGATCGCGAGGAACGGCCGCGCTGGTGCGCTCACCAGACCGCCGAGGGCCAGAAGCTCCTTCTCCAGCAACAGTCCCGCGTAGGCGGGGAGGATCTTCGCGACGCCCTCCGTCGAGGCATGCGCGCGGTGCGCAGCGCCGAAGGCATCGTTTACATAGAGGTCATAGCCGCTCGCGAGCGCCTTCGCGAACGCGGGATCGTTCTTCTCTTCCTCTGCGTGGAAGCGGACGTTCTCGAGCAGCACGACATCGCCGGGTCGAAGCCGGGTGATGGCTTCATGCACCCCCGGGCCGACCGAGTCCGGCAGCAAACGCACGTCGCGCTCGACCAGCTCGCCGAGACGCCACGCCACGGGTTCGAGGCTCAGCTTCGGATCCGGACCCTTGGGTCGACCGAGATGCGAACACAGTGCGATCACCGCCCCGTGCTCGAGCAGGTAGCGGATCGTCGGCATCGCGGCGCGGATGCGCGTGTCGTCCGCGACCCTCCCGTCTTCGAGCGGCACGTTGAAGTCAACGCGGACGAGGACCTTCTTCCCGGACGGATCGACGTCCCGGATGGTCCGCTTCGCGAAGGCCGTCAACTACCGCGTGCCAGCGGCCGCCGGCACCCGCATCTTCGACGCGACGAATGCTGTGATGTCAGCGAGGCGGCAGGCGTAACCCCACTCGTTGTCGTACCAGGAGATCACCTTGACCATGTCCCCGAGCACGATCGTGTCGATCGCGCTCACGATCGTTGAACGGTCGTCGCCCTTCAGATCGCTCGAGACAAGCGGCTCCTCGGTGTAACCCATGATCCCCTTCAGCGGTCCCTCGCTGGCGCGCTTGAAGGCGGCGTTCACTTCCTCCTTCGTCACCTCACGCCCGAGCGTCGCGACGAAGTCGACGACGGACACTGTGGAGGTCGGCACCCGGAAGGACATTCCCGTGAACTTCCCCTTCAGCTCGGGGATGACGAGCGTGACCGCCTTCGCTGCGCCGGTCTCCGAGGGCACGATGTTCTCGGCTGCGGCGCGCGCGTCGCGTGGCTCCTTCGCCGCGGTGTCGAGCGTCCGCTGCGAATTCGTGTACGAATGCACAGTCGTGAGGAAGCCCTTCTTGATCCCGAACTCATCGTTGAGCACCTTCGCGACGGGCGCGAGCCCGTTCGTGGTGCACGAGGCGTTCGAGATGATGTGGTGCTTCTCGGGGTCAAACTCGGTCTCGTTGACGCCGAGGACGATGGTCTTGTCTTCGTTCTTCGCCGGTGCCGAGATGATCACGTACTTCGCGCCCGCGTCGATGTGGGCCCTCGCCTTGGTCGCGTCGGTGAAGAAGCCGGTGGACTCGATGACGACGTCGACGTGGAGATCCTTCCAGGGGAGCTTGGCGGGATCCTTCTCCGCGAGGACCTTGATGCTCCGGCCATCGATGACGAGGGCGTCCGCCGTCGCGGAGACCTCTCCCTTGTAGTTTCCGTAGTTCGTGTCGTGCTTGAAGAGGTAGGCGTTCATCTGCGGGTCGGTGAGATCGTTCACGGCGACGACCTCCAGCTCGGGGTGCCGCTCCAGGACTGCCTTTAGGAATTGCCTGCCGATGCGTCCGAAACCGTTGATGCCGATGCGCACACCCATGGCTGACCCCCCTTGTCATGGTGAGACTAAAGGAACCACTCCCCTCGCCCCGACAGGCGCTCCCGGGCGGCGAACACAGCACCCAGCATGCCGACATCGCCGCCGAGCTCCGCGGGCACGACGCGCACCGCGGCGGCCGGCGCGCGGAACGCGCGCTCGGCGATCCCGCGACGCATCGGCTCCAGCACATGGGCGGGCTGCTTGTCAGCGATGGATCCGCCGACGACGATGAGAGCGGGATTCAACACGTTCACCAGGCCGACCGCGAGGTTCGCGAGCGCGCGCTCCGCGCGAATCACGATCGTCTTAGCCCTGCCGTCACCGCGCGCTGCGGCGGCGAAGACCTCCGCGGTATCGGCGACCCCATACGCCTCGGCCATGTTGCGGCCCGCCGCGAACGACTCGGCGCAACCGAACGAGCCGCAGCCGCACCGCGGTAGATCTGCGGCCGCGTCGCGCGAGACGTCCAGCTGGAACGCGACGGGCCAGTGACCGATCTCTCCGGCGGTGTTCGTCGCGCCGCGCAGCATGCGACCGCCGCTCACGATCGTGCCGCCGAGCCCGGTCGATACGGTGACGTAGATGAAGTCGCGCGCGCCACGCGCGGCACCGACTCGGCCCTCCGCGATCGCGGCCATCGCGGTGTCGCGGTCGACGAAGACAGTCAGGCCATCGAGCGCATCGGACAGACGCGTGGCGAGCGGGAACTCGATGAACCCGACGAGGTTCGGCGCCTCATGCACGAGACCGGTGCGATGGTCGAGCGGGCCTGGCGCGGCGCAGCCGACGGCGAGGAGCTCGTGGGGCGGAAGGCCAGCCTCGCGTGCGCTTGCGCGCGCGGACTCCGCGATCGCGCGAACGATGGAATCGGCGCCGTCGCGTGGCGTGCGGCGTTCGTCGCGCGCGACGATCTCGTGGCGATCACCGTCGAGCGTTGCGATGACCGAGCGGATGTGCGTACCGCCGAGGTCGACGCCGAGGAAGTGGTTGTCGCTCAGACCCTGGGGAGCTTGCCCGCGAGCTCGGGAGAGGACAGCACGCTGGCGTCGCCGAGCATGACGGTCTTCGTCGCGGTCTTGTACCCCTTCTTCGCCTTGTCTTTAGCGCCTGCGAGTCCGCGAGCTGCTCGCGCTCGAGCGCTTGGACATCGATGCGATCGTCGACGATTGGCAACGGACGGTCGATCGGATCCGCCTGCTCGTCGACGCGCATCAGCAGGTTGGCGATGCGCTCCTCGACGTGGCCCTTGCCGTACTGGCCGTTGTTGTACTCGGCGATGAGCGCGTTCGCGAGCGCGGCGACCATGCCGACGCGACTGCCCATGACGCCCGCGGTCGGAAGAGGCGTGCCGGCGACCGGTGGAGGAGCTGGCTTCTCGCGACCGAAGCCGAAGAGCCCACGCTTCTTCTTCTCGGGCGGTGCGGCCGTCGGCGCGCTCCACTCCTCGACCGGGGGGATGCCGGGCTCTTGCGGGCGGAGCGGCGGAATGCGCGATGCGGCGCCAGCGGGAGATCCCCACGGATCGGCCGAGGTGGCGTCCTGCGCCGCGGGCGCGGACCACGTGCTCTTCGCCGGTGGTGTGGGCGCGACCCACGTGTCCGTTTCCGAAGCTGGCCCGGTCGCGGGCGGCGACCACGACGACGGTGCCGCTGGTGCCGATGAAGGCGGCGCACCCCACGGGTCGTCGCTCGTCGAGGACGACCCGGGCTCCGGCGCCGCGGGTTTGGTCCAGCGCTCCGCTCCGGGAACCGGTTGACTTGGCGTGCCCCATTGATCGACGGCCGGCGGTGCCCAGGAGCTCACGGGCGGCTCGGCCGGCTTCGGGGCTTCGGGCTCGGTCGGTGCGGGACCAAAGATGCCGGAGAGAGCGCTCAGGCGATCGTCCATCGACGAGGGGACCGCGGCGTCCGGCGTGATCCAGTCCTGCGCGGGCGCGGGGCTCTCCGGCGCTGGCCACTGAGGCGCGACCTCGGAGACCGGCGCGGAGTCGGCGGGGGTCGCGGTCCACTCCTCTGCGGGCACGGCCTGATCCGGCGTGATCCAGTCCTGGACCGGCGGCGGAACCTCCGCCTCGGGCGAGGCCTCGGGCGGCGACGCGAACGTGTCCGCGGACGGCTCGTACGTCGGCGCCGCCGGCTCGAACGTTGGCGACGCTGACTCGAACGCAGGCGCCGACGCCTCGGACGTGGGCGTCTCGTAGCTGGGTGTCTGGTACGCGGGAGTCTCGAAGGCCGGTGCCGCGGACGCTTCGTACGAAGGCGCCTCGGGGGCTGGTTGCGCCGCCGGCCTCGCGACAGTCTCGATCACACCGTCACGGACGAGCGCCGCGAGCGCCGTCAGCGCCGCGCCCTGATCGAGGTGCAGCATCGCGGCGATCGCGTTGACGTCGCGCTCGCCGTTCACCGCGAGCACGATCCGCCAGCGCTCCGACGTGAGCGTCACGGCACCCTGATCGACGGCACGCTCGGAGAGGCGGAACGGCAGATCGTCGCTCGGGATGAGCGCGCGGATCTCTTCCATGCGCTTGCGCTCGGCTTCGCGCTCTTCCTCGGCCTTCTTGAGCGCGGCGAGTCGTTCTTCCTCGGCCTTCTTCAGCGCGGCTTGACGTTCTGCCTCGGCTCTCGCCTTCGCCTCGTCGGCCTGCTTCTTCGCCTCTTCGGCCTTGCGCAGAAGTTCGTCGAGCTTGCCGCTCTCGAGGTTCGCGGGCGGCGCGTCGTCCCACGGCGTGAACTCGAACTCGGCGTCTTGAATGGCGAAGATCGCGTTGAGCGCGAGGAGCGGCTCCTCTTCACCGAATACGGCGGTAACGACACGGCCGTCGGCGATGCCAAGTGCGCCGACCTGATCGCCCGCGCGCAGCTGCAGCTCACCGGTCTTCTTGGTCTGAGCGAGCATTTCCAGGACCGATCGCAGCGGGAAGTCATGGACACTTCCGCGAAGGGTCACCGAAGCGCGGCCTCCGTGGCCTTGTCGAATATGTGAAGCTTCTTCAGATTGAAGCCCACCCGCAGCGTCGCGCCCGGACGCGTCTGCGTGTTGGTCGAGACGCGCGCGACGAACGTCTGTCCGTCAGCCGAAAGCTGAAGCTGCAGCTCGTTGCCGAGAAATTCAACGACTTCCACACGAGCCTCAACGGGCAAATGCCCGTTCTGCTGCGCGCTGGCGAGATCGTCGATGTCCTCTGGGCGCACACCGAGGATGACGTCTCGTCCACTCGCTTCGGCGGCCTGTCCCTTCACCGGCGCGCGGAAGAATCCCGCGTCGGCGACCGCGCCGCTACCCGAGCCGACGATCTTCGCTGGGAAGAAGTTCATCGACGGTGATCCGATGAATCCCGCGACGAACAGGTTCGTCGGACGCTCGTGGAGGTTTTCTGGAGTATCGAGCTGTTGGAGCACGCCCGCATTCATCACCGCGATGCGGTCGCCCATCGTCATCGCCTCGACCTGATCGTGCGTGACGTAGATCGTCGTTCGCCGCAGACGCTGATGAAGCTTCTGCAGCATCGCGCGGGTCTGGATGCGCAGCTTCGCGTCAAGGTTCGATAGCGGCTCGTCCATCAGGAAGACCGCAGGCTCGCGTGCGATCGCGCGACCTACGGCGACACGTTGCCGCTGACCGCCGGAGAGCTCCTTCGGTTTGCGTTTCAGCAGCTGACCGATCGAGAGCATCTCGGCGACCTCGTTCACGCGCCGCTCGATCTCCGCCTTCGGGACGTTGCGCAGCTTCAGACCGAAGGCGATGTTGTCGTACACGCTCATATGCGGATACAGCGCGTAGTTCTGGAAGACCATCGCGATGTCGCGGTCCTTCGGTGCCACATCGTTCACGCGGCGCTCGCCGATGAAGATGTCGCCGGAGGTCTGCTCTTCCAGACCGGCGAGCATCCGGAGCGCCGTCGTCTTGCCGCAGCCGGATGGGCCGACGAGCACGAGGAACTCCTCGTCGCGGACCTGCAGGTTGAGTTCCTTGACCGCGTTGAAGTCGCCGAAGGACTTCGTTATGTGGTCGTAGGTGACGGTCGCCATTTCGCGAGGAGTCTAATGTCATGGCGGGTCGGGCAGCAGCCGCGAAAAGAGCGAGCCAAAACGCGTGGCCGCCCGGTCGATGAGCGTTATACGCGCCGTAATGGCGTCGTCGCTCGACTGGTCGGCGGCCGCCCGGAGGCGCGCCAAAACACGGACCCGGTACGCCACCGCGCCTGGCGGTGGATCGAGAGGCACGAAAAGCACACGGCCCTCGCCCGCCGCCACCGCCTCGCTGTCGGCGATGGCGATCTGCCGGGGCCGGCCGGTCGCGGTCGCGTAATAGGCGATCCGGGCGAAGGCCTCGCGCACCTCGTCATCGGAGACCACGAGGCGCACGGCGAGGGCGCGCTCCCGAGGCAGCGGTCGAAGGTCACTCTCGATGCCCCAGGCGCGTCCGCTCGGAACCCCGAGCGTGAAGGTGCCGGCGTCCTCCTCGAGCGTCGCTCGCGGTGTGGTCCGGCGGAAATGGGTCCGGTCGTCATCGGCAGCGGCGGGCGCGTCAAAGGCCGCGAGCAACGTGAGTGCCAACAACAGCGTCCGGCGCATGCGGCGACGTTAGAGTCCGGGGCGACCCGTGTCTGTCCCTCGCCCGTCGCACGTTCGTGCGACAAGGCATGACACAAAAGAGGTACCGCGTTCAGGCGAGGCGGACCAGATACGTTCCGATCTCGTACGGAGCGAGCCGGACCGTGACCGCTCCCTCGACGACATCGGGCGGCGCCGCCGTGCGGACGATGTCGAGTCCGGTGTTGCCCAGAGTCAGATCGCCTTCGCGCAGATCGACCGCGCGCGCTTCGAGCGCAGGACGCGCGAAGCGAAGCACCGCGGACGCGGCATCGCGCGACGGATTGAAGACGCGCGCGACGATGCTGCCGTCCGGACCGGTCCGCAAAGCCGACGGTTGGACCGCCACGTCGCCAGCGACCGAATAAAAGGAGTGCGACGACGCGTCGCCCTGGCCGCTCCAGGGTGGCGAGAGCCATTCGCGGATCTCCCGCGCCGCGCGCGGCAGCGTCATCTCTCCTCCGAGCGGCACGACGCAGTAGCGGTAGATGCGCTCGCCGATGCACTGCGCGCTCGGCGTCACCAGAGCTGGTCCTGCGTGGCCCTTGCGTTCCGGGAGATCGCCCCGCGAAAGGAACCCCACCGCCCTGAGCAACGTGATCGCGATCGTCCGCCCGTCGTGGAGCACGGCGTACTCGCGAAGGCCGTCGACGCCAACAGCGACGCCGCGCGTCACGCCTTCGACCGCCACGAGGTCGTGAAGCGCCCGCTCGGCGGTCGGCTGTTCGATCCATCCCGGGCGAGGCGCAACGCGCGTCTCGCGGTCGAGCCACGCAAACGCCGCACCCGCGACGTGCGTCAGCGACCGCGTGCCGGTCTCGCACAGGACGCGCAGCCGGTGATCACGGGCCTGGTTATCGACGAGGATGCGAACGTCGACGCGTCGCGCACCGGCGTCGAGCGATATCTCGCTACGCACCGCACACGGCACGAGCTCGGGCGTCCGAGCCAGACGGTCCTCCCGAAGGCCGGAAGGGAGCCGCAGCTCGAGCTGGACGGTGACCGTGGCGCGGTCGCCGGCGACCGCGGCGCGTCGTGTACCGACGAGATCGCGCGACCCGAGCGTCGGGCCCGCATATGAATAGGTGTACTCGTCGCCCCGGTCGCCCTCATCGAGCAGTGCGCCGTGGGGACCGGAACGCTCGCCGCTCGCGCGATCGATGACCGTGAATGAGCCGTCGAGTGCGACCTCGACGCGCAGGGCCTCGTTCTCGATGACGCCTTCCACCGGCGATGAGACGCCGGGACCCACTGCTCGCCGCGCCGGTGCTGTTCCGAGCGCGGCACAGCGCACGCGCGTGGGCTGTCCGTCGAGCGCGAGGACGGCATCGCGCTCCCAGGGCAGCGCGCTCCACACCACCGGCGCGTTCCCAGGCCCGGCGAGCTCGCGCTCCAGCCGACTCGCGAGGGCTTCGCCGTCATTCCGTACGCGCGTGAAGCGCGGAGCCATGTCCACGTCGTGAACGGCGTCGATCGAACAGCCGCAAATGGAGTCGTGCGGGTGGTTCTGGAGGAGCGTGCGCCACAGCGAGCGCACCTCCTCGCGCGCGATCCCGCCCGCGAGCGCATCGAGCGGCTCGCAGCGCTCGAGGAGCAGCCGCTCGCACCGGGCGTTCTCCTGTTTGATCCAGACGCGCGCGGAATTCACGCCGCGGAGGATCGGCCGGTACTTGCCGCGGATCATCTCGCCCACGACCTCCCCGCGCGGCTGGGCCATCTCGGCCTCGTACTCCTCGAGGCTCCCGATGCGCGCGTCGATGTTCCGCGCAGCGTCGTGCAGCGCGGCCACCGCCTCGGGCAGGCGCGGGTACGCGTCGACGTGATCGTCACCGACCATGAAGAGCAGGGTCCTGCCATTCGCATACGCCGTCGTGACGTCGAGCATCCTCCCCAAGCCGCGGCGGATCCGCGCGCGGAGCTGTTGAGGCGTCTCGGTGAGATCGCCGACAAGCTGCAGCCCGCCCGAGTAGTGATCGACGAGATGGGTCGCGAGGACGCGATCGCCCGACGGTGCCTGCCAGCGGAACTCCGCGCCAACACGTTCGCCCTCGTCGCCGACGCCGCGCGAGAAAACGTACGAGCCGTATCCGAAACCGCGCAGGATCTGCGGCGTCTGTGCGGGATGACCGAACGGGTCGGCGACGTACCCGACGCGCATCGCGCGTCCGAACGTTCCGGAGACGCGTAGCCCTTCCTGGAAGTTCCGGAGCAGCGATTCGCCGGAGACCAGCAGGTTGTCGGCGAGCACGTACCACGGTCCGATCAGGAGGCGATCCGCGCGCACCAGCGCCTGGATGCGTGAGCGATCGTCGGGACGCTTCTCGAGATAATCCTCGGCCCAGATGGTGTGGCCATCGAACGTGAACGAGCGGAACGCGGCATCGCGTTCGAGGAGGTCCAGAAGCTTCGACACCATCGGCACGAGCCGCGCTCGATAGCCCTCGAAGCGCTCGTACCACTCGCGATCCCAGTGCGTGTGCGGGACGACGAACGCGCGCCAGCGCGCTCGGCGCCGCAGCAGGCCGACCGCAAGGGGCGCGGTGAGCCCGGAGATGATGCCGAGGATCGCACCGGCGGTGACGTCGATCGGGTAATGCACGCCAACCGCGACACGCTCGAATGCGACCGCGAACGCGAACAGCAGTGCCGGAAGCCGCCACGCCGGAGCGACATGTCCCAGCGCGACCGCCGCACCGAATGCGAACGTCGCGTCCCCCGATGGGAACGAGAAGCTCGTTGGCTCGTCGATGAGCGGCCGCGGCAGATCCAGCACGACGGTGAACGGCCGTGGTCGCTGGACGACCAGCTTCAACAGCTCGGCCGTGAGCCAGCCATCGCAGAGGCCGAGATAGACGGTGAGCGCTCCCCATAACCCGCGGCGGCCCCAATCTCGCGCGCGAGCGACGAACAGCCCGGCGATGAGCCAGATGAAGCCGTTCCAGTTGAGGTAGGCGACGACGATCGCGAGGAAGGCGAGCAGCAGGTTGTTCGAGACCGCGGTGACGATCGCGCCGTACAGCTGGCGGTCGAACGCGAAGACCGCTTCCATCAGCGGCGCACGTGCCGCCACACGAAGAAGCCGACGCCCGCAACGATGAGGGCCGCGACGAGATAGTCGAGCCCCTTGAGCGATTGCTTCAGCTCGAGCCAGTGATCACCGAGCTGCATCCCGCCCCAGACCAGCAGCATCACCCACGGAATGGCCCCCAGCACCGAGAACAACGTGAAGCGCCAGAGCGGCATGCGTGCGATGCCCGCGGGCACCGAGATGAAGGTGCGGACGATCGGCAGCATCCGCGAGAAGAACACCGTCGCTTCGCCGAACCGCGCGAACCAACGCTCCGCGAGCTGGAGATCGTGAGCGCTGATGAGGACGTACTTCCCGTATCTCTCGACAAGGGGACGACCGCCATATGCTCCGATCGCGTAGCTGGCGAGCGAGCCGAGCGTGTTCCCGAGCACGCCGGCGACCACCGCGCCCCAGTAGCTCCACGGCGACGATGTGAGCGGCTCGACGAGTCCGCGCGAGACGCTCCATCCGGCGAACGGAAGGATCAGCTCGGACGGCAAAGGGATCGCGCAGCTTTCGATGGTCATCGCGATGACGACACCGACATAGCCGAGGCGCTCGTAAAGCGATTCGAGAAAGGGCAGAACGATCGCGTCGAGCGCTTCGAGCACGCCGGTATGATGGCCTCACGAGAGGAAGGGTGCGTGAACTCAATTGGAGGGACGCATGCCTGACGATCAGTTGACACTCGACGAACAGCTCCGGAGCGGGATCTCGAAGATCGGCTCGGCCGATGTCGTCGTGGGGATCCCGAGCTTCCGCAATGCGGCGACGATCGGATACGTCGCGGCGACCGCGGCGAAAGGCCTGCAGGAGTATTTCCCGGGCGCGCGCGTCGCGATCGTGAACGCGGATGGCGGCTCGGAGGACGGAACGCCCGATCGCGTCGTCGAGGGCGCGTCCGGCGTCCCCGTCGCTGTGGGCCGTTACATCGGACCGCCAGGCAAGGGCTCCGCGTTCCGCGCGATCTTCACGGCGGTCGGAATCCTCGGCGCGCGGGCTTGCGCCGTCGTCGACAGCGACCTGCGGAGCATCACGCCGGAATGGATCGGGCGCCTCGTGACGCCGATCACCAGCGGGGACACGGACTACATGACACCGCTCTACGCGCGGCACAAGCACGACGGCACGATCACGAACTCGGTCGCATATCCGCTCACGCGCGCGCTCTACGGACTGCGGGTGCGCCAACCGATCGGCGGCGAGTTCGGGTTCCGCGCCGACCTCGCGCGCGCCTATCTCGAACAGCCGGTGTGGGACACGGACGTTGCGCGCTTCGGCATCGACATCTTCATGACGACGACGGCGATGGTGCGCCGCGCCCGGGTCGCGCAGGCCTTCCTCGGCGCGAAGATCCACGATCCGAAGGACCCGGCCGCTGACCTCGGCCCGATGTTCACGCAGGTCGTCGGCACGCTGTTCCGAATGGCAGCGGAGAACGAAGCGATGTGGTCAAAGGTCGAGGGGTCGAGGGACGTACCGGTCATCGGCGCGCCGATGCCGGTCGAGCCTGAGGCCGTCCCCGCTGATCCAGCGCGCCTGCGTGAGAAATACGCCGCGGCGAAGGGCACGCAGGAGGCCGTATGGCGACAGATCCTCTCCGCGCGGGTGCCCGACAAGCTCGATGCGAACACGTGGGCTCGGTTCGTGTTCGACCACCTCGAGGCCGCGCTGCGGCGACCCGCGGAGAGCGAGCCGCTCGCGCGCTCGTTGCTGCCTCTCTATCAGCTCCGGACCGCGACCTTCATCGAGGAGGTCCGCGACATGACGACGACGCAGTCCGAGACCGTCATCGAGGACGGCGCACGCGCCATGGAAGATGAGAAGCGCCGCTTCCTCGAGAGGCGGAGCCAGCGCGGACTGGCAGGCCGCGTGTCCACCGCGTGAGTGTCTCGCTCAAAGAGGACGCCGTCGTCCTCATCACGGAGAACGACGGCTCGCTGACGCTCGGAAGCGCGAGGCTGCGCGTGAACGGGTCGCCGCCGGTCCTGCTCTCGGCGAACACCGAGCAGAACTACGTCGCCACGTTCCAGCTGATGCACTCGGAGGGCGCGACACTCGGCACGGCGCGTCACACGGCCGGGGCACTCTCGATCCGACGCACGCGCTTCCTCGCGGACGGCCTCCGCGAGCGCATCGGGGTGCTCAACGCCAACCCGCAATCGGTGCACGTCGCGCTCGAGCTCGAGTTCGAGGCGTCGTTCCGCGACATGTTCGCCGTGCGCGGATACCGCGAGATCGCCGCAACGCCGCACGAGATCAAACGCGGCACGCGCGAGGGCGGGATCGTGTTCGAGCGCGTCGGCCGCGACGCGGTCCGACGCACGACGGACATCACGGTGCGACCGGCGCCAGATCGCATCGACGGCAACGTCTTCCACATCGAACGCGACCTGCCTCCGCAGGGAGTGCTCACGATCGAGCTGATGGTGATCCCGCGCGAGGACGGCGCCGGCGCCGCGCCGTCGCCCGATCGCTTCGACGACGCCATCGATGCGCTCAACGCGCGCTACCGCCGTTTCCTTCGCGGCTGCGCGCGCTACACGACGAGCTCGGAAACGCTCGACGAGGGCCTTATCACGCGCAGCGCGCTCGACCTGCGCGCGCTCATGGAGTTCCACGACAGCGGTCCGTACCCGACGGCCGGCATCCCGTGGTACGCGGTCCCGTTCGGACGCGACGGCCTCATCTGCGCGTACCAGACGCTCGGCTGGAATCCCGACATCTCGCGCGGCACGCTGCGACTGCTCGCGAAGTACCAGGGCCAGAAGGTCGACGACTTCTCCGAGGAGGAGCCGGGCAAGATCTTCCACGAGCTGCGGCGCGGTGAGCTCGCGCGACTCGGTGAGATCCCACATCGTCCGTACTACGGATCGGTCGACGCGACCCCGCTCTTCGCATTGCTTGTGGCCGAGACCGTGAAGTGGACCGCCGACCGCGAGTTCTGGCGGGAGCTGCTGCCCGCGGCGGAGCGCGCGCTGACCTGGTGCGACACCTACGGCGATGCCGATCGCGACGGCTACGTCGAGTACGGACCGCGCGGCGATGAGCGCCGCCACGCGGAACGTCTGCACAGTCAGGGCTGGAAGGATTCGCCGCAGTCCCTCTCCGACCCCGACGGGACCTGGTCGAAGCTGCCCGCCGCGCTCGTCGAGGTCCAGGCCTACATCTACGCCGCGAAGATGGGCCTCGCGGACCTGTACGCGCTTGACGGCGACGCGGCGCGCGCCGACCGCCTCCGCGGCGAGGCGCGTGAGCTGCGCGAGCGCTTCGAGCGCGACTTCTGGATGCCCGACCAGGGCTGCTACGCGCAGGCGCTCGACGGCGATAAGAAGCAGGTGCGCGCGGTGACGAGCAACGCCGGCCATGCGCTGTGGGCCGGCATCGCGAGTCCGGACCACGCAGCCGCGGTGGTGCGCCGCCTCATGACGCCGGACGTGTACACCGGCTGGGGCATCCGCACGCTCGCGAGCACGTATCCGACGTACAACCCGATGAGCTATCACAACGGCTCCGTGTGGCCGCACGACAACTCGCTCATCGCGCAGGGCTTCGCGCGGTACGGCTTTCGCGAGGAAGCGGCGGAGATCACGAGCGCGCTCATCGAGGCTGGCCGCCGCTTCCCGGATGCGCGACTGCCGGAGCTGTTCTGCGGCTTCCAGCGCGACCTCCGCTTCGCGTCGCGCCCGGCGGACTACCTCGTCTCGTGCATCCCGCAGGCGTGGTCGGCAGGCATGGTGTTCCTCTGTATGCGCACGCTACTCGGTCTCGTCCCCGACCTCGCGACGCAGCAGCTGCTCATCGATCCCGCACTGCCGCCGTGGCTCGAGCGGATCGACGTTCGTGACATGCTGGTCTTCGGCGAGCGCGTGACGTTCCGCGTACGCCGCGGCCCGAAGGGCGACCACGTCGCCGGCGGCCAGGGCCGCGTCGCGCAGACGAGGATGGCCACCCCCGCGTGACCCGCGGCGTGCGCCGCATCCTGTTCGTCCACTACACGACGCCCGAGATCCTCGGTGGCGTCGAGCAGGTCATGGCCGCGCACATCACAGCGCTCCTGGCCGAGGGGCCGCGTGGCGTGCGCGTGATCCGCGTGCCCGAGGCCGACTCGCGCCACGTCGTGGTCGAGCGCGACCTCGCCGCGCTCTCGAAGGGCAGCGTCACAGCCGAGCACGAGAAGCTCGTCGCGCGCCTCATGACGAAGATCCGTCCTCACGTCGCGCGCGCGGACCGCGTCGTCGTGCACAACGTGATGACGATGCCGCTGAACCTCGCGCTGACGGAGGTCCTCGCGTCGCTCGCACGGGAGCATCCGGGGCGTTTCATCGCCTGGACGCACGACATTTCGTACTTCGACGAGCGCTACGCGGCGATGCGCCGCAAGGGTGCCCCATGGGACATCGTCACTCGCGCGGTGCCGGGGATGCGGTATGTCACGGTGTCCCAGGAGAGAGCGCAGCAGCTCGCGCAGCTCACCGGTCTCGCGCGTGACGACATCGAGGTCGTCACGAACGGCGTGGACGTCGGCGAGGTGCTCGGTCTGGCGCCGACGGGCCTGCGGCTCGCGCAGCGACTGCGCCTCTTCGACGCCGACCCGCTGCTCCTGTTGCCAGTCCGGCTCACGCGGCGCAAGCGCATCGAAGCCGCGATCGACGCGACCGCGGTCCTTCGCCGCCGCGGTCGTGCCGCGGTGCTCGTCGTGACCGGGACGGTCGGGCCGCACGACGCCACGAACAAGGCGTACCTCGCCGAGCTGTCGTCACGCGCGAAAAAGGTCGAGGGAGTGCACCTCCTCGCCGGGCTCGGCCTGCGTGTGAAGTACGGGACCGTCGTCGACCTCTACGCGCTTGCCGACGTGCTCGTCTTCCCGAGCGAGAGCGAAGGCTTCGGCATCCCGATGCTGGAGGCGGGCCTGCACCGAATGCCGATCGTGTGCAGCGACATCCCGGCGCTGCGGGAGACCGGCGGCGACGACCCGATCTATATGCCGGCAGACGCGAGCGGCGAGGTCATCGCGGACGCGATCGAGAAGGCACTCGACACGCCAGTCATGCGCATGCGAGTCCGTGCGCGCGAGCACGCCTGGCCACGTGTCCTGCGCGAGCGCGTGCTACCCGTCATCCTCGGTGGCGCCGAATGAAGTGCCTCGTCGCGATCGTCGATCCGGAGCGCGACCGCGCCGTCGTCGACCTCGCCGTCGCCCTGGCCGCGGGAGAGGAGCTCATCCTCGTGTCGGCGATCGAAGTGCCCGAGGGCGACGCGCTCGCCTCGGTGCAGCCGGACGCGCGCCGCCTGCGGCGCACGCTCGACCAGCTCGTGCCGGCAGACGCGCGAGCACGAACGCTGGTGACCGTCGCGCGCCAGGGCTGGCAGGCGATCCAGGAGACGGTGGCGAACGAACGTCCCGACCTCCTCCTGCTCACGTGGCGGCGTCCGGGGTGGGACCTTCTCGGTACGACGATCGAGGATGTCCTGCGCAACCCGCCGTGCGACATCGCCGTCGTGAAGGGTCCGCTCTCGCGCGCGCGGCGCATGCTCGTCCCGGTCCGCGGCGGCCGCTACGCGGATCTTGCTGCGAAGGTCGCGATCGGCTGGGCTCGCGCGCGGGGCGGCAGCGTCACGCTGCTGCACGTCCGGACTCCGGGACGCCGGACACCAACCCTGTACCAGCTACTCGGCGAGCGCACGCTGGATGACCGTGTCGATCGGCTGATCACGCGGACCGGCGATCCCGCCGACGTGATCAACGAGGAGCTCGCCGAGCACGACGCGATCGCGTTCGGAGCCACCGGCCGCAAAGATCAGGAGGATCCGCTCGGTCCGGTCGGTCAGGCCATCGTCGCGAACGCGCGCGCCGCGGTCGTCGTGCGCACCGCGACTCCCGTCAGCTCCGAGCTCACGCTTCCGCTGCCGACGTTGCCCGCGGACCGCGCCGACCGAAGCCGCGCGATCGGCGAGATCGTCGACAAGTGGTTCGTGCAGAACACGTTCAGCTCGACGGAGTTCGCTGACCTGCGCCGCCTGGTCGAGGCGAAAGAGCGTCAGGGGCTGACCATCTCCGTGGGACTGCCCACCTTGAACGAAGAGGCCACTGTGCGTCGCGTGATCCGCGCGATCCGCACGCGCCTGATGGAGCGATTCCCGCTCGTTGATGAGATCGTCGTCATCGATTCGGATTCCGACGACCGCACGCGCGAGATCGCGCGCGAGGAAGGTGTCCCGGTCCACATCCACAGTCAGATCCTTCCAAACGCAGGCAGCTACGTCGGGAAGGGCGAGGCGCTGTGGAAAAGCCTCCACGTGCTGCGCGGCGACATCGTCGTCTGGATCGACACTGACGTCTCGAACGCGCATCCGAAGTTCGTCTACGGCATCGTCGGTCCGCTCCTCATGCGGCCGGACCTGCAGTTCGTGAAGGCCTTCTACCAGCGACCGCTGCGCGTCGGCGGCGAGCTGCAGGCGACCGGCGGTGGGCGCGTCACCGAGCTCACAGCGCGGCCGATCCTCAACCTGTTCTTCCCCGAGCTGTCGGGAATGGTGCAGCCGCTCTCCGGCGAGCAGGGTGGACGCCGCGCGCTGCTGGAGCAGCTTCCCTTCTTCACCGGCTACGGCATCGAGACCGGCCTGCTGATCGACACGCTCCAGCGCGCCGGACTTGGCGCGATCGCGCAGGTCGATATGAGGCAGCGCATCCACCGGAACCAGACGCTTCTCGCGTTGTCCAAAATGAGCTTCGAGATCCTCCAGGTCGCGCTCCGGCGCGTCGGCGAGGCGCATGGTGAACGGCTGTGGGACGAGGCGAACTCTTCGATCAAGCTCATCACACCTGAGGAAGGCGGCAAGCTGCACCTCGAGATGCACGACATCATCGCGACCGAGCGTCCGCCGATGGCCACCATGCCCGCGTACATCTCCTCGCGCGCACGTTGAAGGTCCTGCGATCGGTCGCGGACGTGCGCGCGTGGCGCGCGGGCGCGGGCCGCGTCGGTTTCGTCCCCACGATGGGCGCATTGCACGCCGGCCACATGTCGCTCGTGGAGCGCGCCGCACACCAGACCGATGCGGCCATCGCGTCGATCTTCGTGAATCCCACGCAGTTCGGCCCGAACGAGGACTTCGCGGCGTACCCGCGCACCGAGGCTGCGGACGTCGCGCTCCTGGAGAGGCACGGATGTGCAGCCGCGTTCGTCCCGCCAGTCCCGGAGATCTATCCGCCCGGCGACGCGACGCGCGTTACGCCAGGGCCGATCGCCGCGCCGCTCGAGGGCGCCGCGCGACCGGGTCACTTCGTCGGCGTCGCGACGGTCGTCACAAAGCTGCTCGCGATCGTGCGGCCCGACGTCGCCTTCTTCGGACAGAAGGACTTCCAACAGCTGCGCGTCCTGCAAACGATCGCGCGCGATCTCCGTCTCGGCGCGGAGATCGTCGGCTGTCCGACCGTCCGCGAGCCGGACGGCCTCGCGCTGTCATCGCGCAACGCCTACCTCACGTCGGATCAGCGGCGTGCCGCCCTCGCGCTTTCACGCGGCCTCTTCGCAGCGCGCGAGCTGTGGGAGCGGGGGGCACGCGAGCCGGAACGTCTTCGCGAGGAGGTGCGGCGCCACACGGGTGGACCGGGCATCTCGCTCGAGTACGTGTCGGCCGCGGATCCGATCACGCTCGTCGAGCTCACGTCGGCGGCGGACAGCGCGGTCATCTCGCTCGCCGCGCGTGTGGGCAAGGCGCGGCTCATCGACAATGTGCTCCTGGGTATCGATCTGGCGGACCTGCGTTGACGCGACGCTCGCTTCTGGTCGCGTTCAGCGTCGCCCACTTCGCGCATCACGTCACGAACAGCTTGCTCAGCGCGCTGCTGCCGTTCATCAGCAGCGCGTTCGGCCTGTCGTACGCAAGCGCAGGGTTCCTGGTGAGCGCGTACTCGATCGCGTCCGGGATGACGAACGCGCCGCTCGGCGTTCTCGCCGATCGCGTCGGGGCGCGGCGCGTGATCGTGTGGGGCCTCGTCCTAATCGGCCTATCGAGCGTGGCGATCGGGTTGTCCACCGAGTATTGGCAGCTGCTGGCGTTCCTCGCGGTCATGGGCATCGCCAGCGGCACCTATCACGCGCCAGCATCGGCACTGATCGCCGAGATGTTCCCCACCCGCCGCGGAATGGCGATGGGCACGCACACGACCGCCGGGCATCTGTCGTTCTTCGCCGCGCCGCTCGTCGCGGGCATTCTCGCGACCGCCGGATCATGGCGAACGCCGTACATCGCATTCGCGATCGCGCCGATCGTGTGCGCGGTGCTCCTCTGGCGAGTCGCGCCGATGGGCACGCGCTCGACCGGCCGTCACGGCTGGCTTGCCACCGGCGGTGACATCGCCATGGTCGCGCGGCGCGTCGGAGCGCTCGTCTCGCTTTCGATCGTCTTCCAGGTCGTGATCTCAGCCGCGATGGCGTTCCTCAGCACGTATCTCGTCGACGCGCGCGGGATCTCGCCGGGGGTCGCGGCGGCGCTCTTCGGCGTGCCGCAGCTCGCGGGACTGATCGGCGCGCCGATGGCGGGGACGCTCTCCGACCGCTTCGGTCGCCGCATCGTGCTCCTGCTCGGACTCACGCTTATGGGTCCCGCGGCCTGGGCGCTGACGGTCGTCCCGAACGAGCTCGTCTTCCTGCCCCTCCTGCTCATCGGCATCTCGTTCTCGATCCGCGCGACGACGACCGAGGTGCTCATCATCGACAACACCCCGGCCGACCGCCGGTCGACGGTGCTCGGCTCGTACTACCTGGTGAATCAACCGGTCGGCGGTGTGGCGGCACCGATCTTCGGCGGCATCGCCGGCGCCATCGGGATGGCCGCGGCATATGGCTGGCTCGCGGTGGTCTTCCTCGTGCTCTCCGCGGTCGCGCTCGTCGCGGCCTGGCCGACCGCGCGAGCGCTCCGGCGCGCTCCGTCCTAGCGGACCGAACCCGAGCCGCCGGTGGGCGGTACCAGTCGCCAGCCTAGGCAGCACGGAGAGGGAGGCGACCGAGGTCTGCATGCCATCCCGCATCGCGCTCGCTCTCGTGTTGACCATCGCGCTCGTGTCATGTGCCGCACCGACAGCTTCGCCGTCAACGCCGGCCGCCACACCGAGTGCCACATCCGTCATCTCGTCCGCCGCTACCTCGACAGCGCTCCCAGACGGCGCACGCCGCTTCGCGATCGTCGCCGATCGTTCGATCGCGACCATCCGCGTGCGGGAGCAGGTCGCGTCGATCCCGGCCCCGGGTGACGCGGTCCTGACGACCCGCGCATTCAGCGGCACGGTCGTTCTTCTCGCCGATGGTGCCTTCGCGAGCGGCTCCGCGTTCGCCGCGGATCTCGACACGCTGAAGAGCGACGAGCCGCTGCGGGACGAGTGGATCAAG
>WNFL01040906.1_pt1 | contig 18783 bp, 24 predicted proteins | sample 5400361 | NCBI WGS metagenome assembly WNFL01 (sample SAMN13153351, study PRJNA577476) | soil metagenome | isolation source: 40 cm soil on Douglas fir-dominated hillslope | place: USA:California | collected 2013-09-17
AAAAAGTCGACGACTTCATCGTCGGTTGTTGGTGCTGGAAGCTCCACTCTTTCCAAGCTTCGTCCCTTTGCCCATGCATGAGACGCCGAAGAAGATGAGAAAGTCCGTGATGGTTGAGATATTCGGTGTTCTGTTCTAGGTTGAGTGGCTGCTGAAGTCGTACCAAGACCATGTCGATGGCCATTGTTTCCTGTGGGCAGACAAAAAAAATAACGCGCAAGTATACATGATGAGCATCGTGAAGAAGTGTCCAGTTGCTCGACCTACTCATGGGTTGCCGACAAGACTGGATGCACGGGGCTATCGATGCAGCCGGCGCTGAGAAAGATCTCTGGGAGACTAATTTGAACGATGAGGAGGTACTTGAAGATATGCAGCGCGACATGGAGGCCGCCCACTGCTTTCCAATACAACTTTGGGTTTTGGCAAGTCGTCGAAAAACGGCTGCTTTGTTTCAGCCTTGCCCTCGTGCTTCCATTTCTTCCTTAATGACTGACACTGATCTCCTCAAAAATACGCGTAATACGCGTAATATAACAGGAATGGGATGGCGCTTTTCTCTCTGCGCGGCTGACGAAGGCGATTCCGATTCCGAACTGGAAGACGCGTCAGCCGGCTCCCACAGCAGCCTCGTACCGTCACCGGATCTTCCTGTCTCAGAAGAGCTTCGCCTTGTCCGCGATCTTGACCTCGGGGCGCGTCAAGACCCTGCAATCTTCAAGTCAAATCCATGGACGATCGCCAAGCTCCGGGCTGCAACGAGAAAGCCGCTACCCTCGATTACCCATTGTACTGGGCCCTCTGTATTGACACCTGCTCCCCATCAGGTCCTAGCATCTACTCCTACCTCTAAGGCTCGATCCATTCTAGATCCACAACTCAAAAACCGTATACACCCACAGCACACACTGTGTGGTAAGAAACCTCCCAGGCAACAAAAGAGGCTGTCTCCACCTCGAACAAAGCGTGGACTGGATCCACCGGCCATGCGTCTAAACCCTTACACCCTTCCGGGACTACCCCCTATATGCTTAGATCCACCGGCAACACGTAAATCTGATAAATTTGCCGAGGCTACATTGACTCAACCCCGCACTTCCCCTGTCGAGAACTGCACGTCTCGCGAGCAGGAGGGGATTCAAACTTCAAGTTTGGGGACGCCCTCAAAAGGACCGCCCTTCTCTTCGCCCTGTGAGACAACCCCCATGTTTCGGTAATCCATCTCACTTAATCGTTCTAGTCCCGGTCAGTCCAGTGGCATTACTCGGGCGTATTGACCCTTCGCTCTCGCCTGTCAAACAGTCCTCCTTGCACTCTACTGCACATATGGTAGTTTCTCCAAATCTCCTCAGCTTTCCTGATCGCCTACCCGACCCGCTTGCTTTCTTACCTCGATCACCAACTCGCGACTCCTCACATAGATCCCCCACTGCTAGTCCAGTCAAACGCCGATCCCCAGGGGCATTATCAGTGAATCGCGCTGGCACAAAGAGAAAACGCCGGCCCTCACCATCGCCCTCTCCACTATGTCCAACACGCTCGGTGGGTAATCAAACACCAAACCATTTGCTGACTGGTAGGCGCCCTGTGGAACGAAATCTCCCTCCTAAAACACCGGACCATCGGCAGCGGGCATCTCCATACGATTCAAGGGTGTTCACTTCAGCAGATGGAGAATGGTCTACTTTGCCCAAGAACAAATCCCGGATCTCGGTCAGCAAGACCCCAAGACCCTTTATGCAGAATTCTTTTCGTATTCCCAGTTTGAAACTCCCTGGAATAGGAAATCAAGCCTCCAAGAAATCATGGCTTCTTACTACCTTTCAACCACCCCCTCCTTTGAGGGTTCCGAACCTGATCAGCACCTCTGAGGCCAGGAAGAACCTCAAGGAAGACGGCGCCTGGATTCCCTTTTTGGAGACCATGAATAACTCAAGTAGTCAAACTGTCGTGGAGAACGAAAACGATGAACAGGTTTCCCTTGACAGACCCGACAATATGCCTCGACTCTCGATGTCGTAGATACTATTAAGACCGACAAGATAATCAGATACGAAAGACTATTCAACAACTCAGTACCGCAAGAAGTTCTCTACATAATGCTCGACCTGCCAAATTGCGGAATATTATGCGACGATTACTGCATGACTGAGAACCAGGTCGAGAATGCTATACAACTGTCCCCCGCGTCAATATCGTATTTGATACATGATTCTCTTCGCGCCCGAGCTCGAATGAACGTTATACTCTTTACACGAACAGAATCAAACGCCAGACGGCCCTTGCTTCCACTTCTTTGCATCCTTACGAAGCTTTTGGATCTGCTTCTTCAATTGAAGCATTGTGCACACTCTGTATATAATAAGAGTTTGTCAGCCAAACCAAAGAGGTGGGCTCAATATTGATGAAGGAGAGGACGTACCAGCGCTGTTTTGCTTCTTACATTGGTAGACATTCTCCTTGGTGTTGAGAATAATCTGGGAAATGTCCATTGAACTAGTTGAACTAGTTAACAGAGGTATTTCAGCTCATGTAAATCAGACTAGGCGAGTGGCATCTTAACCCGCGCACACCGAAGAGCCCGTCATTCTCGTGTCGGACTACACTGCTCCTTAAAGTGTTGGCCGTACACCACGGCACCGTTGAGGCTCAATGGGGGCAGTGGTGTTACCCTGTTTGGTCATGGATTGGGCTGGCTTCTCGAACATTGGAACGGAAGCTGACAGCGTTCGAGAAGTGTCACCTCCAAAATTATTAACCATATAGACATCTATGCACAAAGTGTCAACGATTCGGAGGTCCTTTTAGTTTCAGGAACCTGGTATCTCCCTGCGCAGGAAGTCAGCGAGAGGACGACAGTGGTTACAGAATAACGTACAAGAATCCTCCTCGACTATGACTCTTGCCTTGATAGCGTCGAACGTCGCTTGAAAGGCGATAGCCCATTCCCTGAACTCGGCTAGATCTTGATCGTTCACGACAGAGTGGGAATCAACGCTGGCCTCCCACTTGCTGGAATTGAAGAACATATTAGGGGGCAGGGCGGTATCTTTCCACTGCATATCCAGCATCCGCCGGAGGCAATGACCCTCGTCAACTAACAACTTGAGTGCAGCGTTTCGGGACATCTTATGGATAGCGCGGCCACTTGGAACGTAGGACCCGTCGGAAAATCGATACTTTGCCAGATTCCCCCATAGTCTTGAGCGTGATACAAGGAAAGTCTTGAATTTGGCGTGCACAATTGGCCAACGGCGATCATTGCCGCCATATGCTTCGTTCTTTATATGTTTAAGACCTAACCGACCAAATTCCTTCAACAGGACAGCCCTCCAGAGAAACTCTGCGTCCAGCCTTTCCAAGTCCCGCATGGCCGAGAAATCTCTCAGCTCTGCAATTAGGTCGGAAGAACTTGCATCATGGAAAAGAGGCTCTGCGACTGCCCTCTCCAGCTTCGCTTTTAATGTATGCTTCAATTCATCTGCTGGATTTGACAATGGCTGGTACCCCGGGTATCGTCGAAGGATGGTTTCGAAAGCATCTGGTATGTCGGTAACGGGAGCTTCAAGGAGTGCATTCCAGTCTTCTAATACTAGTCCAGGAAACCGTGTGGGGGATAGGTTCTGGACAAATTGATACCACACCCCATATGTGCGGTGCCAGTTTCGTTGCCGCAACTCTTTGATGTGCTGAGGCACGAGAAGCTCGTCTGGGGGAATCAGACAAGCAGCGGATGGAAGACGCCATAGACGAACGTTCTCTGCTCCAGCCCAGCGTTCACGCCGCGATGTCCAACTTTGAATTGGGTCAACTTCGTCGGCAAACCGGCCAGGGACGATGGGCTCGTGAAGGCCTCCCATCGGTACTCGCTGCTCGTAGTAGTTGTGCTGAGTAAAGTACATGAGGTCCTCGAAACCCGCTGCGGCTTGGGCTTGGATATTGTTGAGCTCAGCAGGAGCCAAGGGGGGCTCTTCGAGAGAGCCATACGGCGAGTGCACCACTTTAAGATTCAGTTTGCATGCATATCGAGGGAGCAATTTCCAGCCATCCACATAGCTATCGCGGATTGGAAGCGGAACAAGGATCGGAAACGGAATTGCGATTTGCTGATTGCTCTGCCAGCAGACAAATGGACTCGAATCATGCACAATGGTATCGTGATCGGTGGATTGTCGTGGTGTGGCAGGGCAGGAGCCTGACGCGGTCAATGGGGGGGTGGGGGGGCAGGGAGGAACTGATTTCTTGGGCACATTTACGGCATGGAGTATGAGGGTTAACGCGCGCCGGCTGTGCCAATACCCGTTCTATTGCTGCGGTGAGCTGTGCGATCTCCCGCTCAAGTCGTGCAATTTGGCAGTAAATGCTGGGGATATTGTGGGAAATGATACCATGTGTATTTTGGACCGATTGGGAAAGGTGGTGGAAATAACCCTCTACCTTTTGCCTAAACTCGTTGTCCCGCTGAAGATTCTGGAGTTGATAATGAGCCGCAGTAAGCTGAGGATCAGGGTCAATGAAATGGGGAAGTGTTGGTATGGGGGGAGGAGCAGGAAATGCGAAGGATGGCTTAAGCTCTGGATAAGGTCGATACGTAGCCATGACCTTGTGCGGCCCGGTTCAGGTGTGGCTTTGTTTGGGCACAAAGGGATGCGAAGTGCTGTGGCAATCAGAAAATACGACAGTTTAGATCTAGTATACCTGCACGGTGGATGTCAGTTCAACGATGATCGTTCGGGGGGGGCAAGGAAAAAACGTGCAGTAAGTGTCGTACGGAATTTCCCATAGACGACCAACTCATTCTTCCTCAACAAGATCCCACCGTCCCTTCTCGAATGTCACCCGTCCTTCTTTTTCCTTTCGTTGCAAGAAACGTTCCAATTCTTCGCGTGTTTTGACGGGCCCCCGGTAAACAGAAGACACTCTGTTGTACAAGGCTTCCGTTGTCTGAGGCCCGAGATTGTTGAAGAGGTTCATGAGCCACTGTAAACCAATGTCTCTTTAGCATACGTGGCTTCTCGCGGCACTGTAGGCTCACCCCCCATAAAGGATCTTTTGAAGCTGGCGGCGTTGAACTGGTTTGCCCTCCAGCAACCCGTTTGGGTATCAAAAACGGAACTACCGGGTATAGGTGAGAAATGGGTCGAGTGTTCCCAGGTCACCTCGCTCACTTGATTTAGGTTTAGTTCTCGGCTTGTCTTCTTCTCGTTCATAGAGTACCCACACACCTCGACCCTCGTCAAGTCCAATCATACCTCTGTCAACCCAGGCAGTGAGGGCTTCCTCGACCATTCTCTTTTCTGCTCCCAGGCTCTCGATGATAACCTCAGTTGTCCATTCCGCTATAGAGATATTAGTATAAAATCGCACATTGTAGTAGTAATATCACCCACATTTCTCTGAGAATAATTGAGCGACGGCCGCTTGGACAGGGCTAACTTCAATATCCTCGAAGGCACGATCTGCAAGTTGAACGGTGATAGTCACGCTTCCTAAGGTGGTCAACCAATGTAGGCGCTTGTCCGTTTTTGAGCGTGAATATCTTTCTTCAAAGTCTTGCTGCATCCTGTGGACTCTTCTTCAGCATGATAACGCGTGGGAATATAGAACGCACTGTTTAAATGGTGCCGGCAGTTTCAATGAAGAAGCTTCCTCAGGCATTGTTGGCCAGAACCAACGGGAGAGAACTGCCGTGTCCATGGGATGCTACAAGGAGTAAGTACAAATTGGGGCTTTCGGTCTGTGTTCTCACGATAAAGCCCTCAGTTGATATCTGCTTATTTAACCTTGCTGAGAATTGCATGTCCGATAGCATTACGTCCGGGCCTTGGAGCGCCATGTCCCCAAATCGTAACTTCAATATTTCAATATGACGTTTCTGGAGAGGCAGGAATGAGACAATAGATGACTGTGCATGAAACACTACTCACCTCCCCCTCCAGATTTCCATCCCGTATGTCCATCAAGCGGTGAGAAAAGAGTTGTGAGAGCTCTCGGATAAATAGCTCGCGTGAGTCATAGATGTTCACAAGCGTGCTGACTATGTCCGTAGGTTTGTTCCAGCGGAATCCTAGATCGTTTAGGTTAGGACTGTCTAGCATCGGTAAGAGCATCGCAGATACTTGGCCCAGCATCTGGAGGTTCGGGTTTCCAATTCGGGTTTGAGTAATCTTCGTGTTCGAACTCTGCAACGATTGGAACTTGCGCTTCTCCAGCCAGTTCGCTTCCTTCTGTGACCAGACTCTCCACGATGCACTTGATAGTGTCAGCCCGTTCTCTACTCGAGCCCTCAGCGTCATTCAAAGAAACTTGATGTCATAGGCCGAATGAGCACATACCGTAGATACCGACGAACGGGATCCGCGACGCGGTAGAGCAAAACACCGGGAGGATCGATGATACGAAGGCATTTCATCGTGGAGACGTAATGACTGATTATATCTTTAGTATCAGCACCGGGATGGAGCAAGCGCTTCTGGGTCCTGTGATCCCCATGAGTTTTCACCAAGGTGCAGAAAATTCTTACTGATGGCGTAGGCTAGAAACGAGTTGATCTCGGGCCATCGTGCGTCCCATGCACGTCTGTCATACCATGAACAAATTTTCATATGCAAGGAGAAGGCGCACTTGTAGATCTGTCAATGCGGTACTCGAATCTGGGTAATCGACGATAATATCGAACAGCTCGGAGATCCTGATAATCTTGTCAGTATCGGTTAAAGTAGAGTTGTAGGGACTCGCCTCAAATCGCACAGGACCTTGTGAACGTGATAATCGAAAGTGCGTGTCAAGGTCTGCCCGGCATAAGGAGCTAACGATGGAGCGCTCTTGTCGGGCTTGTCAACTGCACACAATATTAAAAACGGAATCCGTGCATTGTGCTTTACTTACGTGGCGGAAAAATAGAATTGGCCCACTTTGTCAAGTCATTGGAGGCCCATTGCAATATAAACTTCAAGCAAGCCTCCTTCCACACCCTGGAGAAGTTATCCTGTATCTTCTTTTCGATCACACCGTACGCGACGCGACCAATAAGCATTTGGAAGTGATGAGTGAGCCCGAAGGAGTCGAGCTGGCGGAAGATGGGAGTACACTCGGTGAGATCTTCGTCGAGACTTCGTTCAAGCCATGCCTTTAGCAATTCGGGGAAGCCAGGCGGTAGGATGGAGAATAGCAAGAGGTTGAAACGAGTTCTGAGGCCGTCCTGAACGAGCGGCTGGACATTTGGCCTACGATGGGTAAGTATTCAAGATGCGTACATTCACCTATTATCGATGCTCACATGAAAGGCCTTAGCCACAATTCTCGCCACCGCTCAAGACGGTCGAGAAGTCGTAGGAAGATGTCGACTTCGCCACTTTCCTTCGAAGAATAGTCATAAAGCAACTCAAGAATATTCCTAACGCATTTGATCACCTGCCATGTTGCCACAGACGCCGCAACTTCCTCCCGTAGAAGACCCTTTTTCTGCCGCATAGTATCTAAATGGTTCGAGTAAGTCACTATTAGCCTTTGGTGGTTTGAGTCATACCTAGGGCGCATGAGAAGGCGATGGACTGCACGCCGATATCTTTCAGGTATTCAAAAGCGCGTGCGCTGTTGTCTGGAAATATTCAGAAAGACCCTCCATTTCAAGTACTGTTAGCATACTACTGTTAGTACCCTCTCCATCCAAAGAGTCCTTTGGTTCGATTTGTGGCCAGGCTTTCTCCCATTCCTGCCCGCGATTCGTTGAGTGGCGTTGACGGCACGCTCACTACACACCGACCTTCCCCAACTGTTCCAAACCTTCTTCAGGAGATTTATCGTGTCCAGCAACGCGTGCCAGCTTCTGGTTCCACGTCGAACGAAGCTTGTTTTCGAGGTTGGTCATGTCAGTGGTCAAGTTGTGCTACTACATTTGGGCTACGCGTTCCTCTCACTTAGGCAACCAAGAAGGGAGAGTTTGGACGACGCAAGACACGTGCATTTTATGAAACATGCGCGATATAATAGGACATTTTTGCATGCATACTGCTACTGGCCGCTTCCAACAACCTACGAGCTGACGGTCCAGACGCGGGCTACATCGTCTGTATAGCCCACGAAAAGCACCTGGCCATCAGCAGACCAGGCCAAGGAGATCGCCTCCGCCCTCGATTTGCCAGCAGTCACCTCAGCGGTATCGTATGAATCGGCACCGACCTTCAATTCATCGACGATCGACCTGTGTGGCTTGTCAATGAATTGTCATCAAAGCGAGTCGTGAGTGCACGTACTTCGATTCGAGGTCGAAGATCTTAACACAGTCAGCGGTCGCCGCGCACAGCCAGTAGCGATTGGGCGAGAAGACGAGGGCATGTACGGTGTTACCAGCTTCAAGCGAATACAAGTGTTTGCCGTCGTTCAAGTCCCAAAGCATGGTGATACCGTCCTTGCCGCCAGAGGCAGCAAGGGAGCCATCGGGGGAAACGGCCACGGTGTTGATGTAGCCAGTATGACCGTAATGGTTTGTGCGGAGCTTGCATTTCGACAATTCCCAGACCTGTTTTGCAAGCCTGAATGGGGGTACGACTCAGGCGATCGAAATATCTTACCTTCACTACCTTGTCCCACCCAGCCGAAACAATGACGGGATTCATAGCATTGGGACTGAACCTTACACACGATACCCTGCACAGGGAGAGACGCTCGTTAGGCGGTGACATGCTATTGTGGAAACAAGTGCCTACCACTCTGTGTGGCCCTCCTCCTGGATGTTGAACTTGCACTCTCCAAGTGTGTTCCAGAGCTTGATAGTCCTATCGCGGCTACCACTGACGATTTGTCTGTTGTCGGCGGAGAATGAGACGGAAAGCACATCGGAGGTGTGTCCAATGAAGCGGCGGGTGGTGATACCAGTGTTCAAGTCCCAAAGACGAAGAGTGTGATCCCAGGATGCAGAGAGTGCGTACATGCCATCCGAGGAGATGACAACGTCGGATACGAAGTGGTTATGGCCGTGAAGAATTCGTTTTGGAGAGCCGTAGCCACCTTCCTCGTCCCGCTGAAGATTCCAGAGAATAATGGTTTTGTCTGGCCAGTAGTCAGCACTCGATCAGCCGATTCCCTTCCCACTCACCCCGCGACGCCGTCAAGAGCATTTCTGGGTTCTCAGAAGACGAGGCGATAGCGGTGACCCATCCCTTGTGGCCGGTGAGAGTGCCAGCGTAACGGAGTTGCTCGGCCATTGCCCGTCGTGTTGGTCGAATTTAGAGAACGAAAAAAGACAAGGCGGCTTCGATTGTATTTGGCTCTATTTGGCATCACAAAGTTTCTCGTGAATGGAGAGGGATTCATTCCATGTATATACATGCTTCCTTTCTCTAATCGATAATGACTATGTCTCTCGGTGCTTCTGGTAGTAATGGATCAGTCCGGTCGTCTGTCCAAATCTTTTGTGAGCCTCTTTCTAAAGCAAGCAAAAGCAAGCATCACTCACGGAGCTATCATGTCCCACAACGTCCTTTGGGTTGTTCAGTTGGGCAAGGATATTCTTGGCCAGGATTTTGCCCAGCTCAACGCCCATTTGGTCTGAGTATGGTGAGCATATTATTCACCCACCACGAGGCGGAGACACTGACCAAACGAGTTGATGCCCCAGACCATACCCTGAGTGAAGATCTTGTGCTCATACAAGGCAATCAGAGCGCCTGATGAAAATTATCAACCGCCCTCGACATGCTTAGGCGACGTACCCAACACGGACGGGGTCATCCTGGGGAACAAAATCGAGTTTGATGGCCTGTTTCCTTCGAAAACCTTGGACTTGATCAACGGCTCAGGGGCACCTGGACCGAGTTCCTGCAACGCATCAGGCCGATTGCGATCACCTCCTTCTGAACCGACCAACCTTTACAACCTGTTCCTGTGATTTTCCGAATGCAAGAGCCTCTGGCTGAGCAAAGTAGTTTGATAGGAGAATGCGATGATGCTTATCGCCGCCGACTGCGTTAAGCGAATTGGCTGGAGCCAAAAAGTCGCAAGGGATGAGCTTAGTCCCCTGGTGAATGAGCTGGTAGAACGAGTGCTGCCCGTTGGTACCAGCTGCTCCCCAGATGATCGGCTGAAAGACTGGTAAGCGGCCATCGTGGAGCCTTTGGGTCGATCACATACCCCAGTCTGGTAGTTTACACGATGGCCATCCTTGGTGACGAATTTTCCATTTGACTCCATGTCACCTTGCTGGAAGTAATCAGCAAACTTCCATAGGTATTGATCGTAAGGAAGCAAGGCGTGAGTTTGCGAGCCTAGTGGGCGTATCAGAGGGCGTATTGGATGCGACTGTCGCAACTCACCATAGAAGTCGTTGTACCAGATTCCAAGAACAGCGAGGATCACAGGCAGGTTCTGCTCAAGCGGTGCAGTCTTGAAGTGTTGGTCCATCTGGTGGGCACCTTCCAGTAAGGCCTTGAAGTTGTCATACCCGATCACCAGGGCGATGGACAGACCAATCGCGCTCCAGAGTGAATAGCGGCCTCCAACCCAGTCCCAGAACTGGAACATGTTCGATTCCGCGATACCGAATGCAGTAACCGCCTTTGTGTTAGTGCTGAGTGCAACAAAGTGCTTTGCCACATGGTGTTTATTCCTGGCGGTCTTCAAGAACCACTCTTTGGCCGTCTCTGCATTCGTGATTGTCTCCTGAGTGGTGAATGTCTTGGAGGCGATGACAAATAGCGTTGTCTCTGGGTCACAAACCCTCAGAGTCTCCGCGATGTGTGTGCCGTCGATGTTCGAGACGAAGTGCGCCGTGAGGTCGCGTTTCGAGTAGTACTTGAGAGCCTCAGTGACCATCACTGGACCAAGGTCCGAGCCACCAATACCGATGTTCACAATCGCCTCGATCTTCTTGCCCGTGTACCCCTTCCACTCGCCACTTCGGACGCTCTCGGTGAAGACGCGAATATGCTCAAGCACACCAGCGACCTCGTCAACGCCAGGCTCAGAGATGTTGAACGCGTTGTCAAGGTTGCGCAACGCAATATGCAGCACAGCACGGTCCTCAGAAGTATTGATATGCTCGCCGGCAAACATGGCATCGCGAGCACCCTCGACACCCGCCTCTCGCACGAGCTCGAGAAGCTTATCGAACACCTCCTCGTTGACTAAATTCTTGGAAAAGTCAAGCAGGAAGGTGGCGTTAGACGATTTGTACTCCCGGCTGAACTTATTGAAGCGATCAGGGTCAGCTGCGAAGAGGTCCTTAATGACCAGGGTCGACTTTTTCGAGTCGTAGAGAGCCCGGAGCTCCTTCCACGCTTTGTAATCTGGATGGCGAATGTAAGACACGACAATCAGCCAAGGGTAGATCGTCTACAGCGAATCGCGCACTGCTTGCAAGAGTCCCAGGCATACTGGAGGTGAGTTGTTATGTGGCACAAGTTACAGAGCTGGGCGTTTTATAGGGTCAGGGTGCAAAGTGACGTGATTACGCCGGATGCGGCCGAGAGGCAACGCCCTTCGACCAAGAACCAAGTAATTATCTCCAAGGATATCAATCAAGACGCGGCGTTGACTACAGACAGCTCGATTTGTACATTAACGCGCGACGAATGGTAGCCATTCTCCTTATGAATACATAGCTTCATCCCACGCAATGGAGTCTTCGTCGCCTGCCCAATTACTTGCACTTGCCGACAATTCACGATCCTTGATGGCCTGGGTGAAGACGCCATTAGGCTATGGAGTAGACAACGACGGACGAATTCTCCGGGGGTCGGCGCCCAGGAGAGATGGGGGGGCATGAGAAAGTGCATCGATTGTGCCTACCTTTGATAAGAACTCCTTACTGCGTCCTATCTGTTTGTCGATCTCCGCAAGGATAGCGCATTGTCTCTGTGCCTCGCGCAGGTATTCTTCGATCTCTTGAGGGCAGAAATTGATGGTCTTATCGATAAATGTCAGGGTATTATCTTCCGCTAATACTGCCATGATTTCTCCCTCCTTGACCTACACCCGAGGTGAGCCAAGGGTTCCTTAGAGGGTTAGAGGGATGGGAAGATACGAACCATGGTTTCCACTAGCTCTCTGAGGCTTGCATCGTTAGGCATGCTGATCTCCTTGGCGATCTCGGACAACGACAGTGTCTGGTATGTCTTATTCAACGTCTTCAGTTTCCACCGAGGCGCCTTCTCGACGGCCAAGTTCACGAGACCCCAGTTATTATCACCTCTGAAAACCTTCTCCTCCTTTTCCATCACAGTGATGTACGCTCCCGATGGGTACGCTTTGGCCAGCGCACCGTACGGGGAGTTACGCACGAGCTTGTTCAACATGGGGTGCACATACTTGGGCAGGTTTATGAGCTGACCGTGTCGGATCAGATGCACCAGTGCCAGTTTCTTCGCCGCTTCGAGTTGGATTGCGGATGGGTTTCCGGAGACTGGTGCGCCGACTACGATTTCGAAGAAATCTTGGGCCTCTTCCCATTGCCTCAAGACGGAGAATGCAACACCACCGCTGTAATGGTAGATAAGGTTGTCCAGGTAGGTTACGGGGAAGGCTCGGGGGTCAACTTCTGTTATGAAATTCACTAAGACCGGGCGAGCAAGCTCAAAGTTGCGTGTTGCGACGCATGCACGAAGGAAGATAGGATGGAGTGCAGTAAGGTAGACCTGGGTAACTGGATATCGGAGAACAATGTCGCGAAGTGCGACAAGGGCACTCTCCTGCAAGAAAAGTTAGACATGGAAAATGACTTAGGACGGTCATCGAGATAACGAATACATACATGAGGAACCTTAACAATGCGTATTGCAAGGGCGCTGAGACGTTCGGGTGCATGCCTCACAGCGATAGGATTGAAGGTCTGGCTAAAGGCGATGATGTGGGGGAGGATGGCATCGGGGGTATATGTACCCTCCAGACGTGCAGCTCTGCATAGTGGAACCGCGTCAGAGGCCATTAGCTATCAAACAGGATGCCTTTGCACTCCGACGGTTCCGGCGCCAAACGCGTTGTGCGGGCGGATCGAGACAGGTGAATTTCTGGGTTAATTCACTCACAGCACGTAGAGATATCCAAGCGTATTTTCATTCGGGTTGAGGACAGTAAACGGGTCAACCTCGTTGGGCAAAGTTGATGCTAGGATGGATTCTGCGACATCTCGCTTCATAAACGTGCGAAGAGCAGTTGCCAGCTTTCCATGGTCACTTGTTGTGGTTGATGCGGCGATCACCTCCTCGAGATTGTTCAGGTTCATCGTTGAGACAGACGAGTCGGGAGGCAAGTCTTGAACAAACCATAGAAAGTTTAGGGAATGGCGAATATCGACTACATTCAAGACTAAAGACTTCAATTTGTCCCGCAGATAAGGGCGACGGGGCAGAACATCGGAAATCACCTATATACATGCAGTGGTGGGTAGACGGTGCGAGGGAGGGAGAGTAAATGGGGATTTGAAACGTTGGGTGAAATCGAGCCACAGCGAGAATACAGAATGAAAAGAAAGCAAAAATGGAGGCATATGGCTTTGAAACGCATATATAGACACGACTATGCCGCATACGGTGAGTCTAAACACTTGTCATGCGTTTGTTGGAGTATCTGTTTTCTTGGCGGCTAGTCTGGTACTATTCCGTTTTGGGGTCGTTCGAGTTGGTGATTTGGATGTGCGTCGTCGCCGGGGTAAGGCCTTCATTTCTTCCTTGAAAAGGCGCTGTGGTTTGACTACAGGGGGAGGACTGTACTCTTCGTGTTCAACAGGTAGGCGGGACTTTGTAAAAGCTTCTTCAGGAAGGTTGTACAGAGGATTTGTGAACTCGATCTTCTTTCCACGGCTATAATAAGTGAATACCGGATTTAACAATATTGTTCGTCACAGGACAGTGTGAAAATTTTGCTCACAAGACATAGGTAACTGTTGGTTTCTCCTCGAGCGCAGGAGGGACCTCACGGGGATTCGCTTTCGGAGTACTGGGGCCTGACCGGGTCACAAATAGATTGTTGGGGCTGTCCACGAGGACAGGAAACTTACCACTGTCCTCCGCTGGAGTTTTGGCTTCCTCGAGCTTTGTTTGCACCGGCGTTTTCGGTGTTTCCGCTCTGCAGACTGGCTTGGTCGATGGAGGAGGCGTTGTAAGACGCGGTGGGACTTGGTTTGTACGCGATGGTGGCGGAGAAGCGGGCGCACTCCCAATACTCGACGTTCGCTTTAACGCCGTCGCTCGCGGCTCCTCTGCTTCCTCCTCTTCGGAAGCAACGCAGAAAGGAATCTCTTCTACAGCTTTTACTGATGTTTTGGGTGCCGCCGAAGGGCCCTTTGGCTTGAAAAGAACGCGTGCGACGGGTTCTGTGAAGGAGTTATCTTCGTCATCAGAGTCTGACGCCAGAGCCTCCCGTCTGGCGCGTTTTTTGTCGCTGGCGGTGCGAGGAGGAGTGGGGAGTGATGCTGTCGATGCTGAGCGCTTGAGGCCGCGGTGAGGAGGGGCCGGTGGAGGTGGGTGGGGATGAATGAGAACTGGAGAGGAGTCGAGCATTGTCGTGGTCGTATTCTTGTAGAACTGGTGTACAGATATTCACCGAGACTGCTCAGGGGGTATCGCAGGCGAGCTGACCAGAAAATGGCCAAGCCGGGTTGGAGACAAACGAGAGACAAAGGACGAAGGCCAACAACCTCCTTTGCCTCCGAGTGACCCCCTCAGCTGGCTTATACAAACGGTCCTGCGACTCTTCTTCCTCCTACGTGGATTGGGTTCCCGTCCTGAGTGTCGCGCGCTCACCGCTGTTTCAAGTCCCAGCATCACGACCGCGTTTTGCGCCTCCGGGGCGCGCTTCATACACCCATACCATTCTGGATTGTTTCCTGAGTACCCAGCAGTGTCTGTGATCGACCCTTCATAAAGGGTATCAAGACCAATGACGTGGTCGAGAATCGGGAATGTGGCGCCAACTCCCGAGGCTTCGTGCCTACACTCTCGAGGCCATGGTCCTGGGCTTGAGGTATAATCCAATAAGACCTGTTCACTGTGCCACTCAGCTTGTTCCCATCCCTTCCATAGAAGGACCTGTAATTAATGCGACTGGTAGCAGCATTGCTACATCTCCCTGGATCGCCTTAGCACTCGAGCTGTCATGTAGGTCATATTATAGGCGCTTTACTGCTTCGCCTGTCGCTGATCGCCGACAGCGGGGAATTTTTCTCAGTTATCCACGGCAAGCCGTACAAGCCTTGATATGTGCCTGAATTAGGGTGGTAAATTCACCCCTACAATGCCCAAAGGACATGAGCCTGAAGAGCGACGGTCACTAGTACTCTCAAGACACAGTATCCCGAGGCTACGAGTGACGGTCACTTTTGGGATCATCTCATTGCAATAATCACTGTCGGGTGGAGTGTCCCATGCTCTCATAGAAGGCATGCGTGAGCCCTAGTGGCCTCACAATCGTACTCGTCAAACAGTGAACTGGCAGTCACTTAAAAGACGCAAGCTCAAACGAGTCGCATAAAGCTCTTTGCCATTGGCCTATACTTCTGACAGATGCCAGTTGGTTGCTTCGCCATACAACGGTCCATAGGAGCGACGGGCCGCTTGGTGGGAAGAAAGACCATGACTGGCCAAGGCTGGAGAGAGGGAAGGATTGGCTTCATGGAAACATGGGGCTGCACTGCGGAAGATGCTCGGTGATGGTTTCAGTCGGACACGACAGTGAAGCGTTCGATCCTTCAGCTTTATGGAAGGGCACAAAGTAAGCATTGTGGTCTGGTTTCTTGCCGTCCCAGTGGCACACTCCCTTTCATTAGGCATCAAATCCGAACAGGACCTCTTGCAAGCCCATGGAAGAAGATGGCCCCCTGCGCCAACGTTTTCTAAATAGGATTGGAAGCAAGTGGTTGTCACGCACGAACCCCCTTCGGGAGAGGCTGTCGACGTATCAATGGGCGACATATGCTTGAGCGCTTGATGAAGCCAAAACGACGGATCGGAGTCATTTTGCATCTAGCAAGGCTAACTCGACAGTGGAGCAAACCGAATTAACGGAGGACCCTGGATCATTTTGTGTAGGCTTCGCGAGATTTAGGCAACAGCATGGCCTATCGTGCTCCATCTACCTTTGCGGTAGAACTCACTAGCCGGTTTCAACGCTGTCCCCAACCTCCACCGGTCCCCTTCAATGCGATTTGTAGGCTGGACCCACTTCCAGACTCGTTCCCACGCACAGGATAAGAACGTGTGCAGACGATCCGATTTCGGCTGTTAGCATCCTCTTCGGTGTCAGAGAAAAACAGACATTGGCTTCCTGGAACCCTTTTCACGAAGGACAGCTATGGAAGCGCCGGGCCAGCTGCTTACGCCTGGAGCCATAAGTAGATTCACGTTCTCCTGCCTGCAGACGCGCGCGAGCCTCCTCCGTGTTCGGTGTTGCGGGGGCTTTCTCCGACGGGTTCTCCCTGCTGCCCGCTGTCCCCGATAGCGACGATGAGAGTTCTAGACTTCACCGTCTAAGGCGAAGAGAGCATCGAAGGGTTCTCTCGGGCACCACCCTCAAAGTATTCTTGAACTGGCGCCAGGACACGCCAGACAGGCTTAGCGGGCAAATCGCCCTGAGTGGTTCATTCGGGTTTACCAATCAAGAATTGCATGAAAATTACCCATTTCACCCAAGCCAAGTCCAGTTCCAGTGGCGAGGGGCCCTAGAAGACGCATTCGCCCAAACTAGGCAGGGCACTTTCTCACGCGGCAGGGCCCGGAGACCAGGAGAGTGATGCGACGAGTTTTTTTTGAATCACGGTCTCATTTTGGGTTGGCGAATGCCAAAGACGGGCGAATGAAAAGGAGGTGGGACCCAATAAGGACACTTGCCACTTGCATGCCACACCGATTCGGTTGCATCTTTACGTCGATATCTAACCTGCTATCGCGCGTTCCTTTCTGCGTTTATCGCAATCAGCCTCCAACGCTTCCTGGAGGCTAGCGAATTTGCGGCCGATGAAAAGAGACTTGTCATATGAGGGAGACAGGCACACCACCCCCCCTCCCATATTAAATACACGAACGACACAAATTCGTCCGATTGCCGATTGGGCTATGTTATCACCCAAAGAGGCAACCAAATTCCCACGTCACTGTAACGGACGTTATGATATCACCCAAAATGGGGTGCACGCACCTCGCAATGAACCCGCGTGCATCGCGCTCGCCGGCCGTTCCTCGAATCCGTAACCAGCCCTGGAGGATGCATTGTCTATTCCGAAATTAACGGCCTGCGCAGGGGAGACTAGCTCATATGACTTGAACATCTTTTAGCCCAACTTGCGCCAAAACTGTTTTACGAGGCACGACGCAAATGGGGGTTGTGTGTGTGGTGTAAGGGGGGGAAGGGGTACGTGTTCCGCGCGCCAATCAATCGACTGAACGTAATTGCACCCCAGCTCAGGGGCGCCCTTCCCCTTGGTTCCAAGGTCCTTTTTGTCCGTTCCTTGCCACCACCCATCTGCCGTCCCGTCCGTCTCCGTTTCCGCCGCGCCCGTTTGGCCATCCCGTGAAGTCAGGGCAAACGAAAACGGACACAGCAGCAGCAGCAGTAGCAGCACATATAACACATCATACATGCATCATACGTACATTTATACGTACATACCTACGTACATACGCACATACATACATACACGCGCACATGTTTTACAAAAACGGGCACCGCAGCCCACTCGCTCAGTCAGCACCACAGCACCACAAGTGGAGGGTAGGGGAATTCAGCGTGACTAACGGACGGGGGGTGAGGGGGCAAGGAGAGAGTTAGGCCAAGGTCTGCTTTTCATCTCAGTTCATCAGAGACATGGAACCGCTTTCCCCCCCCCAAACCCTTCACGTGCGGCGCATAAACCAGCGCGTAAACCATAATATTTATAACCCCTGCAAGCCTGCAAGCAGTGGGGCTGACGTAGGGAGGGAGAGAGGTATTAATTAAAAGAAAAAAAACCCCCCGATTGGGGCGCGTGGCACGTGCATCGTCGGCGGGGGGTTTTTTTTCCATCCTACCTTCGGTTTTCATTTACTTTTTAAACTTCTATTTATCAAATTTGTTCTCGATTGGGTTATCCCACAGTTGATCGGCCGATCCGCAACGCAATGACGCCCGCGTGCGAGTCATCGTATTTCCTGCCAAAGGTGGCTCTGCTGGGCTGAAAGATAGTCATCATCGGGTGGATAGGGAAGATTCGTATAAGTACATGTGGATGTCCCGGGACCTTGCAAACACGACCCTTGCTGCTTCTCTCACTCTAAGTACTTATCTGTGACTGTTGCCACTCACCCTGAGCCCACGTTGATCTCGGATAAAAACATCCACCTAGAACTTTCTTAACTTCTGCAATCCGAGGCAAAATATAAGCGGTGTAACGCAGGTTCATAAAGGCGGCCACGTGAAATCTAAAGCCAAAAAAAAATTGTAAAAGAAAAGCAAAGTTATCCCATTCCAATGGAGATGGTCGTCGCTACCTACGAAGGTGACAAGCGAATGCAATGAGGGAGAGAAAAAACTTGTGATTACAGAATACAAATGGATAGTTGGGTGATGTGACGAAACTGATGTGACATTGCATCCGCAAGGTAGGAGAGGAGAAGGGAAGTAAGGCGGGAGAGGCGAGAGTGTAATATTGGGAGAAAGAGCAGCATATGTGCATAGGTCGAAATGAGATTCACAACAAAAGTCAAGGAGAACGACGGGGGCATGCGGCAAGCAACACAAGAGAATAACAATAACGGAGGGGAGGGGTGTGTAGGGATGGAAGTACCTGGCGGATGTACTCGATGGGCCGAGGGGGTT